>JGI20173J14856_1000068_pt1 | contig 23296 bp, 10 predicted proteins | sample NGESurdeep072012_8_FD_14856 | JGI IMG/M metagenome (IMG submission 14856)
TCCGCATCGGCCAGGGTGTCGGGACTCTGGATCTCACTGGCGACCCGGCGGACACCCGGCACCGCGGCCGCATCCTCGACGGCGCGCAGGTGCGCACTCAAAGTCTTTGCCGTGCCGCCCAGTAGCACGACGCCCTGGTTCACGGACTGCACATCGATATTGCTGCTCTTGAGTGAGGGATCGGCCTGTAACGTTGAGCGGCAGTCACTCACCGTATGAACCCGCCACCAATCACGATCCGTGCTAAGGACTGACTGAGTCTCTGATCAAGTGACGCAAGGACCATACCGCCCTCTGCAACTGCGAGATGATTTTTCGCGACGGTTGGGCGTCTGAATTGCGGATGATATCGGGTAAGCGCTTCGTAGCGCCTCGGAAACTGTATTTGTTGAAACCGGAGTGCTGAGTTCTTTTGGAAACCCCAGCAGCATGAGAAGCCACGCGAACAGCAAGTCTTCGTTTTTGCTTCGCCATTTGGTTCTCTAAAGAACGCGAGGCAGTGTCTTCAGTGACGTTTCGTTTCCCTAAAAACCCCAGTTGCGGTAAATAATGCCTCGCAGAAGCGAATCAGTCTTGAAGATTCGTAAGGGCAAGGCCGGCACTTCGTTGGCCGCGTGGATCAACCAAGTAATTCTAATGAACATGGATATCGCTTAGCTAATGCAACCGAGTCAGCTACGGATGAGTCGAACTACGGCCAAAGCTTCTACTCTCGTCGAACTTCTTCGCTGGCGGGCGCTCCAGCAGCCAGAGCAGGGGATCTACACTTACCTGATCGACGGAGAGATAGAAGGAGCGAATTTGAGCTTCGCGGCCTTGGACCGGCAAGCACAAGCTATTGGTGCATTGCTCCAAAGCTACAGGGCAAGCGGGGAGCGTGCCCTGTTGCTCTATCCGGCGGGCCTTGAGTTCATCCCTGCCTTCTTTGGATGCTTATATGCGGGGGTCATTGCCGTCCCCCTGCCGCCGCCGAATATGGCCCAGCCGCAACGGACTCTCCCGAGGCTTCGCACCATCGCAAACGATGCTCAGCCGATGCTGGCGCTGACCACGTCATCGATCCTCTCCAAGGTTGAGGGCCTTTTCGCGCGAGCTCCAGAACTGCAGACAATGCGCTGGTTGGCCACCGACAAGGTTCTCAGCAGTGCGGCGCAGGACTGGCGAGACCCTGGGGCGACTAGCGATACCCTCGCTTTGCTCCAATACACCTCGGGCTCCACCGCTGTGCCGAGGGGCGTAATGGTCAGTCACGGGAACCTTCTGGAGAACTCGGCCCACATCAGCCAGGCATTCGAGATTGCATCGGATACTGTATCAGTGACATGGCTGCCAGTCTTTCATGATATGGGACTTACCAATGGAATTGTCCAACTCATGTACGGAGGACGCCGGTGCGTTCTCATGCCCCCGCAGTCTTTTCTTCAGCGGCCGGTGCGGTGGCTTCAGGCTATTTCGCGCTACAAAGCCACGATTAGTGGAGGTCCCAATTTCGCGTATGAAATGTGCGCTCGCAAGATTACGCAGGAGCAGCGCAGCGCGCTCGACCTCAGCAGTTGGAAGGTGGCTTACAACGGTGCCGAGCCGGTCCGCGGCGATACCTTAAAGCGGTTTGCCGCCGCTTTTTCATCCTGCGGTTTCCGACCGAGCTTCTCCTACCCGTGTTACGGCCTTGCCGAAGCCACGCTGATCGTATCGGGTGGAGTCGTCGAAGATGAGCCCGTCCTGTGCACGACCCAGGTGGCGGCGCTTGAACACAACGGCGTCGCGGAGGCCTCGGACGCCGCGCAGAGTGTACGCACACTGGTTGGAAGTGGGCGCGCGATGCCCGATACGAAAATTGTTGTCGCCCATCCTGAATCGATGACCGCTTGCGCGCCCAATGAGGTCGGGGAGATTTGGGTATCAAGTCCGAGCGTGACTCAGGGGTACTGGAACCGGCCAGACGAAACCAAGCGCATCTTCAATGCGTATCTGGTAGACACGGGCGAGGGACCGTTTCTTCGCACCGGGGACCTGGGATTCTTGAGAGACGGCGAGCTATTTGTCACCGGCCGGCTGAAGGATCTGATCATCATCGGCGGCCGCAACCTTTACCCCAACGACATCGAATTGACGGTCGAACAAAGCCATGCGGCAGTACGGTCGGGGTGTTGCATCGCGTTTTCGGCCGATGTCGCCGACGAGGAACGTCTGATAGTCGCAGCCGAAGTGGAGCGCCACTACCAACCGGAGCGGCACCAGCTTAACGGCGAATCACGCGATAATTTACACGCGAGCCACCCGAACGGGCGGTCTCCAGCGGACCTCGACGTGGTGGTTCGGACCATTCGCCGGGCGGTGGCGGAAGAGCATGACGTGCGAGTGCATGCGGTCGTGCTCCTCAAGGCTGGAAGCATTCCGAAGACTCCCAGCGGCAAGGTTCAGCGCCGTATGTGCGAGGCCAGGTTTCGGAACGGGACGCTGGAACAGTGAGCAAAGAGTGAGTAATGGCCGGAAATCAAACTAACGGCGCTATCCGGCATGACGCGGAGCGCAATGGACAGCGCGAGAAAGGGAATCCCACACCCGGCGCGGCAACGATCCAGGCCTGGCTGGTAGCCAAACTTTCCGAGCTGCTGGAAATCGAAGCGAACGAGATAGACGTCGGGGAACCATTCGCCAGCTATGGACTGGGATCGACGGAGCTGGTCAGTCTCTCTGGCGATCTTGCGCAATGGCTGGGACGAGATCTTCCCGCCGAGTTGGCATATGAGTTTCCGACCATCGAAGCGCTCGCCCGCGGTTTGGCGGACTCATCAAGACCGTCGCAGCCGGCCACCGAAGCGAGCCGGGTTCGGGAGGCAAATGCCGAAGCGATCGCCATAATCGGGATCGGCTGCCGCTTTCCTGGCGCACAGGACGCGCAAGCTTTCTGGAATCTGCTTCGCAACGGAGTGGATGCAATCCGGGAAGTTCCTGCGGATCGCTTCAACCTGCACGATTTTTACGATCCTGATCCCGCGGCGCCGGGCAAAATTGTCACGCGCTGGGGTGGTTTTATTGAGCACGTCGATCAGTTCGATGCGCACTTCTTTGGTATCTCGCCGCGAGAAGCTGCGCGCATGGATCCGCAGCAACGCCTGCTACTCGAGGTGGCATGGGAGGCGCTGGAAGATGCGGGACAGGTGCGGGAGCACCTCGCGGGCACGCCCACCGGCGTGTTCATCGGCGTCTCGAACAACGATTATGGCCGGATTCAATTCAATGATCTGGATCGTATTGACGCCTACGCGGGCACCGGCAATGCCCTGAGTATCGCGGCCAACCGTATCTCCTACGTATTTGATTTCCGGGGACCGAGTATTGCAATCGACACTGCCTGCTCATCGTCACTCGTTGCGGTCCACCAAGCCTGCAACAGCCTGAGAAGCGGAGAGTCCACTCTGGCATTGGCCGGGGGCGTGAACCTGATCCTGTCGCCTGCCATTACGATCAATTTCACCAAGGCGGGAGCAATGGCGCCCGACGGGCGCTGCAAAGCCTTCGATGCGCGAGCCAACGGCTACGTTCGCAGCGAGGGCGCCGGGGTCGTCGTTCTGAAACCGCTATCGAGAGCCTTAGCCGACCGCGATCCGATCTACGCCGTCATTCGCGGGACTGCGGTAAATCAGGACGGACGCAGCAACGGACTGATGGCTCCGAATCCTCAAGCCCAGGAAGCGGTGCTGCGAGAAGCCTATAGGCGCGCCGAGGTCTCGCCCGGCGACGTTCAATACGTCGAGGCCCATGGCACGGGCACGCTCCTGGGCGATCCAATCGAGGCTAAAGCCCTAGGCGCGGTGCTTGCTCTCGACCGTCCTCTTAACCGGCCGTGTCTCCTTGGCTCGGTCAAAACCAACCTGGGTCATCTCGAGGCCGCAGCCGGTATCGCTGGATTAATCAAGGTGGCGCTGGCGCTTCAGCATCGGGAGATCCCACCGAGCCTGCATTTCGAGGAACCCAATCCTCATATTCCCTTCGATCAACTCCCATTGCGCGTGAACACGACGCTGTGCCCATGGCCTGCGCAGCCGGATACAGCCCTGCTCGCCGGGGTGAGTTCATTCGGCTTTGGTGGAACCAACGTCCACCTGGTTGTGCAAGGCGCTCCTCAATCCGATTCGGAAATGCATGCTGCGCAAGGCGAGAACGGAAATCGCCATGCCACGTCCACATACCTGCTGCCCTTGTCGGCACGCAGCGCGCCGGCTCTGCAGTCTCTCGCGCGAAGCTACCACGATTTCCTGATTGATCCGCAGTTGACGGCGCCGCCCTACGACATTTGTTACACGGCTGGCGCGCGGCGAAGTCATCACGAGTACCGGCTGGCAGCGACCGGCAATTCAGCATCGCAATTGGCGGATGCACTTGAGACTTTTATCCGCGGAGAGGTTTGTCCAGGACTGTCTTCCGGCCGCAAGCTTTCCGATCGCGGGAGAAAACTGGTCTTTGTATTTCCCGGGCAGGGTTCCCAATGGCTTGGGATGGGACGAACGCTCTTGCAGCAGGAGGCGGCCTTTGCCGAAGCCCTCGAACGCTGTGACCTCGCGATGCGCCCCCACGGAGACTGGTCCTTGCTTGCGGAACTCTCTGCGACCGATGCGGCCCGCTCCCGGCTGAACGAAGTCGACGTTCTGCAGCCGGCTTTGTTTGCGATTCAGGTGGCGCTTGCGGCCCTGTGGCGTTCCTGGGGTATCGTGCCGCACGCGGTGGTGGGCCACAGCATGGGCGAGGTCGCGGCCGCTCACGTCGCGGGCGCGCTAAGCCTCGAAGATGCGGTGTGGGTTATATGCAGCCGCAGCCGGCTCGTGAAGCCGACGATTGGGCGCGGAGCCATGGCTGCCGTGGAGCTTTCCATCGCGGACGCTCGGCGCGCCATTGCCGGCTGCGAAGATCGCGTATCGATCGCCGCCAGCAACGGTCCCACTTCGACGGTTTTGTCAGGAGATCCAGCGGCGCTCGAAACAATCGTGAGTCGATTGCAGCGCCAGGACATCTTCTGCCGAATGATCAAGGTTGATTTTGCCGCTCATAGTCCGCAGATGGAGCCTCTTCGCGCTGATTTGGAGCGCGCGTTGGAAGGATTGCAGCCCCGATCCGCATCGGTGCCGATCTACTCGACAGTAACCGGCCAGGTTGCCGACGGCTTGAGCTTCGACCCGCTCTATTGGAGCAGGAACCTCAGAGAGCCCGTCCTCTTTTCAACTGCGGTTCAGCGGTTGCTGAAAGACGGACATGACATTTTTCTGGAGCTCAGTCCGCATCCCATTCTACTCAGTAGCATTCAGCAGGAATTTCGTCATGCCGGGATAGAAGGCGCGGTAATCCCGTCGCTAAGGCACGAAGAAGAAGCAGGCGAAGTATTAGCCGGGTCGGTGGGGGCGCTCTACACATTGGGATATCCGATCGAGTGGAGCCGCATCTATCCCAAGCGCGGCCGATCCGTTCAGCTTCCGTCCTATCCATGGCAGCGGGAGCGTTGTTGGATGGACCCGCCGGCGGGCGATATCGGCAATCGATCGCAGTACGTCTCGAGCGATGGAGCGGCGAAGCATTCTCTTCTGGGCCGGCATTTCAAATCGGCACAGACGGAAACCCACTTCTGGGAGAGCGCTCTGGACAGGAGCGCGCTGTCTTACCTGGATGACCATCGCGTCGAAGGACTCACGGTGCTCCCCGCCGCGCTTTACGTGGAGATGGCCTTGGCGGCCGCGGCTGAGGCGTTCCCGTCGCAGTCCTTTGTGCTGAAAGATGTGGAATTCAGGAAAGCGCTCTTCATCCCCGACGGCGCAACCCGGACGCTTCAGGTGATCCTCTCTCCCGGCGCCGACGCCGCCGCATCCGTTCATATCTACAGTTGCCCGCGCGATGCGGAGCAAGCCAATCGATCGTGGACGCTGCATGCGACGGCAAAGATTTGTCCTGAGCCAGACCCTGTCATCTCTCCGCTTATCGAGCAGGAAGCGCCCGCTCAAGTCCAGGCTCGATGCTCAGAGCAGATCTCCGGACAAGACTACTATCTAAGGCTTCGCGAAAGTGGCGTCGACTATGGCCCCTCTTTCCAGAGCATCACTCAGTTGTGGCGATGCGACGGTGAAATGCTGGGTGAAGTGAAGGTTCCCGATGAATCGCATCGAGAGTTCGACGCCTGTCAATTCCACCCTGCCCTTCTGGACGCTTGCTTTCAGACCCTTGGAGCGGGTGTAGCCGCTCAAGCGACAGGAAACGACGAGCAGGGCACCTATATGCCCACTCATATAGATGAGATTCAGGTCCGCGGTGGTCAGGGTTTGCATCTGTGGAGTCACGCCCATCTGCAAGAACCCGGCGCCGACAGCGTCAAGGGAGACGTGCGGCTCCTGGATGAAACTGGCCATGTGGCGGTCGAAATTGTCGGACTGCGCTTCGATAGCATCGGCCGCGATACAAAACGCGCCGCCGATGAAAATATTGACGACTGGCTCTACGAATTCCAGTGGCAGCCAAGAGAGCGTTCGAATGAACCGCCAACCCCGGAACCGTCCGCGCCAGCCAGCCCGGGCAACTGGCTTATCTTTGCCGACAGCAACGGCGTCGGAGAAAAGCTTGGAGCACTGATCAAGGCACAAGGAGACGGGATCATCCTGGTCACGCGCGGCGAATCGTACGAGCGCACGGACGGTGGGCATTTTCGCATCAATGCCGAACGACCGGAGGACATCCGACAGCTCCTCGATGCGGTGTTGGCGGAGGATCAGCCGATCTGCCGGGCGGTTGTCCATCTCTGGAGTCTTGATGCTGGTCGTCCAGAGGAGACCACTGTCACTTCGCTGAAGGCAGCTCAGACTCTTGGCTGTAACAGTGTCTTAGAGTTAGTTCAGGAGCTGGCTCGGGAGGAACGGAATCACTTGCCCCGTTTGTGGCTGATCACGTGCGGCGCCCAGCCAGCGGACGAAGAGACTCTGCCCCTGGACACGGCTCAATCGTCTCTTTGGGGATTGGGTCGCGTTGTCGCTCAGGAGCATCCCATGTTCTGGGGAGGACTGATGGACCTGGAACCCAGGCCCTCGGTTCCCGAGGACGCCGCTCATCAGTTGTGGAAAGAAATCACCGCTCCAGACGGAGAGGATCAGATTGCGTTCCGGCAAGGGCGACGATACGCAGGGCGTTTGATCCGCAAACCTCGTTCCGCCACGCAGCCCGCTCCCCTTAGCTGGCGCGCTGACTGCAGCTACTTGATCACCGGCGGACTGGGAGAGCTGGGCCTTTCGGTCGCCCGCTGGATGGTAGAGCAAGGGGCGCGCAGGTTGATCCTTATGGGACGCACCAAGCTCCCACCACGCGCGCGATGGAACTCAGCAGAAGCGGAAAGCCGGCTGGCCCATCAAATTGCCGCGATTCGTGAGCTGGAAGCCCTCGGAGCGTGCGTGCATCTGGCCGCGGTGGATGTGGGGGATGAAGGACAGTTACGCGCCTATTTAGATGAGTTTCGAGCTGAGGGTTGGCCGCCGATCCGAGGCGTAGTGCACGCGGCGGGAGTGCTGCAGGACGGACTGCTGGTGCAACTCGATGCGGCGGCAATGGATTCGGTCTTGCGGCCCAAGATGATCGGTGGCTGGCTGCTGGATCGGCTTCTCAAAGACGACCCTTTGGACTTCTTTGTACTCTTTTCTTCCGCGGGCTCCCTCTTAGGCCAGCCTGGGCAGGGGAACTATGCGGCAGCAAACGCTTTCCTCGATGCACTGGCTCATCATCGAAGAGCACTGGGCAAACCGGCGCTGAGCATCAACTGGGGAGCATGGAGCGGATTGGGCTTCGCGGAAACGGCGGGAGGAAAGCGCCTTGCCGCGCGCCTCGCGCTGGCGGGAATCAGGAGCATCGCACCCGCGCAAGCGCTGGAAGTGATGGAACGCCTGCTTCGTCAAGGCTCGACTCAGGTCGCAGCGGTACCCGTTGACTGGGCATTGTATCGCCAGTTTTATCCGGCGGGAACAGAATCACCGCTACTCTCTGAGCTTGCACGTGAGGAAGCAGACAAGTCACCGCAAGCGGGTCATTCCACCGAGAAGAGGAATACGATCCTTGCCGCAGAACCAGCGGAGCGCCTCCAATTAATCCAGTCCCACCTGACTGAGCTAGTGACTCGTGTGCTTGGGTTGTCCGCATCCATGCTGGACATACAGCAACCGCTCAGCAATCTGGGACTGGACTCCTTGATGGCGGTCGAGTTGAAGAACCGGATCGCAATTGACCTGGGAGTGAACGTGCCGATGGTCACGTTTCTCTCGGGACCCAGCGTCGAACAGGCTGCGTCGCAACTGCTTCATCTGCTTACATCCGAGACTTCCGCCTCGTCAGTGCCTCTTGCCTCGGCAAATGGTCACTTTCGAGAACAGCAGGGAAACGGCGGCGTCGATGAACAGCTGTTGGAGAATCTTGACCAGTATTCGGATGAGGAAGTGAATTCGTTGCTCACTGATCTATTGGCTCAAGAGGAAGTCAGTGAAAAGTGAATAGCAACACTTCCAAACGAATTGCCGATCTTTCACCGGACGAAAAGCGGGCGCTTCTTGCCGAGCTTCTTCGCAAGCAGGCGCGCGACTCCAAATCACTTTATCCTCTTTCGTACAACCAGCAGGGCATTTGGTTTCTTTATCAACTGGCGCCAGATAGCGCGGTTTACAACGTCAACTTTGCGGCGCGCATCTCGTCCGACGTAAACGTTCCGGCACTGCGACGCGCGTTGCAGAGGTTGCTCGATCGCCATTCTTCGCTGCGCACTACTTTTCCCGCACACTCTGGCAAACCGGTCCAGCAGGTCCACGAACACCTGAAGGTTTGCTTCGAGGAAGTGGACGGCTCGACCTGGAGCGGCGACGAACTGAAGGCCCGACTGCTCGACGAAGCGTATCGCCCGTTTGATCTGGAACGAGGGCCGTTGCTGCGGGTAAGCCTGATCATGCGGTCGGCGCGGGAACATATCCTTCTGCTGGTCGTGCATCACATAGCGATCGACTTCTGGTCTCTCGCAATACTCCTGGATGAACTCGGCGTTTTATATCCAGCGGAAATCGCCGGCGTAACAGCGCATCTACCGCCTCTTGATTTGCAATACACTGACTATGTCCGTTGGCAGGCCGAGATGCTGGCAGGCCCGGATGGAGAACGGCTGTGGGAATACTGGCGGGAGCAACTGGCCGGGCAGCTGCCCGTCCTGGATCTTCCGACCGACCGGCCGCGTCCCGCGGTTCCTACTTATCAAGGGGCATCGCACGACTTCACTATGGACGCGGAGCTGAGCTCCGGGCTCAGGGCTCTCGCCAAGGCTCATGGAGCGACGCTGTACATGGTGCTTCTGGCAGCGTTCCAGATAGTGTTGTCCTACCATAGCGGCCAGGAAGACCTATTGGTGGGAACTCCTATGGTGGGCAGGAGCCGGGCCGAATTCGAAGGTATCGTCGGCCTTTTTACGAACCCCGTAGTCTTAAGGGCAAATTTCTCCGGGGACCCTGCGTTCGGAGCATTTCTTGGCCAGGTTCGCCGCAATGTACTGGCTGCTCTCGAGCATCAGGATTACCCCACCGTTCTATTGGTTGAGCGCCTGCGGCCACCCCGCGAGCTCAGCCGCCCACCTCTGTGCCAGGTGATGTTCGTGCTCGACAAGCCCCACCGGATCGCGCAACAAGACGCGTCTCCATTTCTGGCGGCCGAAACAGGGCTGCGCATGAATCCCGGGGGACTTGTTCTGGAGTCGGTGGCGCTGGAACGCCGCGCCGCCACGCTCGACCTGGTGTTGTTGATAATCGAGACGCCGGAATCGCTTGCCGCTTCGATGCGGTACAACAGCGACCTGTTTGATACCGCGACCATTGCCCGCATGTCGCAGCATTTCGAAATACTTCTGCGGCGCATACTTCAAGAGCCAACCGCTAGACTGGATGCGCTAAAGCTAACGCTCGCCACGGCGGACCGGCAACAACGGGTGAGCGTCCGGAAAGAGCAGAAGGAAGTTAATATTCAAAAGCTGAAACACGTCAAGCGCAAGAACCTCATAACGTCGCAACTGAGCAGTGAAGCCGTCGCGCGAAAGTAGAATTATTCGAATGCAAATGGACGTTATTGAAGGGTTCCGGCTTTCACCTCAGCAGAGGCATCTGTGGTCACTGGAGCAGGCCGGCGACGAACGGCAGTATCGTGCGCAATGCACCGTCCTCATCGAGGGGAGTCTCAACCTGCAGGTTCTAAAGGCTGTCCTGCGGGACGTCTCAGACCGATACGAGATCCTCCGAACCACCTTTCGTTGTCCGCACGGAACAAGCATTCCTCTCCAAGGGGTGAACGAGCAAAGTGCGCCCTGGATAGAGGAATACAACTTGAGCACCTGTGACACTTCACGCCAAGAGGCGGAAATCGAGTCGCTGTTTCAGGAAGTTGGCCGGATTCCCTTGGACCTTGCGAACGGGCCGGTCCTGCGCATCTCTTTGCTAACCCTTGCGGCCGACCGGCACATGTTGCTCGTCAACGTGCCGTCGCTGTGTGCGGATGCGGCATCGCTCAGGATTCTGGTGCGTGAGATTAGCCGCCGCTATTCAGCTTTCGTACGCTGCCAAGAACCATCAGGCGAACCCAGTCAGTATGCCGATCTCGCCGAGTGGGAAAATAACCTGTTGGAATCGGAAGAAGCGAACGAAGGAAAAAAGCATTGGCGCGAAGCGGAAGCCCCAGCTTTACGGGTTCCGAAGCTCTCTTTCGAAAAGCGACCTTCCGCAAGGGCGGCCTTTGAGCCCCGGCTTCTGGCGTCGCCGGTCAATCCTGAGTTGACCCCGAAGATTAGAAAGCTCGTGGCCAAGTATGACGCTTCGGCCTCTGCGTTCTTCCTTGCTTGTTGGCAAATCCTGCTCTGGCGTCTCACTGGCGAATCAGACTTTGTGGTCGGCTTGGCGTGCGATGGGCGTACTTACGAAGGGCTGCAGGAAGCGCTGGGCCTGTTTGCGAAGACTTTGCCTGTTCAATTCCGGCTCGAAGAGCAGCTTCGGTTCAGTGAAGTTCTGGAACGGACTAATGGATCGGCGCGAGAAGCCGTTGAATGGCAGGAGTATTTCGACTTTGAACAACTTCCTCGATTGGATGCCGAAATCGAGCCATGCCGTTTCTTTCCGGTAGCTTTTGAATTCCAGGATGCGGAGGCGAAGTATACCGAGAGCGACACGATATTTTCCATTCAGAAGCAATACAGCTGTTTTGACCGGTTCAAGTTGAAACTCTCCTGCGTACAACGAGGGGGTCTTCTGGTCGCGGAGCTTAACTACGATTCCAGCTTTTTCTGCGCTGAGGATGTCGACCGCCTGGCGCAAGAGTTCCGGACCCTGCTCGAGAGTGTCTGCGCAAACCCGGAATCGCCAATCGCAGCTCTGGATATCGTGAGCCCCAATGAGCAGCGCCGACTGCTGGTTGAGTTCAACGATAGGCAAACCGACTACCCTGAAAGCAAGTGTATACACCAACTCTTCGCGGAACGGGCCCGGCAACAGCCGGAGAACGTCGCCGTCGTTTTTCAGAACCACCGTTTGACCTACGCTCAGCTCGAGGCTCGCGCCAATCAACTCGCGTATCACCTGCAAGGTCTCGGTGTCGGACCGGAAGTTCCAGTCGCGATCTGCATGGACCGTTCGCTGGAGATGGTCGTGGGGATCCTTGGCATTCTTAAGGCGGGCGGAGCTTACGTGCCGTTGGATCCGGAGTATCCCAAAGAGCGCTTAGCCTACATGATGGAAGATGCTCGCACGCAGGTGCTGCTGACGCAGAACACTCTGCGGGAAAGTATGCCGGAGCTTGGAATCGCGGTGGTGTGCGTGGATTCAGGCTGGGAAACCATCGCGAGGCATGGCGAAAGCACCCCGCAAGCTAACGCAACCGCCGCAAACCTCGCGTACGTGATTTACACTTCAGGTTCGACCGGACAGCCGAAGGGAGTAATGGTCGAACACGGCGGACTGACTAATACTATTAACTGGACAATGGAGACACTTGAGCTGTCATCCAGCGACCGCTGTATTTTGAAGACTCCCATCACCTTCGATGCCTCTGGACGCGAATTGTTCGCGACGCTGTTGGCGGGAGGAACCCTGATAGTTGCGGAACCTGGCGGCCATCGTGATAGCCGATACCTGGCAGACACCATCCGCGGCGAGCGAATCTCAATTCTCCACTGCGTGCCGTCGCTTCTCCGGCTTCTGGTTGAGGAGCCCGCCTTCGACGAAAGCCTCGCCCTGCGCGCTGTGATGTGCGGCGGCGAGGCGTTGCCGCCCCAGCTCGTCACGCGGTTCCAAAGCCGCATCGGTGCGAAGCTGTACAATGTGTATGGACCGACTGAGACAATCATCGATTCTACATTTTGGTCGTGCGAAGAATGCAATCCTCATTGTGCAGTTCCTATCGGACGACCTATACCGAATGCGCAAGTATATATTTTAGACGACCTACTTCGCCTGCTTCCGATCGGCGTCGCGGGTGACTTGTACATCGGCGGCGTGGGTATGGCGCGAGGCTATGTCAGGCGACCCGATTTGACCGCCGAGAAGTTTATTCCAGATCCCTTCAGCGGCGAGCCGGGAGCGCGGCTGTATAAGACCGGGGACATCGCGCGCTACCGGCCGGACGGGAACATCGAGTTTCTGGGTCGCACCGATCACCAGGTCAAGATCCGCGGGTTCCGCATCGAACTTGGCGAAATCGAGGGAACACTCGAACAACACCCGGCCGTGCTGCAGGCAATCGTACAGCCTCAGGAAGTCGCGCCCGGAGAGAAACGGCTGGTGGCCTATGTAGTCGCTGAGCGAGAGTCACGCCCCACCGCCGGCGAGCTGCGCGGTTTTCTGAAGGACAAGCTGCCCGAGCACATGGTGCCAGCGGTCTTCGTGCTACTGGACGCATTCCCGTTGACCACTAACGGTAAGGTAAACCGCCGCGCTCTGCCGACGCCTGATGACCGGCGACCCGAGCTGGACCAGGTATTCGTGGCATGCCGCACGCCTACGGAAGAGCTACTCGCCGCGATCTGGAGCCAAGTCCTTGGCATCGAACGAGTAGGCATCTACGATAATTTTTTTCAGCTAGGCGGGCACTCGCTGTTGGCTACCCAGGTCGTTTCCCGAATCCGCGAAGCCTTCCAGGTGGAGATGCCGCTGCGCCGCCTGTTCGAGGCGCCCACCGTTGCCGGCCTGGCTGAAAGCGTTGATGTAGGCCGCGGAGCAGGACTACAGGCTTCCCCTATTGTGCCTGTTCCTCGGAGCGGAGAACTGCCTCTGTCCTTTGCTCAACAGCGTCTGTGGTTCATCGATCAGCTCGAGCCGGGCAGCTCTGTCTATAATTTCCCCGCCGCCGTCCGTCTCAAGGGACCGCTTAACGTGGCGGCGCTGAAGAAAAGTCTCGACGAAATCGTGAAGCGCCATGAAGCCTTGCGAACGACCTTTGCCATTGTGGATGGTCGCCCGGTTCAGGTTATCGCACCGCTCCTGACGTTGACGCTGCCGATAGTGGATTTGCGAGAGCTGCCTGAGCCCGAGCGGGAGCGCGAGGTCCAGCGGCTCGCGACGAACGAGGCGCTGCGCCCCTTCGATTTGGCCGAAGGTCCGCTCGTGCGCACAACCGTGCTACGGCTGGGCGAAAACGAGCACGTCGGGCTGCTGACGATGCACCATATCGTTTCCGACGGTTGGTCAACCGGAATCCTGATCCGCGAAATGGCGGTCCTCTACGATGCCTTTTGTTCCGATAGGCCCGCATCGCTGCCTGAGTTACCCATCCAATATGCAGATTTTGCCCATTGGCAGCGGCATTGGTTGGAGGGTGAGGTTCTGGAGACCCAGCTTACCTATTGGAAGCAGCAACTGCTTGGCGCGCCTCCGCTCCTCGAGCTGCCCGCGGACCACCCCAGGCCGCCTCTACAGACCTTTCGCGGGGCGCACCAATCTATTCTATTGACTCGGACCGTGGGCGACGGGTTGAAGGCGCTAAGCCGCCAGGAAGGGGCTACTCTATTCATGACCCTGCTGGCGGCCTTCACGATTCTCTTGCACGGGTACACGAATCAAGATGACCTCGTCGTAGGAACGCCAACCGCAAACCGTAACCGGCTAGAGATCGAAGGGCTAATAGGCTTTTTCGTAAACACGCTTGTCCTGCGCACCGACCTCTCAGACAATCCCAGTTTTCGGGACCTTTTGCGCCGCGTACGGGAAGTGTGTTTGGGAGCGTATGCTCATCAGGACCTGCCCTTTGAGAGGCTGGTCGAGGAATTGCACCCGGCGAGAGATTTAAGCCGCAATCCGCTCTTCCAGGTGATGTTCGTACTGCAGAATGCCTCGCTGCAGGCGGTGGAACTGCCCGGATTGAGCCTGAGCCCTATAGAAGTGGACACCAGCACGACTCACTTTGACCTAACCCTGCATATCGTGGACACCGAGCAAGGTCTATTCGGAACATTAGCATATAACACGGACCTGTTTGAGGCTGTCACTATTACACATATGCTTGGCCATTTTAGGACTTTACTGGAGGCCGTGGTCGCTACTCCCGAGCGATGCGTCTCGGACTTGCCATTATTAACCGAAGGAGAGCGGCAACAACTACTGCTGAACTGGAACGATACCACGGTTGATTGTCCGAAAGACCTGTGCATCCATCAACTCTTTGAGGCGCAGGTCGAGCGAACACCTGACGCGATAGCGGTAGTACTTGAAGATCGGCAGTTGACGTACGATGAACTGAACCGCCAGGCCAATCAACTGGCGAATCATCTGCGCCTTCTGGGAGTGGGACCTGAGGTACCGGTGGCAATCTGCCTCAAGCACTCGGTGGAGATGGTCGTTGGACTGCTGGGCATTCTAAAGGCGGGCGGTGTCTATGTGCCTTTGGATCCAGCGTATCCGAAAGAACGACTCGCTTTCATGCTGGAAGACGCCGAGGTTCCGGTAATACTGACTCAAGGGGCGTTGCTGGCGGGATTGCCTGAACACCATGCAAAGGTGGTCTGTTTGGATTCAGATTTGGAGGCCATCACCCGAAAGAGTGCGGAGAATCCAATCTGCTTAACCATGCCTGAGAATCTGGCTTATGTAATCTATACCTCTGGGTCGACCGGCCAGCCAAAAGGAGTTCTCGTTTCGCATGCTTCGACTGCGGAGCACTGCCTGAATGTTCAGAGGCACTACGAGCTAGATTCAAGCGATAGGGTGCTGCAGTTTGCTTCAATGAGTTTCGATCTGTCATTGGAGCAGATCCTTCCTACACTGATCGTCGGGGCCAGGCTGGTTCTGATGAGTACCGACGTATGGCATACGACAGAGCTTCACAAAAGGATTTCGGAATTTGGACTGACTGTGCTCAATATTCCAACCGGCTATTGGCAGGAACTGACGCGAGAATGGGCAGACCTATCGGAGTTGGTCCCAAATATTCAGCCCAGAGTTTTCATCGTGGGCGGGGATACGATGTTGCCCGAGTTCCTCGACCTTTGGCACCGAACACCGATGAGTTCAATCCGTCTAATCAATGCTTACGGACCGACGGAGACCACCATAACGGCAACTGCCTTTGATATCGCTCCGCGGCTTCGCGAGCCCTCGGCTCTCCAGAGGATTCCCATCGGCCGTCCCCTCGCGAACAGAGCGACCTATATTCTGAACAAGTACGGTGACCCGGTTCCAGTCGGAGTTCCGGGTGAACTGTATATTGGCGGTCACTGCCTGGCTCGAGGTTATCTCAAGCGGCCCGATTTGACTGCGCAGAATTTCGTACCAGACCCCTTCAGCAGCGAGCCCGGAACGCGACTGTACAAGACGGGGGATCTCGCCCGTTATCTCTCCGACGGGAATATCGAGTTTCTGGGTCGAATTGATGATCAGGTGAAGGTTCGCGGGTTCCGAATCGAACTTGGGGAAATCGAGGCAGCGCTTCGCCAACACCCTGCCGTGCGCGAGACTGTTGTCTTGGCTCGGGAAAATGCTCCTGGAGAGAAGCACCTGGTGGCCTACGTGGTCGCCCAGGGGGAATCCCCGCCAACGGCTAGTGAGCTGCGTGTCNTTCTGAAGGAGAAGCTGCCCGATTATATGATGCCGGCGGTCTTCGTGCCGCTCGCTGCTTTGCCCTTGATGCCCAACGGGAAGGTAAACCGCAGTGCCCTGCCAGAGCCCGGGCGAACACGCTCCGAACCGGGAAGGGCATTCGTAGCGCCGCGTAATCCTCTGGAACTCCAGATCACTAGTCTGTGGGAAGAGGTTTTGGGTATTCGGCCCATCGGCGTGACGGACAATTTCTTTGAGCTGGGAGGACACTCCCTTGCCGCCGTTCGTTTGTTCGCATTGATAGAAAGGAGACTGGGCAAGAAAGTTCCATTAGCCACTGTGTTTCAGGGAGCAACCGTTGAGCATCTAGCAAAGATTCTCGCCCAGTACGCCCAAGCGCCCTCGCATTCATCTTTGGTCGCTATTCAACCGGGAGGCAACAGACGGCCCTTCTTCTTGATACATCCGGCCGGTGGACATGTCTTTCCCTACGTTCACTTGGCACACCATTTAGGCTCCGATCAGCCTTCTTATGGCCTACAGGCAAGAGGACTGGAAGAGGGACAGGAACCGCACTCGCGCATCGAAGACATGGCCGCTTACTACATCGAAGCGCTACGAACGGTGCAGCCCTTGGGTCCTTACCTTTTAGGAGGATGGTCCATGGGAGGCGTCGTAGCTCTCGAGATGGCTCAGCAGTTTCGGGCTCAAGGTCAGAGGGTAGCTTTGTTAGCCTTACTGGATACTCGGATTCCAACTGCCGATGAGGAGCTCGCCGATGAGGACTTTGACGCGCGCCTGCTGATCGACTTTGTCCGCTATTTCGGTCTTTCACTGGATCTCCGGGATTCTCTCGCCCGCCTTCCAAAGCACGAGCTGCTGGAGCGCGTCCTCGAGCACGCGAAAAGAGCCGGCCTGATGCCCTCGGATATTGAAGTTTCCCAAGCTCAGCCGTTCATCGAGCTCTGCAAGGCCGATTTTCGAGCTACGCAGAACTATGTACTGCACCACTACCCGGGTCGAATCACGCTCTTCAAGGCTGGCCAGGAGCTTGCGGGCACCTCGTCTGATCCGACCTTGGGCTGGAGCGAGTGGGCTGCTGGAGGAGTGGACGTCCATGTTGTTCCGGGCAATCACGCAACGATGGTTTACAAGCCTCACGTTGAGGTCTTGGCTGAGAAGCTACGGGCTTGCCTCGATCATGCGCAAGCGACTGAGGGATGGTTTGGCGATGCAGTCAGTCCATCGATAAGGTCGATGAAGGATGCAATATGAATAGTGACGACAGGGAAGACTCGGCAACATACAGAGTCGTTGTAAATCACGAAGAGCAGTACTCTATCTGGCCCTCCGAAAGGAAATTCCCTCTTGGCTGGACGGCTACAGGCAAACCGGTTCCAAGACCGAATGCCTGGCTTATATTAAAGAAGTGTGGACCGACATGAGACCGCTCAGTCTGAGAAGGAAAATGGATCAGCGCGACAAACAGGTCCATTCATCAAAGAGTTAACTTGGATGTTCTACTTTGTAAGGACAGAGTTTGAATGAGCCGCTCGACAACCGCCGCTGTTTTTGGCCCCTGGATTTCATGCCGCAAACCCGGATCAAAGACCCGTCTTCGCTTGTTTTGTTTCCCTTACGCCGGAGCAGGCGCGTTGATCTTTCGCACCTGGTCCGACAGCTTGCCAGCGGATGTCGAGGTCTGCCCGGTTCAACTCCCGGGACGGGGAACTCGGACGACGGAGCGTCCTTTCACTCAACTCTCAGCTCTTGTCGAAGCCCTCGCCCAAGCCCTGGCTCCACTCCTAGACAGGCCTTTCGCCTTTTTCGGCCACAGCCTCGGAGCATTGGTCAGTTTTGAACTCGCTCGCCGGATCCGCAGACAGTACGGCGTGCATCCTGTTCGCCTATTTGTATCTGCTGATCGTGCACCTCAAATCCCTCATCGCGGGCCGTCTATCCATACCCTGCCAGATAAAGAGTTTTTAATGGAACTACGGCGGCTGAACGGCACGCCCAGCGAGCTTTTGGGCCACAAGGAATTAATGGAGATTATGCTTCCGCTCTTGCGGGCAGACTTTGCGGTGTACGAAACCTACCTGTACTCGACTGAGCCGCCCCTAAACTGTCCCATCTCCGCGTTTGGCGGCTTGCAGGATAGCAAGGTGAGCGATAGCGATCTTGAAGCCTGGCGTGCTCAGACGAGTGTTTCGTTCTCGCTGCGGATGTTTCCCGGCGACCATTTCTTCTTGAAACAGCCTCTTCTACTTCGGGCGCTTTTTCAGGAACTGCAATAAGGCCGGTAAGAACGGCCACATGAAGACACTACCCATCACCTCACCTCCTACACCGTGGGGCTTTCCACCGGCGACGATAATATTAGGTAATAACGAAGTACATGTCTGGCGAGCCTCTCTGGACGAGCCCCCGCCGCAGCGCGATAGCTTCCTGCATACCCTTGCGGCAGAAGAGCAAACGAGAGCCCAGCGGTTTTATTTTCAGACAGACCGCGAGCGCTTTATCAACGCTCACGGAGTACTCAGGGCTATCCTCGGCCTTTACTTGGATAGAGCACCGAATGCCTATCCTTCTGCTACAGTTCTTATGGAAAGCCCGCTTTGACCCTGGAATCTGGCGGAGATGCGATCCGCTTTAACATGTCCCACTCTCGCGGAGTGGCGCTCTATGCGGTTACTCGTGGTCGCGAGATCGGCATCGACCTCGAATTCATTCGCTGCGATTTGGAAGTCGAGCAGATCGCCGAGCGTTTTTTCTCGCGAAGCGAGATTGCGACACTCCGTGCGCTCCCAACAGACTTGCAGAAACACGCGTTCTTTCTCTGTTGGACCCGCAAGGAAGCCTACATCAAGGCGAGAGGCGAAGGACTCTCCCTGCCCTTGGATCAGTTCGACATGTCGCTGATTCCCGGAGAACCTGCAGCGTTGTTGAGCACCCAACCAGATTCAGACGAAGCCGTTCGTTGGTCTCTGAAGGAGTTGACCCTCGCATCCGGCTACGTGGCTGCTCTTGCTGTCGAAGGACGCGGTTGGACTTTGTCCTGCTGGCAATGGCCGCGACCACTTCGAAGTACCGCGTGAGCGCCAGAATGCAAATTCTGTCATTTTCCCCTCTGGTAGTGCCAGCCGGGACCGTCGAGGGCCGGCCGCAGCACGGCCGGCGATAGTGTCGACCCCGTGCCGCGCTCCGAGATTGAACGCTAATCGCGCCCCACTTCCCTACACCAACGGTCTTTGCCTCTCGAGTCCATTGGTGTAAAATATAATCACCTCGTCCGAGAGTTTCCTCACATCTCCATACTTTGCTCGAGGTAGAAGAGTCGCCGCCGGTACGCGGTATGCGTTTTGGGCACTTGCGCCAAAGCAGGCCCCTGAAATGCGTCAAAACGCGTTTCAGGCTGCGGTCCATGCTCGTCGGTCAGGAATGTGGATTTCAAAATGAAGATCCTATCGTTCCGATTCCGGATTCTGATTCCTTCGCTGACCGTACTGGTAGCAGTCTTAACTCTATGGCCTGCTGTGGGCCGCACAGATGTTGTTCCGGTGCCGGGAACAGAGTCGAGTGCAGGTGGCGCAACGGATGCCTGGCTTGTGAGGCGCGGTCTGATCGGTCACGGGATGATCGGCGAACAATCCAGCAGTGACATAATGACGCCGCCGCCGGGCACCGAGGTAGACGAAACCCGGCAAACAGAAACCCGTACGGGCGAGGTCCTGACCCGGGTCAAGTCGTGGAACGAAATGGTCGACGACGACACGATCTATATCGAGGTGACCACCCTATCGACCTATCAGTTCGAAATCGCTTTCTGGCTGTTTCCCAATCATCGTAAGGGTTGCACCATGTATCAATGGACGCTCTACGATCATGGTCGCGCGCTGCAGAGCCAATTCTGGCGTAACGATGCGACGGTGCTGCGGCTGGCCGGGGCCGCAGACCTGCCACATGACTTGTATCCGGACTCGGTTCCGTGGGTGGCGTTTCTACGCGTACTCGACGCGCCGCACGCCGGTGCCGAAGGTGTTCTTCATCAGCAGATCACGCCGTACAGCTATGTTGGTCAGGAGGTTTGGGCCGCGCGCTCCGAGCGGATCAACGTGCCAGCCGGCAGCTTCTCCGCGCTCAAGGTAACCGCGCAAGTCGACATCGCGACGGTAATGCCGAACTGGCCCCGCTTCGTCCTGCACGTCATCAAGCCGGTAGTTCCCAAAAACACGCTCTATTTCGAGGCGACGCCGCCCTACCGGCTGCTCAAGCAGGAAGGCACCACCTTTGTCGGCGGCCCTCAGGTCACCACCGAACTCATTCGCTTCTACATCGCAGGCGCACAGCCGGTCGTAGCTGCAGCGGCCGTGGCCGCCGGCCATGCGCCGATCGCCGCCGTGCTCAGGGGCGCATCGATTCCCAAGTGACTCTTTTCTGTAGTCAGCCAGCGTCTCCTCTTGCCGTCACTCCCGCATCTTGCCTTTCACGCGTCTCGTCGCTCGCTATTTGACCGTCCCGCAAGCGGATCAAACGGTGAGCCCGTTCCATGACCTGTGGATCATGCGTGGAAAAGATGAAAGTCGTACCAGTAACACGATTGAGATGTTCCATCACATCGAGGAGGGCGATAGCACTGGCAGAGTCCAGATTCGCCGTGGGCTCATCCGCCAGAATGAGCGCAGGTTCTGTAACCATGGCGCGAGCCACGGCAACCCGTTGTTGCTGCCCGCCGGACAACTCCGCCGGGCGACGATCCTCGAGGCCGGCGAGGCCGATTTCAGAAAACAGCTTTTCCACCCTTTCTCTGCGCTTGCGCGCAGGCATCCCCTGAAGAAGCAACGTAAACTCAGCGTTTTCCAAAGCAGTAAGGACGGGCAGCAGGTTGTAGGTTTGGAACACAAAGCCGATGCGCTGCAAACGCAGATGCGCCAGCTCACTTGAAGATAGGAGCTGAAGGTTTTGCCCTGCCACCCATATCTCGCCCGCGTCCGCCCGGTCGAGTCCGCCAATGATGTTGAGCAGCGTGGTCTTGCCGGAACCTGACGGACCAGCAGTAGCCGCGAATTCTCCGGCAGCAACCTGTAGAGAGATGCCACGCAGTGCCGGAACCTCGATAGATCCGGTGCGGTAGGTCTTCCTCACGTCCTTCAGCTTTACCGCCCACTCTNCCAGCACGATCNCCCTCCTTTCTAGAGCGCCTTCAATGCGTCTGGCAGCTCTGTTCGCGCTGCCTTGAGCGCCGGATAAAAGGAAATNATTGTCGCCATCGCGAATACAATACTAACGGACCAAATGATTCGATTCGAGCTTAAGCGCGAGTAGAGAATGGGATCGAAAACAAGCGCGGGTGGAAGACCTGCCTTGAAGATCCAGCGCAGGTCCAATCCCGACGTAGCGAAATAATGGTTCACGCTCAAACCCAACGCCAGCCCCAGGGCCAGGCTTATCGCCGTGAGGGCCAGAGACTCGCCGATGATCATTACTGCAAGCTGTCGAGGCCGAAGACCAAGAGCTTTACAAACGCCGAATTCATACCGGCGCTCCAGTACTCTCATGAGAATCGTGTTGAGTATTCCCAACCCTACCATCGCAAGTATTACGCCGTTCATGATGTAATTAAAGGCGTGGTCCAGGCCGAGAATCTGCGCAAGCATCGGGATTGATTCGCGCCAGGTCAGGACTTCGACCGGCTCTCCCGCCAACTGCTTCAGCAAAGCTCTTGCTATCATCGGCGAAGCACCTTCCTGTTGAAGCAAGATGGCTACCTGAGTCACCTGGCCATCTGGCACTCCGAGCAGGGCCTGAGCCGCGGGCAAGGGCAGGTGAATGATGTTAGCGTCGACCGCCTGTAGCCCCGTGCGGAAGATGCCACTCACCCGCAAAAGAGTGCTTTGCATCTCTTCCCCGGCGCCATTTTTGGTGTCATTGCCCGGCTGTCGCAGCGCTTGAGTCATCAGAACGACTCGGGAACCTATCTTTATCTCCAGCTTGTGAGCCAGCTCGGCGCCAATGACAACGCCAGAAGGCTTGTCATTACTTAGATATGTCCCTTCAACTATCCGCTCCGGGATCAGCGACACCGCGGGTTCGTCTTGCGGATTCACCCCTGTGATTTTCACGCCAGCAGAATTGGCTGAGGAACTTAGAAGCCCGGTGGCTAGGAGCCTCGGACTAACTCCTCGCACTATTTGCTTCAATTCCGGAGTTTGCAAAAATGCTTCGGTCCTGGAGACCACTTGGGCCGGAAGCAGCAGCTCGTCCGAGCCGGAGTCTTGATACCCCTTCGCCTGGATCACTACATGCCCCGGACCAAACCGCACCCCGGCGGCGATCGTTTGCTCGTGCCCGCCATCGAGCAGACCTAGAGAGATCAGCAGCAACGCAAGACCCAAACCAAGGGCCAGCGCGGTCAATAGGGTACCTCGAGGATTACGCCAGAGATTGCGCCAGCTGATTTTCACAAGAAGGAGTACGCTTCTCACTGTTAGACCTTACGAATCGCTTCCGTCGGCCGATAATGAGCGGCTCGCCAAGCAGGATAGAGCGCAGACACTAGAGCTGTGGCAGCCAGCCCGAGTGCCGCTTGACCATAGGCGGGAAAATCCTGCCGGCCGTACCAGAGGTGGCCCACCACTACCCCTGCCAGAGAGATCACCCCGCCGGTAGCGCCACCCAACTCCAGGCCGTGCACCTGCAAATACCACAGGAGCGGGACGCCAAGCGCGCCTCCCACAACCAGGCTCGCCACCGCCAATCCGGCAGCCTCTGTCAGGATCAGAACAATCACCTGAACTGGGCGCATTCCTAAAGCCATCAGCATGCCCAGTTCACGCGTGCGCTCAAACACCGCCATCAGCATGGTGTTCATGACACCGATAACCGCCAACAGGAAAAAAATGAAAAAGAGAACAAAGGTGATGCCGCGATTAAACTGCACATAATTGGCCAATTCCGGTGCCAGCTCAGGCCATGCCATTGCCCGTACGCGAAGAGTTTTATCCAGGTGGTCCTCAAGTGCGGCAGCTACAGTAGTAGCTGCTGTTATGTCATTAAGCTTGATACCAACTTCATGGATCCTCGCGGGCGCCAGGTGCAGAAGATCCTGCAGAGAAGACAGAGACATGAGAACCAACCCCCGGTCCACAGCATCGAGGCCACTGTGATAAATCCCCACGACTGTGTACACGTCGTTGCCCATCGAACCATCCGCAGCCTGCGTCAGCAGAACGATT
>JGI20173J14856_1000070_pt1 | contig 22524 bp, 20 predicted proteins | sample NGESurdeep072012_8_FD_14856 | JGI IMG/M metagenome (IMG submission 14856)
GGCCCTGAGAGATTGCACTGATTCTCGCATCTCCACAGTCGCCTGATCGAGCTGTTTTCGACCTTCATCAGACGAAAGGAATTGGAGAAGGCCTAGCTCTTGCTGGCCCGGAGGTACCGCTAGTCTATTTCGAAGATGCAAGGTCGCCAGTTGTGGCATCTGCGACTCTAGGGTCGCAATCTCAGCGTCAGCGAACTCGATTGTGAGCCGAATCTCCAGCTTCTGGCTGCGATCGCCCATTAGGGAATCCGCCAAGATACTTTGGGTGGGCCCGAAAAAGGCCCCCATATTACTCAAAACCGTTATAGATTCGTTCAGCAGCGTTGGGCTTAGCAACGCCTTGTGCAGCCGAATGGCTTCGAAAATCGAGGTTTTGCCGACGGCATTCGGTCCTACAATTACGGTAACCGGACCGCTCGTGGAAAACTCGATGTTTTTCAGTCCTCTGAAGTTGCGTATTCTCGCTTCGACCAGCCGCATTTGGATCCTCCAACGATGGCACCTCTAACCCGTTCTACAGACTTCCTCTCCGGTTCGGAAGACCGTCGGCGAGCCTAGGGACTCCCAAGGTGTGCAGATGTCGTGAAGCACCTCAACCGTCCCCCGCGCGCCCACCGGCGCCTGAGACCCGCCAGGATTCATCCCGAGCCGCGCGGCGCGCGGCAATTGTCACACTCCAAATGGGAACGTTTCCGGCACTCCGCGCATCGCGACTGCGGATAGCGGTGACACGGCTTTGGTTTCATCGAACCAGATGTACTCGTCGAATTGCCGCGGCAGGGACGCCTGGAAATAGTGACTCTCCAATTCCGATTGCGGCCGATAGATAACCCCGATAGCTCGTTCAAGACGCGCCGGCGCGAGTTCATCGCGTACCGCCTGGCGCCGAGGCGCGCGCAGATGAACCGCGCATGCCGCGACGCCTGATTCGTGAAACAGCCGTTCGTAACTTCGTTCGTGCGCAGGCCGCACCTTCTTTATCTCCATCGGGCCGTCCCAATCCGATGCTGCCGCGACCGTCCCGCGATCGGTTCCGAAGCCGACCAGATACGCTGCGCCGCCGAACCGATTTCGGGATAGCTGCCCCACATTATGTTCTCCGCGCGTACCCATCTCCGTAGCGGACGCATCACCCACATGAGAGTTGTGCGCCCATACAATTGCTTTGCCGCCGACGCCCTGAAATTCGAGCAGCCGCTCGAGCGTGTCGAACATATGCTGGTCGCGCAGGTTCCACGATTCGACGGTGCCGTAGTACATGACGCGGTAGTATTGTTCCGCGGCGGCTATCAGGCGCGCATTCTGGATCGCGTCGAAGAATCTATCGCCGTCGCGCTCTGAATACTCGATTCGGCGCTTCAGCAGATCGCCCAGCATCTCGACTATCGGCTGTTCGCAAATGCGATACGGATCGCCCAGTGCCACGCGCCCGTACACGGCGGGATCGTTCTCCCAGGGCGTCAGGCAGCCGTAACGCTGTCTGGCGACCGCCGCCATCGCCGGATCGACGCCGCCTAAGTATTCGATGACCGCGTGAATCGAAGTGAACAGACTGTACAGATCGAGTCCATAGAAGCCCGCGCGCAGCTCCGGATCGCGAACCTCCGCATTGTAGGCGCGCAACCATTCGACCAATTCCAAAGTCTCGCGATTACGCCACATCCAGGTCGGGAAGCGCGTGAATGCGTTCCATTGCTGCTGTCGCACAGGCGCGTGATGCACGTATTGGTTGATTCGCGCGGCGTCGGGCCAATCGGCCTCGACCGCCACCATTCTGAATCCGCGCCGTAAAATAAGCTCGCGAGTGATCCGCGCGCGCATCTGGTAGAACTCCGAAGTGCCGTGCGTCGCTTCTCCGAGAAGCACAACCCGTGCATCGCCAATCCGCGCCAGGAGTGGCGAGAGATCGACTTCGCCGATGTCCCCTATCGGCTCGGCAACCTCGCGTATGAGTTTCGCCACCGACTGCGGCCTGCTGGCGCGCGCCGCAGTCCGGCCCGATGCGTCTGCCCATCCTTCCGCGCCAATCAGCGGAACGAACTGCACGTCACCAAGGTTTTCTTCCTCGTACTGGTCCTCCGTGACCCGCGTGACTCGTATCAGTTGTTGAGCACGAGAAGACGACGACCCGACCGGAATTACCAGCCGCCCACCAACTCGCAGTTGCTCGAGCAGCGGTTTTGGAATCTGAGGACCACCCGCCGTTACGATGATGACATCGTAGGGGGCATGTTCCGGCCATCCCAGGGTGCCGTCCCCGGTGAGAACATGGATGTTGTCGTAGTGCAGTTCCGACAAGCGCCGCCGCGCAATCGTCGCGAGTTCCTCATGACGCTCTACCGTGTAGACGCTGTCCACGATCCGCGAAAGAACGGCTGCGGCGTAGCCCGACCCAGTGCCGATTTCGAGCGCCTTTTCGTGCGGCTTTGCCTCCACGCATTCGATCATCAGCGCAACTATGTAAGGCTGCGAGATCGTCTGACCCGCCTCGATCGGCAATGGAGTGTCCTGGTACGCAAACTCGGCGAGCCGAATTGGAAGAAATGGCTCGCGAGCAACCGCGCCCATCGCATGCAGCACCGCCGCATCCTTGATACCGCGCGATGCGATCTGAGTGGTTACCATCCGCTGCCGCTCGATGGAGAAATCCTGCATCGGTGTCGCTCCCTTGAACCGTTTGCCATTGAACAAAGCAATCGCGATGCCGCCTCTTCAGCGCCGGCCGCGAACCCGAAGCTCCTACCTACACGGTTTTTATCTATCTACATCCACCCTCCGTTTTATNGTGCTCCCTTCGGAGCCACTTGCCTGACGTTCGNTGGCTCCTTTCATCACAGATGCNCCGTCCGACAATTGATTTCACAATCAGTCACTCTCGCGCTGTCTGGCGCGGCAGANGCCCTCTCCTGGAAAAAAAGATCAAAACAAATGTGCCAGGAGGAACAATGGTTTTTTTTCGAGAAATGAAGTCCGTCAACTGACCTGATCCCGAGCCTGCAGCGGAGTATGCTCTAACTATGGCNACGCGCTGACGGCAGATTAAGAAAGATGGCTGCGGTTTTTTCGAGAATACTGTGCCCGATTGACTTCGAGCGTGATTCGATGGACGCGCTCGGACTCGCCTGCCGGCTGGCGAAGCAGAACTCCGCTACAGTTTACCTTCTGACCGTGATCGGCGCGCCGCCCGCTGCCGCCACCGCACTGCCGCCCGTCGCGCTGAACCCTGACCCTGAGTTTGAGGCAGAATGCATCCGCCGGTTGGAAGCAATTGCGCGGGAAAAACTGGCGGGAGTTTCACATGAGATTTTCGTCGCAAGCGGGAACGCGGCGCCGGAGATTCTCAATCTCACCGCCGCCCGGAACATCGACCTAATCGTGATGGCCACGCACGGCCGCACTGGCCTGAAGCACTTCTTTCTCGGCAGCATCGCGGAGCACGTCGTTCGCGAATCGCCGGTCCCGGTCTTGACGATCCATCCCAAGGCCGCCGGGTAAACCCGGATTTCCGTTTTCCAAGGCATGGATCGGCGAGCGAAAAAAAATGGAGCAGGAACATAATCACGGCGTTCTGATGCGCGGACTTTCCCGCCGGTTGGTGTACAGCCGGCCGCGCGCGTGGTTGGGAATGGCGGTGGAGCTTCCGAGCCTGCTCCGTGGAGTAAGCATCCCGCGCGGGGCGAAATGCCTCGATATCGCAACAGGCCTCGGATGGGCGACCGCGGGCCTTGTCCGACTCGATCCGTCGGTGCGGATCGTGGCGCTCGATTATGATGGAACGATTCTGCCGCGCACGCGTGAATACTTGCGCGAGCACGGAGCGGCCGAGAGCTCCGGGCTCTGTCGCGCCGACGCCAAGCATCTGCCGTTGCGCGACGGTTCCTTCGACTTGGTGCTTTGCTTGTACGGGCTCCATCACTTTCGCGGCTATTTTGAAGCGCTGCGCGAGATCGCGCGCGTGCTTAAGTCAACCGGGACGTTCGCGCTGATCGATCCGGCCCGGCGTCCCGGCAAGCCGCCCGGCGGACACCACGGAATGGAGGTTCTCACGCGCGACGAATTGGACCGAATGCTCCTCGACGCCGGTTTCGAGATCGTGCGGTCTCGCGTCTCACTGGGAAGAGTGAAGGCCGTGACACACAAGAGGAAGTCGGTAACGGCGCCAACGTAAAGCTCAAACTTTGCGTTTGCAAACCGCGTGGTCTTGGTGTGAGGCTGAATCGGGTTTCAAAAAAAAAATGGAAAATTCCGGGTAAAGGAGTTCTCCCATGTCTTTGCCGTATCGCAAAATTCTGTGCCCGGTGGATTTCGACGAAAACTCGATCGCGGCGATCGAGACCGCGGCGGAAATCGCGCGACATTTCGACGCCACCGTTTATGTCCTGCACACTGTGCTGTTGCTCATAGCGCCTACTTCGATGCCTGTGTACGCAGATCTCTACAAGGCACAAGAGGACACGGCGCGCAGTAACCTTCTCGAACTCGCGCGCAAGCATCTGGCGGGAATCAAATACGAGATCATGGTTAATATGGGCGAACCTGCCGCATCGATTCTCAAGGCAGAGCGCGGGATCGGTGCGGATCTGCTCGTCATGTCCACGCATGGTCGCCGCGGCGTGTCGCGCTTCTTCCTCGGCAGCGTAGCCGAACTCGTACTGCGCGAAGCTCGATGTCCTGTGCTGACTGTCCGTCAACACGCACCGCAGAAAGATCTTGTCGGCGCCTGGATGACAACTAATCCGGTCACCGCGCAACTCGACGAGAAACTCTCGACGATTCATGCAAAGATGCTCGAGGGCGGGTTCCGGAACATCCCGCTCCTTCAGGACGGTCGCGTCGTCGCGATGCTTACCGAAGGCGATATCCGCTCGTTTGTGGGACATTTCGACGACACCCCCGCCAAACGAGCGATTACCCAGGCGCTTGTGACCGTAGGACCTCAGACGCCCATTCGCGAAGCCGCGCGTATTATGCGCGAGCGAAAACTCGATGGATTACCTGTCGTCGAGGACGGCCGCCTGGTCGGAATTATCACGACCAGCGATGCGCTCGCAGCGACGACCAGCGAGGGATGAGTCCAGCGGGCTGCGAAGCTGACCGCCCAGGGCGGCCAGCCATCCGGCCATCACCTGTCTCGAGCGGCCTTTCGAACGCGCGCGGTTGAATGCACTGTCAGAACCGGTATCGGTGATTCTCGCACGACCCGCTCGGCGACGCTGCCGAGCACCAGGTGACCCAATCCCTTGCGGCCGTGCGTGCCCATCACGATCAAGTCGGCATCGAGACCGCGCGCGGTCTCGAGCACTCGCTCGGCCGGATCGCCGCTTGTCACGACCATTTCGTAGCGCACCGTGGCGGGAATCCGTTCCTGCGCGAGCTTTTCCAGCTGCTCGCGTCTGTCCTTCTCAACGTATGGGTAAGGATCCATTGGCACCGGCTGGAAGCCGGCCGCGCCGGCCGGCATCGGCGCGACATTCAGCAAGTACAGCGCGGCGTCGTTCTGCTGCACCACTTTTAGCGCGACATCGAGAGCCGTCAACGAGTGCTCCGAAAAATCAATCGGACACAGGACCTTCCGAAATAGCTGAGTCATCGCTGCCTCCTCTGTTTCGCGCTAATCCGTCAGACTGTGTTACTCGTCCACCGACTCCTTCAGTTCTTCGGGCGGCGTCCAGACATGACGCGATGGCTCGTCGACGTCTCCCTCGCCGGGGCGTCTGCCCTCGTTGCGCGTCTTCTGACAATCGATGCAATACGCGGCGAACGGCACGGCTTTCAGCCGCTCAATCGGGATCTCCTTCTTGCATTTCTCGCAGATTCCATAACGACCGCGTTCGAGCCGGCTAAGCGCGGCGTCTATGGCCTTCAGCTGAAATTCGTATCGCTCGATTAGACCGGCGTCGGTCTCGATGTCTCCCAGCGAACGGGCCACGTCCATGTTGTCGGCGGGCAGTTCCACCGCGTCGTCTTGCTCCTCTTTGCGAAGCACCCGTACTCGAGCGAGCGCTTCCTCGCGCGCCCGCGCAAGGAGTTTGCTCAGATTCTTTAGTCGTCCATCGGCCTCGTTTTGCCGTGATTTCCTGGTTTTTCCGCCGGTCTTAGATTTCATACAGATTCTCCGAGCTGCTGAATTGTCGTCCACAGAAGAGCGAAGCAATTCGCGGACCAGTAATCAAGTAATCGACTCGCAAATCGAGCCGAAAAGTTTTTCCGGTGTATCGAATCGCGTGGCGCGATCGGATACACGATGTTGCGCCTCGTCGTCACCTAAAGCCGCATTCGATGTCGCGAAGTGGGCGCAAAACGCCAACAGACGGTCCAAAGCAGGGATTTTGCTCCATGGCACGGAAGCCGCTACATTCCTTTTGGGTTGCCTGTGAAGCTCTGACGCCGGAGAACTTAGCATGAAAGATCTGAAAGTTCGCGATGTGATGTCAGCGGACCCCACCACTCTTAAACGCAACGACAAACTCACCCTGGCTGACGACATCATGCGCTTGGGACGGGTTCGCCATTTGCCCGTTGTCGATGATGACGGTCAGCTCCTCGTCGGCCTCGTGACCCAGCGCGATCTCTTTCGCGATGCGCTCGCGCAGGCGCTTGGCTATGGCAAGCACGCTCAGCGCAAGATCCTGGACACTCTCTCTGTCAAAGACGTGATGACCAGCGATGTAGTCACCGCCAGCCCGGATACCTCTCTGGTCGAGGCCGCACGACTGTTGACCGAGCGAAAGATTGGCTGCCTTCCGGTTGTCGAAAATGGGCGCCTGGTCGGCATCCTGACTGAGGGAGACTTCGTCGCCCTCATCGCGCGCCGTGGCAACTAGCATCGCAGCGCACCGGTGAAAAACGAAAAACAAATTACAAATTACCGCCGGCGCGGCGCTTAGCCGCGACCGCCCGGGACAGCGACAGCTATCCTCGGCCGGCACTCGCAGACGCCTGACGGAAGAAAAATGAGCAACCAGCATGACGCGAGTTTCGCCGCCGAGGTTGCTGGAGCTTCGGGCGGCCTCGGTGACGGGGATGCCGCGCTGAAAAATCGCCGGTTGGCCCACTCGATCGCGCGCGTGCTCGCCTTCGAAGGCTTTACGATGTCGATCAACGGCATCGGCTCACCGTGGATCGCGAAGAGCTTTCACCTTGGCGAGTCGGGAATCGCGGGCCTGTTCGCATGGATTTCGCTCTCGGCGATCGGCGCGCTGGGACTCTCGCGGATGATCGATCGGCTGGGGCGCCGCCGGATGGTGCTCGTATGCATGGCTGGCACTTCGGTTAGCGCGCTCGCCGCCGCCTTTTCGACCAACATCGCGGCGTTCGCGGCGTGCGAGATCGCGCTCTACGCCTTCATCGGCGCGACGGTCGCCGGCTGTATCGTGATTCTGGCCGAGGAACTCGCCATCGCGGAGCGCGCGTGGGGGCAAAGCTTGGGCGGGCTGGGGATGGGTCTCGGCAGCGGGCTGTGCCTGATCGTGATGCCGATGGTGGCGAGTCGTCACTCGTGGCGATGGGTGCTGGTGCTGGCGTCGGCGATAGGAGTCGCCGCGCTGTGGAGGGCTGCCCGCGTCATCCCGGAGAGCGGCCGCTGGCAGCGCGCCGCCGCGAGCGGCACGACTTCGGCCAGCAGCTTTTACGACGCGTTCGGACAGCTCTATCGACGCCGCGCGATCACGATTCTGGTCTGCGCGTTGCTGGCCAACATCGCGGGGATCGCGGGCAGCAGTTGGGCGTACTTCCACCTCGTCTCGGTCGTGGGATTGACGCCGGGCGCCGCCAGCGTCCTGATGCTGCTCGGAGGCGGCGTCGGGATGCTCGGCTTTCCACTCGCCGCGCGAAGCTGCGAGCGTTACGGCCGCATCCCCACCATCTTCGTTGCGGCCCTGATGACCGGTCTCGGCGCGCTCGCTTTCTATTGGGGTCCGCCGGCGCACCTTGGCCTTCGCTGGCTATGGATCGGGATCACATATTGCTGTTTCACCGCTGGCCTGAGCGCGGGGCAGGTGGGCGGCAATTCGCTGGCCACCGAACTTTTTCCCACCGCGATCCGAGGCGCGATGATGGGATGGTTCGCGCTCGTCGGCGCGGCCGCCGCGGTCTCTGCGCAGACCCTGATCGCGGTTCTCGCCGCGCGCCTTGGCGGTCTGTCGATCGTGGTCGGATACTTGAGCCTGCTCGCGATACCCAACGCGATCATCGTCGCACTTTTCCTTCCCGAAACGCGCGGCCTCTCGCTCGAAGCCGCGGCGATGGAAGAGGCGTTCGAGGAGCCGGGATCGTAGCTGGACGACGTCGAGCAGTTAGCAGCGTTTCCACCAGGCTGACGGACTGCTGAACGCAGCTCCAGTGCGCTGACGGCGACCGCCTCGGCGCTATGAAGCCAGACAACAAGTTTCTATAAGCTCTTTTGCCGAAGCGGAGCGCGATGTGATCAGATGTGATCGCAGGATGTGATCAGATGTGATCAGAGAAGGTGGTAGTGTCGTGGTCCGCCGTCTGGAGCTTGGGCCTTATTCACTTTTTGTTTTGTCTGCGGCCGCTGGGCAAAAAAACAGGATCGCTTAGGGTTGGCGTGCTTTTGATGGCGCGTTTGCGCTGGTTCCGAAGGAGACATCCGGGGAAAATTGTATCCTTTCGTTCCCCGCGTATCGTCTAAAGCGGGCGCTATCTTTGGCATATTTGCTGCAATGACTGAGCAGGACTGCCTGAACAGTGTTTTTTCATCGACACCTGGCAGAGAACATGCCGCACAAGGTGAAAACGGAGACTTCGGAGCAAACTCGCCTCTCTCCCACTGTGCTGCTCCTCTCTGATGACGAGGCGTTGGCGAAGCTCGTACTCGGAATCGTCAAGCGTCCTTGGAAGCTGGTTCGCCACGCAGCCGACAAATACGTGAGCCGCGAGGTATTCGCTCAGCCAAATGTGCGACTCGTTATACTCGACGATCAGGCGATCGAAGAAAATGATCGCAGCTGGCTGCTCGAGCAGATCCGCAAGCACTTCTCCGGCCCCCCTTTGCTCTACGTCGCCGACAGCCAAAGCGATGCCAACGAGAAACGGGCGCGCACCAAAGGCGCCCACTACTACGTTTCGAAGCCACTGTCGATCGAACGATTCGGACACGTGCTGCAATCATTTTTGCAGGCGAAGCAAGCCGAAGGACAATCCGCGCATTCAGCGCCGGAGAAACCTGGAATCAACGCGGGAGAATCGAGCGCCGAGAACCCAACGCGCATCGACGCGGGGATCCGTTGTCTCTCGGAGGAACTCAATCGCGAAGGCTCCCAGCTAAGATCACGCCTGCTCGATGCGGCGCTCGCGGGATTGCGCCTCGCGCGCAACCCAGAGTCACCCGAGCTCAGGCGTGATGCTGCCCAGATTTGGGCGACGATACAGCCAACGCTATCCCATCACCTCGACGCCCAAGACAGCCAGTTACTTCCGTGGCTGGTGCAGCAAGGCCGTCTCTCGTCAGAAGCCGGGCGCAAGGTCCGCGCATTCCACGACCGACTGCGAACGCTCATCGGCGCAATCGTCGGCCCCGGCGCGGATCGTCTCACTGAAGCTCAGGCGCGTGACGCCGGACAAGCGTTGAGCGGCCTCGCGGTCAACTTGGACGACGCAATCGATAACGAAGAGTGCAGGCTCTTCCCAACGATTCAGAAGGCGCTCTTCGGAATCGACCGTCGCAGCTGAAATCGAATTGTAGTCCAGCTTCGTACCTCCCGATCCCGGCGCCTCACCGGTGCGCTCCATCGTCGTGCGGTCCGTCGACAGCTGCAGATCGTTATCAACCCGATGAAATAATCTGCCAAGTTATCCGGGAACCATGATCGATCGCGCGATTAAGCGACTGTTAGGCGTCGCGGTGCTGGCGGCAGCCGCCGGGTTTGCTGCCAGTACCTCTCACCTCGCGGAATACTTCCTGGAATTAGTTGAAAGAACGGGCGCCCTGCTCTCCGCCGATACTCCCGCACAAAAACAAACAGGCCCCGGACCGACGCGTAGGTGCGCCGGGTCCGAGGCCCCCTGGGAGAGGTTATTGGATTGCCTTCTGATCGATGGAATCAGTCGGCCCGGAATCATCCTCCGCCACTAGCGGTGAGCGTGCGGAGGACTGAGACCATTGCCGGTCCGACGATTACCGCGATCATCGCGGGCAATACGAAGAGCACCAGCGGGAACAGAATCTTAATCGATGCCTTCTGCGCGTCTTCCTCGGCACGTATCCGNCGATGCTGTCGCAATGCGTCCGAACTGGAGCGCAACGCAGGTCCGATCTGCGCGCCAAGTTGTTCACTCTGAACCAAGGTTGCGGCGAGCGGCTTGATATCATCAACCGCAGTCCGCTCGGCCAGCCCGCGCAACGCCTGTCCGAGCGACGCGCCCGCGGAAATATCGGCAGAGACCAGATTCAACTCGGTGCCGATTTCCTGCCCATGACGTTCGCATTCCGTGCCGACGATTCGAATCGCCTCGAACAGCCCCATGCCCGCTTCGACGCATACCACCAGCAGATCGAGCACGTCCGAGAGCTGCTTTGAGATGTTTTCCTGGCGCAACCGCGCGCGCCGTCCCAGGTAGTAGGCGGGCACGAAAATTCCGATCCCGATGCCGGCGATTCCGAACAGCAGCGGCTGAGCCGCCGAGCTATGAACAACGAGTCCGATCAACATACCCAATACGCCGCATCCGATCGCCAGCATCACGCGGATGACCCGATAGGTCTGTGGCGCGCTGGACTTCAGAAATCCCGCCTGCGCCAGAGTCTGATGGAGCTTCTCCCCGGTGGGAGTATCCATGTTCGGCGGCGGGACGCGCTTGGAGGCCCATCTGAAAAGCATGCGGAGCAGGCTGTCGTCCTGAAGGTCACCCTCGAGTGCGCCCTGCGAAGCCCGCATCCTCACCGCCAAATCCGCGAATCGTTCATCGACCGCCCGGCTCTGCGGCGAAATGGCGAGGTACAAGGCCACGCACGCCGCGCCAGCCAGGAGAAAGACCGCTATGCCAACTATGAATGGACTCATATTAGTAGCTCACCCGCAGTAGTCGCCTGATGCTCAGGATGGCGAGCACGTCCGCTCCGATCGCGAATTTCAAAATCTTCTGACCCATTGGGTCATGGAACAATTGATCGGTGTAACCCGGCTGAATCAAGCTAAACAAGCAGAGCACCGCGATTGGCAGGCAGCCGACGATCATACCGCCGAAACGCGATTGCGCGGTCAGCGCTTTGATCTGCAACCGCAAGCGCTGGCGGATTCGCACGATTTCGGATAGCCGTCCGACAATCTGAGCCAGGCTCGAGCCGACCTCCGTTTGCACGCGCACTGCGACGACCAGGAGCCGGAGGTCGTCCTCCGGAACTCGCTTGAGCATGTCTTCGAGCGCGCGCGGCAGCGGCAGCCCGATCCGGTTCTGCTCGAGCACGGTGCGGAATTCACTGCCCAGCGGATCGGCGAACTCGCTGCACAGAACTTGCAGCGCGCGCTGCAGCGAATGTCCCGCCTCGAGCGACGATTTGATCAGGTCAAGCGCGAACGGCAGCTGGGCCGCAAAGGCCCTGAGGCGCCGCTTCTTGCGGAATTGGATGTAGGCGAGCGGCAGGGTGGCCATCATCAGCGCGCCACCGAGCGCGAACCACATGCCGTGGAACAAGATATTGCCGCCGAACAATCCCGCGCCGAACAGCAGCACCATGATCAGCAGGATGTCGGCGACCCTCATGTACAAGCCCGCCTGCCACATCATCTCTTCGAGTTTGCGCAGCAGGTTCAGTTCGTACAGCACGCCCAGCAGCGGTCCCTGTTCGGGCCGGCGCCTGCGCATGACGTCGATCTCCAGATCGTCGGGGGGGCGGGTCAGGCGTCGTGCCACCTCGCGCTGTTGCTCGACTTCGGTGCCGCGCCGGCTGGTGAAGAGCAGCACGCCCACGAAGACGAGCGCGAATATGCCGCTTGCCATCAACAAATCCATGGTATTTATCCGATTGTGCTGCGGAAAACCTTGGCGTCGAGTTTGTAACCCGCAGCCTCCAGCCGCTGCGAGTAAGTTGACCGAATCCCGGTGGCGAGAAACTGGCCGAGCACTTCGCCACCCGGCCCAATCCCGGTGCGCTTGAATTCGAACAGGTCCTGCATCATCACCATCTCACCCTCCATCCCGCTGATCTCGGAGATGCGCATCACTTTGCGCGAGCCGTCGGATTGCCGCGATACATGGACGATGATGTTGAGCGCCGACGCGATTTGCTGGCGCATCGCGCGTTGCGGAATCGACACTCCCGACAGCAGCATCATCATCTCCAGACGGCCCAAGCTGTCGCGGGGAGTGTTGGCATGGATGGTGGCGATTGAGCCGTCATGGCCGGTCGACATCGCTTGCAACATGTCGAACACTTCGTCGCCGCGGACCTCGCCGACGATTATGCGGTCCGGCCGCATACGCAACGAGTTCCTGACCAGGTCGCGCTGGGTGATTTCACCCTTGCCTTCGACGTTGGGCGGCCGCGTTTCGAGCCTGACCACATGCGGCTGCTGGAGACTCAATTCGGCCGAGTCTTCAATCGTCACAATTCGCTCGTCGGCCGGGACGAACAGCGACAGGCAGTTAAGCAGTGTCGTTTTACCCGAGCCGGTGCCGCCGCAAATCAGGATGTTGAGCCGCGCGCGCACGATGGTGCGCAGAAACTCGACGATCTCAGGTATCAGCGTCTTCTTCGCGACCAGATCGTCAATGTTGTAGCGCCTGCGGCCGAATCGGCGAATCGACAGCGCCGGGCCGTCGAGCGCCAGCGGCGGAATGATCGCGTTGATACGCGAACCGTCGGGCAGCCGCGCGTCAACCATCGGCGACGCTTCGTCAACCCGGCGCCCGACCTGCGACACGATTCGATCGATGATCAGCATCAGGTGCTGATCGTCCTGGAACTTGATGTCGGTGGCGTGAAGCTTGCCGCCTTTTTCGACATAAACCTGGTTGTGCCCGTTGACCAGGATGTCGGTGATTTCATCATCCCACAAAAGCGGCTCCAACGGCCCGAGTCCCAGCAACTCATTCTTGATCTCCTCGATCAGGTGATTCTTGTCGACGTCGGTGAGCAGGCGCCCCTCGTCGTCCAGAATGGCGGAGATCGCCGTGGTGACTTTCTGCGCCGCGAGGCCCGGCTCGAGGCTTTCAAGCCGCGTAACGTCCAGCATCTCGAACAGCCGGTTGTGGACCGCAAGCTTGAGTTGCTGAAAACCCTCGGCCTGCGCGTCTTTGACGGCGGTCTTTTTATTGCCTATCAGCGAGCGCTGAAACGGAGCCGGCGTTGCGCTGTTCTGCTGGGAAATTCTCTCAACCAGTTTCATTCGGGTGCCTCAGGTGCGCGCGCCGATAACGTTCAACAGGCGCGAAACTAATGAATTTGGGGAACTGCCGTCGGTGGTTTCAATGCCCACCTCGAGCCGGCGCGCCAGGTCCTCGATACTCTTGGCCAGCGGCGAGTTCGGCGCCACCTGCCACAAATCCTGTGCGCTCAACTGCACGCGCTCGAGAACTTTTTCATCGCGCGGAATCCGCGTGTGAATCGGCTGCGCCAGCGTATGGCTGAGCTGTTCTTCACTGATTGGATGACCCGGCATGAAACGGCTCAGAATGAAGTTGGGTTCGACCCCCGGCAGCCCCAGCCGCCCCACCAGATCGACGAATCGCCACGCGCATCGTGCCGCGCCGATCGACTGGTCGAGTACGTAGAACAGATGACTCGAGCGCTCCCAGGCGGCGACCGAGTTTGCGTCGATATGCGTGCCGCAATCCACGATCACTAAGTCAAACAGCTGGCGCATCAGGTCGAGGATCGCACCGACCGTCGCGTCACTGACCAACTCGCTGTCCTCGATCCGCTTGGGCGCCGCGAGCAGGTAGATTCCCGACTCATGCTTGCTGAGCGCTGATTCGAGTTGAATCGAATCGAGCTTTCGCGTCCCCTCGGCGAGCGCCATGATCGTGCGCTCGGGTTCGAGATTCAGGAACACCGACAACCCGCCGGTCTGCAGGTCGAGATCTATTACCGCAACCTGCTTTTCGAACGCGTAGCGCAGTGCCAGGGCGAGGTTCGCCGCCAGGCTCGTCACTCCAGTACCGCCTATCAGGCTCACCAGCGAAACGATCTTACCGCCGCCGTTGTGAACGTTGTGAATTTCTTCGCGCCGGCGGGTCTCGCTTATCTTGAACAGTGCCCGGGTCGCGTCTCCGGGATCCAGTGGCAGGAACAGAAGCTCATCGGCTCCGGCCCTCAGCACCCGCTTCATCAGGTCCGGGGAACGATCATGCAGCAGCGCAAAAAGAGCAGGGCGGGGCTCCTGCACCGCCTGCGCGTTCAGATAACTCAGAGCGAGTTCGTTGTTGCCGTTGAACACCACCATCGTGACGTCGATGGTGGCGTCGGGAGCAGCGTCCGGATCCGGTTCGAGTTCCAGGATCTTCAGCACTGGATCGCCCAAGGCGGCCAGCGCATCCCTCACTTCTGCGCGATGCTCCGCGCCTCCGCCAACTAATTGGACTTTCAGCCCGCCATTCCGTGCGTCGCTTTTCTTACCGAGCGCTGACACTTCACGTTCTCCCTGCTTCAGCTATGCTGTGTCATATCATGCACTAAATACTCGGTTATGTCTTGTCTGCCCTCCAGCTAGAATCTCGGACGCGACGCGTCAGGCTGCGCCAGACGACGGGTCTCGATCGCCTCATGCGTCAGCTCAGGCACCGAAGTCGGGTTGTAAACCGAGGCGCCATCGGGCAGCGGACGCACGATTTGCGGCGTTACGCTCATGACCAGGTCCGTTTCGTNGTTGGTATAGCTGGTGTTGCGGAACAGTCCGCCGACGTACGGGATGTCACCGATGTACGGGACTTTGTGAACGTCGGTCGTCTTTTNGTGCAGGATGAGGCCCGCGATGATCAGCGTCTGATTGTCCTTGAGCTGTACCATTGTTTCCGCGCGCCGAGTCACGAATGCCGGTATGGTGAAGCCGAACATCGACACGCCTTGGGCGAAATCGGGCTGCGATACTTCAGGCTTCACCAGCAGCTCGATATCATTGCGGCCGATGACGGTCGGAACGAATTCAACGGAGGTACCGAACTGCTTGAATACGATTGAGGTGTTCAGCGCCTGGGCGATGACGATTGGAATTTCGCCACCCGACAGGAACTTTGCCTCTTCACCGGAATTAGCCAGCAGTTGCGGCTCCGCGAGAAGCTTCGCGAGGTTGTGCTGCTCGAGGTACTGGAATAATCCCTGCAACTGGTAGTTCTTGTTTCCCAACGCCAAGCCATAAGTCATCGACGACGACAGCAGCATCCCGATAAGCGATCCACCCGGCGGCAGGGAATTACCGGATGAAGTAACCACTCCGCCGGGGGACGAGACGGACGACGACGCGGAGAACGGCGTCGCTACTCCGCCTGCCAATCCGACCAGCGATATTCCCGCACGGGTGAGCGCGCCCGTCAGGTCGGTGCCCTGGTTCTCGATGGCGGAGCGGTCCAGTTCCGCCACCATCGTCTGGAGCAACACCTGCTGCTTGCCGTTGGGATCGATTCGCACCGGGAGTTCGTCGTACTGGCCTTGTTGGTTCCAGACCGCCAGAGTCGTGAAGCCCGGCTTATGGCCTATCAGGTTGACCTGGAACGGATTGATCACCTGGATATCGGCGACGGTAGTGTCGGCGATCGACACGCGGCGTAGCCGGGTCCTAAAGTCGATAATTCTCGACGAGCCCGTCTGCAGTTGCACTCCATCGTCGGGCAGATAATGGCGGCCGCCTGAAATCGCACCTGAGTGCAATTCGCCGCCGGTCAGAGCGACCGACGGGTCGCTCCGATACCGCTCGTTCGACAGTGCCGCCGAAGCCGTCTGACCGTAGGGCGCCGAAGGTGGCGGAGCGTACGAAGCAGCCGGAACCGACGGAGCGAAATCGAAGGTCGACGGATTAACAGTAGTCGGCGCGGTTGCCGCGGCGGGCGCTGCCGTCACCGGCGCAGGTGCGCCTGGCGATGCGGCTGCGACTGTTTCCGAGCCGACCACGCTCGTGGCGGTTCCTGCCGATGAAGATGAAGACGAGGAAGATGACGAAGGCGGATTCACCGGGCCTGCGCCCGCATCAAGCGTCGCGACTACTGGAGCAGCCTTCTCCCCCGTGGAAGAAAATCTTCGCTTGCGGCAACTTTTACCGATGCCAGAGCGAGACTTAGAGGGAGCATCTCTCGTGCCATCTTGATCTATTCAGCAATCTCTTCGACTTTTTTGTTTTATGGCAGAGTACCATAGGCTAACGCAAGCAGTGATGCAACTATCGGTTGCGAAGCCGCAACAGATTCAGGCCTAAAAGGCGCGTCATTGGAAATTTAAGATGGTCAAAGAGGATTTAGCTATANATAAGTTAACTAAGCGGCAGAAATCGANGGATGGTGGCTGGTAGCGAATCCAATCACCAAATAGTGCGCATGAGATTCCAGATGGGGGACAGCTTGGTGGCCTTACGAGACAGCCTTGCGGCTTTAGTTGACAGGTTCGAAGGTAATCTGATCGCCCACCTGCGTCGAACTCTCGTCCGCCGCGCCAGCCGGAAGCTCGAGCGCTTTTCGTGCTCCAAATACGATCGAGGAGACGTGCCACGGCCTCAGGCGCCGATTGATCCTGATCACCGTGTTGCCGCGCCCGATGAAAACAATATCGATCGCGAAACGCATGAAGAACATGTGCATCCACATGAACGGCGTGAATCGCCCGTTATCGAATAGCATCCCCATTCCGGGCTCGAGGCCGTCGCGACCCAGCAGACCGCGGCTCTGACCGCCGAGACCGCCGGCGTTCTCGAGCCGCGCGCAGAGCACGGTCCCGCGCGATTGATTGACTGCTCGGAGCGGAGATTGCCGCGTCGACGGCGGCGGTGCATCGGGTGGTCGGGACTGTCTCATCACGTCATCATGTAATAAACTCGCGTAAGTTTCATGGGATACATCCCGATATTTTTCGACGTGACCGGCCGCGAATGCGCCGTAGTCGGTGGCGGCGAGGTCGCCGCTCGCAAGGTCGAGTCGCTGTTGGAGGCCGGCGCTCACGTGACGGTCGTGAGTCCGCGCCTGTCGCCGCCATTGGAGGCAATCGTTGCGCGCGGGCTTGTGACTCACATCGCTCGTGATTATGAGCGCGGCGATATCCGCGGATGCGTGCTGGTGCATGCGGCGACCGACGATCCGAAACTCCATCGCGAGCTTGCGGCCGAGGCGCGCGCGCTCGGAATCCCGATAAACGTCGTCGACGTTCCCGAGTTGTGCACGTTCATCGCGCCCGCGGTTGTCAAGCGCGGCGCGCTCCAAATCGCAATCTCGACCGCGGGTGCGTCGCCGGCCTTTGCGGCCCGGCTGAAAAGCGCACTGGAGGATCAGTTCGGGACCGAGTACGCGGTCACGCTCGAAGTGCTGCGTGCCGCTCGCCGGCGGTTGCACGCCGATGAAATCGATCCCGCCGATCGCATGCGCCGGCTCAAGGACCTCGCCAACTCCGCGCTGCCCGAGACGATTGCCAGCGGCGACCTGGCCGCGATCGAGCGGATACTCGTCACCCATTTGGGTCACGGTGTTGGTCTGGCCCGGCTCGGAATCGACTCGGCCGTGCTCGGCCTCACACGCGCAACGGAAGTTCCGGAGTGAACCGCATGCCGATGGACACGCTATGGCTAATCCCCGCGCTTGCTTGTTACGCACTCTCTACCGCGTTGTTTGTGTTCGATCGTTTGTCGGGTCGTACGCAAGCGACCGGCTACGCAGTTGCGATACTCGGCGCGGGCGTGGTCTTTCATGCTTTCGATTTGACGGCGCGGGGTCTGCAGGCCGGCAACATCCCGGTCGCCAATTTTGCGCAGGCGCTGTCGTTTCTTGCGTGGCTTACCGCGCTGGCGGGGCTGCTGATGATCGTGCGCTTGAAACTGGCGGTGATCGGCGCATTCGTGGCGCCAGCGGTGACTCTAGCTCTGGGAGCCGCTTCGCTCACGATGAGCAGCGGGCACGTGGTTTTGCCGGCTACCCTGCGCAGCGTATGGCTGCCGATTCACGTCATCCTCGCCATTCTGGGCTACGCGATGTTTGTGCTGGCTGCGAGCGTGAGCATCGCCTACCTGGCCTACGAGTCGCGCCTCAAGTCCAAGCGCGCGATCGGTCCGGCCAACGAAGGCGCGCCGAGTCTCGAAAAGCTCGACCGAATCAACTATCGCCTGCTGGGATGGGGCTTCGTAATGCTTAGCCTGGCGATCGTGAGCGGCGCGATTTGGGCCGACGCGAGGTGGGGTCATTTCTGGTCATGGGAGCCCATTGAATCCTGGTCGCTGGCGATTTGGGTGCTCTACGCGGGTCTGCTCGAATCCCGCCTTACGATCGGATGGCGCGGGCGGCGCGCCGCGGCGCTCACCTTAGTGGTGTTCAGCTTGTTGGTTGGTTCGATCGTGGGCGTTAACCTGATTTTCCCGGGCAAACACGGCGGCAGTTTCGGCTGAAAATGGATCAGACTTTATTCATCGTCGGCATAAACCATCGCAGCGCTGCCGTTGGGTTGCGTGAACGCCTGGCGTTTGCCGACGACGAGATCGCTGCTGCGCTGGGCAGACTGCGGGATTCGTCGCCCGCGGTCCTGGAGGCGGCGCTGATTTCGACCTGCAATCGTGTCGAGGTGGTGGGCGTCGCCTCCGATACGGCGCGCGCGGCCGATGAGACGCTCACATTTCTGTCCGCGGATCGAAAGGTCGCGCAAGCCGCGTTCGCCGACGTGGTTTATAGTTCCGCCGGGCGCGACGCCGCGCGTCATCTGTTCCGCGTCGGTGCGAGTCTCGATTCGATGGTCGTTGGCGAGCCGCAGATATTGGGCCAGCTCAAGACTGCCTACGCACAGGCGGCCGAGGCGGGCACCGTCGGCCCGATTCTGCATCGCGCGTTCCACAAGGCGTTCAGCGTCGCCAAGCACGTGCGCCAGGACACGCTTATCGGTCATGGTTCGGTCTCCATCAGTTCCGTGGCAGTCGCGCTTGCGGGCCAGATTTTCGATACGTTGAAAGACAAGACCGTGATGCTGATGGGTGCGGGCAAGATGGCGGAGTTGACCGCCCGCCAGTTGAACGCGCTCGGAATCGAGTCGCTGCTGATCACCTCGCGCACTTTCGATCACGCAGTCGCGCTCGCGCGTGAACTTGGCGGCACCGCGGTGCCGTACGAAAACTACAAGCCGTACCTCAAGATGGTGGACGTGCTTATCGGTTCGTTAGCATCCGCCAAACCGGTGCTGGGTCCCGACGAATTCGAGTCCGTGATTCGCGAGCGCCGCTACCGGCCGATGTTTCTGATCGACATGGGCGTGCCGCGCAATTTCGACGAGCGGCTGAACGCGCTGCAAAACGTCTATCTGTACGACATCGACGATCTCGGCGCGCTGGTTAAACGATCGATCGGCGATCGCGAGCGCGAAGCCGAAAAGGCCGAACAGATCGTCGAGCTCGAAGTTGAATCGTTCCTCAAGTGGCTCGCGGGTCTCGACCTGACCCCCACTATCAAGGACATCCGCTACAGTGTCGAACGGCTGCGCGACGTCGAGCTGGGACGGCATCGCGGCTGGCTGGCGCAACTCGAACCCGCGGTGCGCGAACGAGTCGAATTGCTTACTCACGGACTGACCAACAAACTGCTTCATCGCATTTTGTCCGGCCTCAAACATCACGACGACAAAACGCCCGATGCCGCGTTTGCCGCCGAGGTCGCCCGCCGCCTGCTGGGTGCTGAATTGGACTCGCAAGTCCACGATCTCGACGACGCGGACGACGATGACGACACGGGCACCGATTGACCGCGCGGCACGCTGAACCCCTATGTCGCTCAAGCCCAGGCTCAAGATCAGAATCGGTTCGCGGCCAAGCCAGTTGGCGCTGGTCCAGGCGTCGATGATGCGGGAGCGGCTCGCGGCGCAAATTTCCGATGTCGATCCCGAAATTGAAATCGTCGAGATACGCACCAGCGGCGACAAGCTGACCTCGGCGTCGCTCGCGCAAGTGGGCGGCAAGGGACTCTTTATCAAGGAACTCGAGCAGGCGCTCGCCGATCGCAAGATCGACGCCGCCGTCCATTCGATGAAGGATCTTCCCGCAGTCCTGCCGCCGAATTTTCGCGTGGCTGCGGTGCCTGGGCGCGAGACGACTTCGGATATCCTGGTGACGCGCGACGGCTCGGCATTGTCGGCGCTGCCGGTGGGCGCGCGGCTTGGCACCTCGTCGTCGCGCCGCCGTTTCCAGGCTCTCAGGATGAATCGGGGGCTTGATGTACTGCCGTTGCGCGGCAACGTCGATACGCGTTTGAAGCGCGTCACCGACGGCAGCTTCGACGCGATCATAATCGCGATGGCGGGGGTGAAGCGGCTGGGGCGGTTGCGCGACGTGAAGTTCGTCGAGCTCGATGGCCGCGATTTCATCCCGGCCGGAGGGCAGGGCGCGCTTGCCATCGAAATGCTGGCCGGCCGCGACGACCCCGTTTCAAATGAACTCGATCGCGCGCTTTGTACGATCAACGACCCGCGCGCTTTCTACGAAACCGCGGCCGAACGATCGTTCCTCGCCGCGATCGATGCGTCATGCACGACGCCGGTCGGCGTAAGGGCAAGCATCGTGGGCGATACGCTCGCGCTCGCGGCGATCCTGTTCAGTCCCGACGGCGCGCGAGAGCTGTCGGAGTCGCTGGAAGAGCCGCTCGCGCCCGATCTTGCGCCGTCCGCCGCCGAAAATTCCGGGATGCGGCTCGCGAAAAAATGCTCGCGCGGGACGCTGCCGCGATTCTTCGGTCTTGAATGAGCGCGCGCGCCAAGCATCGGAATCGGGGGATAGTCTTCCTCGTTGGTGCGGGTCCCGGCGCCCCCGATCTGATCACGCTTCGCGGCGCTGACGCTCTCGGCCGCGCCGACGTCGTGATTTACGACCGCCTGGTGAGTCCGGAACTGATCCGGCTCGCGCCGCCCAAAGCCGAGTTGATTTACGCCGGCAAGAAGGGCGGCGCGGGAAAAAGTATCAAGCAATCCGAATTGAACGCGATGCTGATCGAGCGCGCGCGGATGGGCCACGTCGTGATCCGGCTCAAGGGCGGCGATCCATTTATCTTTGGACGCGGCGGCGAGGAGGCCGAGGCGCTGGCCCGCGCGAACGTGCGCTTCGAGGTGATCCCGGGGGTCACCTCAGCGATTGCAGGCCCGGCCTTCGCCGGTATTCCGCTGACGCATCGCGAGCACGGTTCGTTCGTCGCGTTCGTCACCGGCCATGAGGACGAAAGCAAGGGCGCGCGCTCGACGGTTCCGTGGGACGAGCTGGTCGCGGCGGCTCGGGGCCGCGGCACGATCGTTATCCTGATGGCGACGGCGCGGATGCGCGCAACGCTGGATCGAATCCGCGCGGCCGGACTTCCCGCAGAAACTCCGGCGGCTGCGGTCCAATGGGCGACGACCGCCGCGCAGAAGACAGTCAGCGCGACGCTCGCGACGCTCGCCGACGCATCCGCGCGCGCTGGAATCGGCGCGCCGGCTGTTATCGTGGTCGGAGAATGCGCGGGCCTGCGCGAGCATCTCAAGTGGGTCGAGCGCACGCCGCTGTTCGGCCGCACCGTGGTGGTGACCAGATCGCGTGAGACTGCCTCACAGTTCGCCACGGCGCTCAGACGGCTCGGCGCGGAGGTGGTGGAATTTCCGACCATCGAAACCGCACCGCCCAAGAGCTACGCGGCGCTGGACCGGGCGATCTCGCGTCTCTCGTCACCGGCGCGGAATTCCTTCGACTGGATAATCTTCACGAGTGCGACGGGAGTCGAGAGCTTTATCGAACGGCTGAAGTCGCGCGGCCGCGATATTCGCGAGCTCGGGCGTGCTTCGATTGCGGCGATCGGACCGGCCACCGCGGCGCGGCTTGCCGATTATGGGTTACGCGCCGCGGCGGTTCCCGACGAGTATCGCGCGGAGCGAATTATTCCCGCGATTGGAATCAAGCGGATTCGTGGCAAACGCTTCCTGATTGCGCGGGCCGAAGTCGCGCGCGAGGCGTTGCCCGAAATTCTGCGTGACAAGGGCGCCAAAGAAGTCGTAGTCGCGCCCGCCTATCGAACCGTCAAGCCCAAGGGCGCGCAGATCGAGCGGATGCGCGAGCTGATCGCGTCGGGGGCGATCGATCTCGTGACGTTCACCAGTTCCAGTACAGTCACAAATTTCTGCGACCTGATAGGCGCCTCGGGGAAGGGAGTCAAAGCCGCGGCGATCGGACCGATAACCGCGGCGACCGCGACCGAGCGTGGATTCGAGGTGGTCGTCAGTCCAGGCAAATACACGATTGCGGCTCTGACCGAGGCGATTGCCGACTATTTCGGCAGGGGTGACCCCTGCACCCACCGTTAAGGCCGCGCTCCGTTGTCGCGCGCGGCCACTGCCGCGGGCGCGCCGTGTTTTCCTTTCTTAATACTGGCCTCCCGTGCCAACGG
>JGI20173J14856_1000072_pt1 | contig 22304 bp, 15 predicted proteins | sample NGESurdeep072012_8_FD_14856 | JGI IMG/M metagenome (IMG submission 14856)
CTGCACCCGGCAATCGCGCGGGACGACAAGGCGGTGAGAGCGTTCTGGCGCGAAGCGAAGCTCGCCGCGCAGCTCGCGCATCCGGCGATCGTGCCGATCTACGACTGGGACTCGAGCGGAGACCTTTCCTGGTACACGATGGAGCTGGCCGAAGAAGGAAGCGTGGCGAGTCTCGTGGCGCGATCCGGTCCGCGTCAGGCGGCCGAGATCGCGTCGCAGGTCGAACAGGTTCTGGACGGCCTCAACGTCGCGCACGCGAATGGCATACTGCACCGCGATCTCAAGCCCGAGAACATTCTCATTGATCGTTATCAGCGCTGGCGCATCACGGACTTCGGCATCGCGAACGTCACCGGTGAAGATATGGGTGGTACTACGGGCACGCCCGCATTCGCGGCCCCGGAGCAGCTTCTCGGAGAGCAGCAGGGGCCGGCAGCGGATTATTTCGCGCTGGCCGCGATCGTGTACTTCACGATGACTGGCGAGCCACCGTTCGGCGAAGACGATGCGCGGAGCATACTGGCGCGGCAGTTGGGCGAGCGAGCGGATCTGGTACCTTTTCCGACCGTGCTCGCCAACTGGTTCCGCATCGCATTTGCGGCGAAGCCGGAAGAGCGTTTCGCGGACGGATTGGAGATGAAGAAAGCGTGGGAAAGGGCGACCGAAAAAGTTCTGGCGCGGCAGCGCGGGCCGTGGTGGCGGCGAGTTGTTTCGTAGCAGAGCTTGGCACTCCGCGGTCGATTGGCCAGCGCCATGGCCTGCGCGCACTTACGTATTTGGGCTGCCGCGCTTCACGACCCGCAAAAAGGCCGAATTTCCTGGTCAGAATTCTAGTATTTCGTTCTCTAGTATTTCGTTCTAAAGTCGTGCATATTCCCGCCAAGTCTGTTGACTGGCGTGGCACTTGCAAGCCGATTGTCGATGACGAGAACGGCTTACCGCTGCCGCATATCGGCGGGGCGTGACGAATGTTTGTCGCGTTGTTTTTTTAACGGCGTGCATTACTAGCGCCTCCGAAAAGATTTGCTAGTTTGTCCGGTTGTGAGGGGGTCGGTCTGGAGAGCGCTCGCGCGCTCACTGGGCATGCATCCTGCCTCACAACGCAACGTGCAACCGCGGTAACCGCTGTAAGTATCTCCACCCTTTGAGAGGAATCAATCATGTTGAGAAGAAGTTGGACCGTCTGCGCGATGACGGCCTTACTCCTCGGCGGAACGGCGGCAGCACAGTCGCCCGGTACGTTGCTGGTAGGCGGGTTCGGCACGTGGACGCACTTCGATAGCAAGTGGAACCTGGACTCCGGTTTCGGCAAGTCCTGGGGCTATGGCGGACGAGTTGGCGCTTTCATCGCGCCGAACTGGAACCTCGAGGCTGACGGATCTTACACACCGGCGGCGTCGAAGACGGGCTCGCGATTCCTCGGCTCCTCGAGCAACGCCGTTGGCGGCGATGTGAAGGCGAGCGCGTTCACGGCGCGCCTCGTGTATAGCTTCCCGATCGCGAACCTGCCGTCGATTCACATCGGTGCCGGTGGCGTTCTCGAGAACTTCCGCGGATCGACCGATGCGGGGGCCGGGACTTATCAGTTTGGCGGGAACGGACTGATCGGATTTAACCTCGGCTTCGGCGGCGTATCACTCCGCGTCGACGGACTCGTGAACTATCTGCCTTCCGACGGCGGCAAGTTCGATTTCGGCGCTCAGGCTGGTCTACAGCTTTCGCCGGATATCAACAACCTTCTCGGCGGCGGCGCAACGGGCAACCCGGTGATGTGGGCTCCGTACGCCTGGTGGGACAATCTCGACGCGCCCCTCCCGGGAACCGTCGAACTGGGCGGCTTCGCTCAGTGGACCTGGTTCGATAACAATGCAGGACGGGGACCGACTGGCTCGATGCCGAAGGACGGTCTTGGCTACGGTGGACGCGTTGGCGTGTTCCTCTCCGATCCCCGGTGGGAGCTCGAAGGCGATGGCTACTATTCGCCGCAGGACAACGTCGGCCCGCCTTGCTGCGGGGTTAATCAGGTGACCAAAGTCAACGCGCATGCTTTCGCGACGCGGCTGAACTACAATTTCCCGATCCGACTCCTGGGCCGGCAGAGCCAGTTCATCCTCGGTGCTGGTGGCACTCGCACGAGCTACAAGTTCAAGCGCGACACGGGGGCCGACAGCTACACGTATAATTTCGGCGCCAGCGGCCTCGCTGGTCTACGCCTCGCGGTCGCGAACCGCACGGCGCTTCGTCTCGACGGTGTGATCGACTACATGCCGAATCACAAGCCGAGCGCGAACATGAACCTGCACGCCCGCGCCGGCCTGAGCTTCCTGCTCGGTGGTGCGCGTCCGGAGGTTATGTGCACGTACGCCGGACTCGAAAGCATTCCAGCTTCGAGCCCGAACTGCGTTGCTCCGCCACCGCCGCCACCGCCACCGCCGCCGCCGCCGACCTGCCAGTACAACTCGAACATTCTGGCAACGGATCCGCTTTGCGTGCCTCCAGTCACGGCGGTTGACACGACCAAGATCACCGGCCCGATCTACTTCGACTTCGACAAGTCGACGATCAGACCGGATGCAGCTGCTACACTCGATGTGAAGATCCCGTGGCTGCAGGCTAACCCCGGAATGAGAATTCGTATCGAGGGTAACGCTGACGAGCGTGGCTCTGACGAGTACAACCTGGCCCTAGGCCAGCGCCGTGCGGCAAGCGCCAAGCGGTACCTCGTTGACCACGGCATTGCGGCAGATCGCTTCGACCTCGTGAGCTATGGCGAGGAGCGCCCGGTTTGCACCGAGCACAACGAAGCCTGCTGGCAGCAGAACCGTCGCGATGATTTCCGTATCGTGACGATCGGCAGCGACAGGATCGTAATACCACCGCAGTAAGCACCTTCTCTGGCCGGGCCCCGAAAGGGGTCCGGTACAGAGACTAAAAGGCGGAGCGTCCCGTAAGGGCGCTCCGCCTTTCTGCATCTCGCCGGTTGTCCCGCGCGTTGCCTATGCATCTCGGTTTGGGTCGAGACAGGGTATCCTCTTCGGCGGCTAGCTCGCTTACACGCTGCGAGCGTCGCGCGCAAACTACAACTGGAGATCGTTAACTGCGTTCACGAGCGGCCAGGATCGGTGCCGTCCGGGACAGCGGGCGATAGCGGAGCGCTTCCGCTATGTGAGCTGGCGCGACCTCCGTGACATCGTCGAGGTCGGCAATCGTGCGCGCGACCTTCAGGACGCGATGATAGCCGCGCGCCGACAGGCCTAGACGCTCGGCTGCGTTTTGAAGAAGCGTTCTCGCTTCGGTATGGATGGGTGTGTTGGCGTCGAGCCAGCGACCGATCGCGTAAGCGTTGCAGGACACTCCCGATCTTCTCGCGAATCTTTTTCGCTGTGTCGCGCGAGCACGCTCGACCCGTGAGCGAATCGACGGGGAAGAATCACCATTGCTGGCGCCGCTCAGATCGCGGAGCGCAACGGCACCAACGGTGACGTGCATGTCAATTCTGTCAGCCAACGGACCGGAGATGCGCGCGTTGTAGCGCTCGATGTCCGTCGCGCTGCAGTTGCACACTCCGAGCGGATCCGCCGCTCTGCCGCACGGACATGGATTGCACGCGCCTATCAGAGTGAATCGCGCAGGATAGGTCACCGCCTGTGACGCGCGGACGATCACAACCCTGGCATCCTCCATCGGTTGTCTCAATCCATCGAGCACGTGCCGCGGGAACTCGAGCATCTCATCCAGAAAGAGCACCCCGTGATGTGCGAGACTCACCTCGCCGGGGCGCGGGAGGGAGCCTCCACCGATGAGTCCAGCGCTGGAGATGGAGTGATGCGGCGAGCGGAAAGGCCGCATCCCTTCGCTCACGTTGCTGCGTCCGAGAACACCGGCGACGGAATGAATGGCGATTACCTCGAGCGCTTCCTCTTCGCTCAGTGATGGAAGGATCGTCGGCAGTCGTCGCGCCAGCATCGTTTTTCCGGCGCCAGGGGGCCCGACGAGCAGCACGTTGTGGCCGCCGGCGGCGGCAACCTCGAGCGCACGCTTGGCGCCCTGCTGACCGACGACGTCGGCGAAGTCGGTCCCATCAGTGCGCGGTTGCGATGAACCAGAGACCTCACGAGCGAGCGTCAGCGCTCCTTCTCGCAGCTCGCGCACGAGATCGGCGAGGGTCATTGGCGCGGAGAGATCGAGCGCGCTGACGCGGGAAGCCTCGGTGACGTTGGGCGCGGGAAGCACGAGCGTTGAGACACCGGCACGCCGCGCGTGGCGTGCGATCGAGAGCGCGCCTCGCATGGTCCGCAGTCCGCCGTCGAGGCCGAGCTCGCCCACGAACATTCGCTTCGCGACCGAGCCGGCTTCCAGCTGTCCGGTCGCGACGAGAATACCGATGGCGATCGGCAGATCGAAGGCCGTGCCTTCCTTCCGGATGTCGGCGGGCGCCAGGTTCACCGTGATGCGCCTCGGCGGTACCTTGAATCCGGAATTGACGAGGGCCGCACCGACCCGCTCGCGGCTTTCCTTGACGGCGCTCGCGGCCAGCCCGACAATCGTCCACTGCGGAAGTCCCTGCGCCGCGTCGACCTCGACGATGACGTCGTACGCGTCAATGCCGACGAGACCAGCCGAACGGACCGCGGCGAGCATGAGTCATCGTAATGCGCACCAAGCGCGCGGCGCGAAGCGTTTCGAACCGCGCGAAATCACCGCTCCGCAGAACAATCGCGAAACCGATGCTGTTAGCGCCGCCTATGGAAGAGGGAGGACATTCCCGTAGGCGGCGAAAGTGGCGAATGCAGTTAACGATCTCGACCCAAGCCGAGACGCATGGATAACGCGATGCTCACAGCATTCGAATGGCGAGACGCGTAAGAGTGAAGGCAGCACGAATGAAGAACTTTGGAGATTGTCGGACATGAAATTGAAGTCGCTCAGCATTGTGATCGTACCGCTTGCGCTGCTTCTTCCCGCGCGGATCTTCGCACAGGTCGGATCGACCACGGACATATTGATGGGCCGCGTTTCGGGACTCGACAGTCAGGCGGTCGCCGGCGCACGCGTCGAAGCCACATCCGCCGAGACGGGCATCACGCGCACCAAGACCACGGGGCCCGATGGCCGCTACACGATCGTGTTTCCGGATGGCGGCGGAAGCTATCGCCTCACTGTGCGCGCGATCGGCATGGCGCCGGTCTTACGCGACATCCAGCGGCAGGGCGACGAGGACCGGCTCATCACGGACTTCAATATGGGCCGCAACGCCACCCAGCTCGCGACGGTGCAGGTGCGCGCGGGAGCGCGGCGCGGCGATCCAAATCAGCGGCCCGAGCCCGGGAACACGGAGCGCAATCTCACTCCCAACCTCATCAATCGCCTTCCCATCGATGCGGGCGATCTGGCTGCGCTGGCGGCGCTCGCGCCCGGAGTCATTCAGGTGCCGGGCACCGATTCCACCAAGGCGTCCTTCAACGTCGCCGGCCAGCCCTCCAATCAGAACAGCATCACCCTGGACGGACTCAGCTTTGGCGCGGGGAGTGTTCCCTCGGAGGCGATTCGCAACACGCGGGTGGTGACGAACACGTACGACGTCGCGCGTGGGCAGTTCACCGGCGGGCAGGTCGCATCAACGACGAGAGGGGGCACCAACAACGTCCAGGGCGCGTTCAGCTATTCGCTGCGTGACCCCAGCCTGGAGTTCGTGGACGATTCGAATCCCGCGTTCGGTCAGAAGTACACGCAGAATCAGATCAGCCTCGGTGTGGGGGGACCGATTGTGAAGGACAAGCTCTTTACCTTCGGCGCGCTCACATTCTCGCATCGCACCGATCCGCTCCTCTCTCTTCTGGCGGCCGATCCGCTCACGCTCGAGCGACTTGGCACCAATCCGGACTCGGTGAGCCGTTTTCTGAATCTCGTTCAGGGCTTCGGGCTCCCGCTCACGTCACCGCTCGCACCCGATGAGCGTCGCAACGACAATACGTCGGCGCTCGTGCGCGTCGACTACAACCTCGCGGAAGACCACTCCCTGATGCTGCGCGGAGACTGGCGCGGCAACACTCAGCTCGGCTCGCGTCTCAACGCGCTGGCGCTGCCGCACACGGGCGGTGATCTCAAGGGTTCCGGTGGCGGAGGCATGATGACGCTCACATCCCACGTCGGGATGTTCATCAACGAGCTCCGCGGCTACAAATCGGTCGACAACCGGAATACCTCCGGATATTTGTCGGCTCCCGACGGGCGCGTGGTGGTCGCGTCGGTCCTCGAAGATGGGACGAGCGCCATCTCCACGCTCCAGTTCGGAGGGAATCCATCACTGCCGCAAGAGACGAAATCGAGCCTGCTCGAAATGAGCGACGAGATCTCCCGCCTCACGACCGCGGGTGGGCACCGCTTCAAGCTTGGCGGACTCGTCAACGAACAAAGAAGCTCCGTCGGATTCGCGCCCAACCGGTTCGGCACCTTTACGTTCAATTCGCTCGCTGATTTCGCCGCGGGCCAGCCCACGCAGTTCACCCGCGCGCTTTTCGCGCGCGACCAGGAGTCCGCCACAAACAATCTCGCCTCGTACCTCGGCGATTCGTGGCGTGTGAACCCGAAGGTGCAGCTGACCTACGGACTGCGCGCCGAAGGATCGCGTTATCCCGACAAGCCGGAATACAACCCCGAGGTCGATTCGACGTTTGGCCGGCGCACGGACAATCTTCCTTCGGAGTTCCACGTCAGCCCGCGCGCGGGATTTACAGTATTCGTCGGCGAATCGCAGTTTGGTCCGCCACCGCTCACGCTGCGAGGAGGCTTCGGCGAATTCCGTGGCACCGCTCCGGCGCAGCTGTTCGCGTCGGCGCTCAACGCCACGGGTCTCACCAACGGGCAGTCGCTGCTCACTTGCGTCGGCCCGGCGGCACCGACCCCCGATTGGGCGGCATATCTCGCCGACCCATCCACGATTCCGACGTCGTGCAACGGCGGTACGCCGATATTCGCCAACCAGCGTCGCAATGTCACGGTCTTCGATCCTGACTTCCAGGCTCCGCGCGCCTGGCGCGCATCGTTTGGATTGAATCGCCGCTTCTGGGACCGCTATTCCTTCTCGATCGACGCCGGCTATGCGCGCGGTGTGGCGCAAACGGGATCAACCGACATCAATCTGGACACGGTTCCGAAGTTCACCCTCGCGAATGAAGGCAATCGTCCCGTGTACGCTCCGGCAAACGCGATCGTGCCGACCAGCGGCGCCCTGTCAGTGCTCGGTTCCCGCCTGCATCCGGAGTTTGGAGTCGTGAGCCAGATCCAGTCGAATCTCCGATCCGACACGAAGCAGATCACCTTCGGGCTCAACGGAATCAACCGCAAGGGAATTCTGCTCAACGCGTCGTATACACTCACGAGCTCGTTCGATCAGTCACAGGGTTTTTCGCAAGGTGCAGTGCAGGGCTTTGGTGGAACTGCCGGATCGACGGCCGGCAATCCGAACATCTCGGAATGGGGGCGCAGCGACAACGCGCGGCGCCACGCGCTCCTCGCGACGATCACGTATCCGATCAAGCCGGTGCTCGAGCTGACGGCGATCGCGCGCGCGACTTCCGGAAGCTTCTTCGCTCCGCTCGTAGGCGGCGACATCAACGGCGACGGACGCAACAACGACCGCGCATTCGTCTTCGATCCGGCCGCTGCCGCGGCCGCCGGTGATACCGCGGTCGCGAACGGAATGACTCGTCTGCTCGCCACTACCTCGCCGCGCGCGCGCGATTGCCTCCTCAGTCAACTGGGGAAGGTCGCCACCCGCAGCAGCTGCTCGAGCCCGTGGTCTCCCGCCCTCGATCTCCAGGCCAATATCAGGCCTGCCTCGTTCGGCCTCGATCGCAGACTCACCATCTCGGTGATCGCGCTCAACACACTCACCGGGCTCGATCAGCTGCTCCACGGCAGCAACAATCTTCACGGGTGGGGACAGCCATCGTTTCCCGACCGTACCCTTCTTTATGTGCGCGGATTCGATCCAACGACCGATACTTACCGGTACCAGGTCAACGAGCACTTCGGAGCCACCAATGGAACGCGGAACGCATTTCGTGTCCCGTTCCAGATAGCAGTTCAGGGGCGCCTTACACTCGGGACGGATCCCGCACGCCAGCAGTTCAACAACGCAATCGGCCGAGGGGCGGGACGCCTCAATCCGGAGGCGCTCAAGGCGCGCATGACGCGCCTCGTGCCGAACGCATTCCTCGAAATCATCGCCGTCAACGACTCGGCGAAGCTCGAGCTAACGCCGGATCAGGTCGCAAGGCTTCAGACCGCCGGCGACGCCTTCAAGGTCAGATCGGATTCTCTGGTCGACAAAGTCGCCAACGTCCTCGGCGACACGACGACAAAGAACCCGGACCCGATGACAATTTTCACCAAGCTCCAGCCGACGATTGCCGAGGCAAGAAAGCTGGCGATGCAGGCGATCAACGACTCGAAGGCGATTCTGACGCCAGCGCAGTGGTCCAAGGTGCCGGAAAGCATCAAGACGCCCGGACTGCGGCGTGAAGGCGGCGAGGGCGGAAGGTCGTCCGAGCGTGGGGGTCCCGGCAGCTAGTAGCGGGCACCGGGCGGAGTCGGCCCCCCCTTTGCCTGACTCCACCTGACGGGGTATTCTCCCCCATCCTTCACGCATATACGCCATGAAAGGTTGTCTAAAAAGGGCCGGCTGTCTCGTCATCATCATCTGTCTCATCGCGCTGTGGTACTGGTACGCGCGCGTCGAGCGCCCCGCCGCTGGCACTGCAGCGACTGCAACTTCGGTCAGCTCAGGCTGGCAGCCACTCACGGCTGCTGACGCGGCGCGTGGGCAGGTCGCCGTGCAATCGCTGGGGCGCCAATCGGGACCAGTCTTCGCGAACCTGACTCCCGCGGAGGCGGCGTCGTACATCTTCACTGTCGTCGCGAAACAGCTTCCTCCATCCGCGAAAAACGCTGAAGCCGCGATCATCGGCGACCGGCTCTACGTCCGGTCCGACGTGGAGCTCAAGGATTTTGGCGGCGCCAAGTCACTCGGTCCCGTTGGAATGCTCCTCGGCGAGCGTGACAGCGTGCGGTTCGGAGGCACCATCAACATGCTGAAGCCCGGCCTGGCGGAATTCCTCGTTCAGGAGGTGAAGCTTGGCAGGATCGACGTGCCGAGCGCGCTGATCCCGAGGATCCTGACCCAGATGAAACGCGGCAAGCCGGTCGAAGGTATCTCCCAGAACGGGCTTCCGATGGTCATGGCGGCTTACATTTCAGACGTGCGCATTTCCGACGGCAAGATCACACTGTACAAGAGTGTCAAATGAGTCGAAGGATTCTCGTCATCGATGATGAGCAGGGAATCCGCGCGGCGTTGGGACAGCTCCTCGAGTTCGAGGGGTACGAGGTGCACACGATCCCGAACGCGCTGGACGGGATCGCGGAGTACCAGAAGTGGCGCCCGCACCTGGTCTTTCTCGACGTGAAGATGGCTGGAATGGACGGAATGGAGGCGCTGAGGAAGCTCCGCGAGCTCGATCCTTCAGCCACGGTTGTGATGATCAGCGGCCATGCCACCATTCGCACCGCCGTCGAAGCGACTCAGGCCGGCGCCTACGAGATTCTGGAGAAGCCGCTCGACACGGATCGCATCCTCGTCATGCTCAGGAACGCGCTGTCGCATCTTGACCTTCAGGAAGAGAACGCCCGCCTGAAGCAATCGGTCGACGCTCCGTTCGAGATGGTCGGCAAGACGCCGGTGATGCGGGCCCTGATGGAAAAGATCGAGAAAGTCGCGACGACTCCCGCGCGCGTCCTGATCACCGGTGAGAACGGGACGGGCAAGGAGCTGGTGGCGCGCGCGCTTCATCGCATGTCGCCGCGCGCGACCAAGCCATTTGTCGAGGTTAATTGCGCCGCGATTCCGGGCGAGCTGATCGAGAGCGAGCTGTTCGGCCACATGAAGGGCTCTTTTACCGGCGCGATCTCGGACCGTGCCGGTAAGTTCGAGCAGGCAAACAAGGGAACGCTCTTCCTCGACGAAATCGGCGACATGAGCCTCGCCGCGCAGGCGAAAGTCCTGCGCGTGCTGCAGGACAACGTCATCACCCGAATCGGCGGCGCCAAGCCGATCTCGGTCGACGTCAGGGTAATCGCCGCCACGAACAAAACGCTCGAGAACGAGATCGCGGGCGGCAAATTCCGTGAGGATCTATACTACCGGCTCAACGTCGTGCCGATCCACGTTCCGCCGATTCGCGAGCGGCGCGAGGACATCCCGATGCTGGCCCAGTATTTCGGTTCGACGCTGTCGGCGCGGGAAGGAATTCCGCCGCGCACATTTACCGCGGATGCGTTGGAGAGATTGAGCTCACTCGACTGGCCCGGCAACGTGCGTGAGCTGCGGAACACGGTCGAGCGGCTGCTGATTCTGGCGCCCGACACGCAGATAACTGCGCGTGACATCGACCGGCTCGCCGGCCAGCGCGCGCTCGATGATGCAGGACTTGCGACCCTCACGCAGTGCCGCACGTTCGAGGAGTTCAAGGACGCGGCCGAGCGGGCGTTTCTGCTCAACAAGCTGCGCGAATTCGACTGGAACGTGTCCGAGACCGCGCGCGCGGTGGAGATGCCGCGGTCCAACCTTTACAAGAAGATCGAGCGATATTCGCTTTCCCGCGAGCATAGCTGAGGCGTCGTTCACGCCACCATCACAGACCCTTCGAAATGAAAAAGTTCAGCAACTACATCGCCGGAAAGTGGGTCGCCCCCGAATCGGGCGAATACTTCGAGAACCGTAACCCGGCTGATCGCGATGATGTGATCGGAAAATTCCCTCTTTCCGACCGGCGCGACGTGGATCGCGCGGTCGAGAGCGCCCAGCGGGGCTTCGCAGGATGGCGACGCACGCCGGCTCCCGCGCGCGGCGATGTGCTGCGGTTCGTAGGCGACATCATGACCAAGCGCAAGGAAGAAATCGCCGACGCGATGACGCGCGAGATGGGGAAGCCGCTCACGGAGACGCGCGGTGACGTGCAGGAGGGGATCGATACAGCCTACTACGCCTCGAGCGAAGGGCGGCGCTTGTTCGGCAAGACGGTGCCCAGCGAGCTGCGGAACAAGTGGGCGATGAGCTACCGCCGCCCGATCGGCGTCGCTGGACTTATCTGCCCGTTCAACTTCCCGATGGCGATCCCGACCTGGAAGATGTTCCCGGCGCTCGTATGCGGAAATGCGGTGATCTTCAAGCCGGCGGAGGACGTCCCACACACGGGAACCCTCCTGGTGGAGATCCTTCTCGAGGCCGGACTCCCGAAAGAGGTCGTGCAGCTCGTGCACGGCCGGGGGGAGCAGGTGGGAGCCGCCATCGTGGAGCATCCGGGAATCCCCCTGATCTCCTTCACCGGCTCGACCGAGACCGGCCGCTTCGTGGGGGAGACCTGCGGCCGCCTCCACAAGAGGCTGTCGCTTGAGATGGGGGGGAAGAANGCGCAGATCGTGATGGACGATGCCGACCTCGACCTGGCGCTCGANGGCGCGCTGTGGGGCGCATTCGGCACGACGGGGCAACGTTGTACCGCCACCAGTCGTCTTATCATACAGAAGAAGGTTCACGACAAGTTTGTAGGCATGCTCGAGGACCGCGCCCGGGCTCTCAAGTTGGGCGATGGAAGGAAGAAGGGGACTGACGTCGGGCCGCTGATTAACGAAGATGCCCTCAGGAAGGTCGAGACCTACGTCGATATCGGCCAGTCGGAAGGGGCGAAGCTGCTGACCGGCGGGGAGCGGCCCGGGAAGCTTTCAAAGGGCAACTTCTTCGAGCCGACGATCTTCACGAACGTCAAGCCTGGCAGCCGTCTCGAGCAGGAAGAGATCTTCGGCCCGGTTCTTTCCGTCATTCGAGTGAAGGATGCGGACGAGGCTTTTGCGGTGAACAACGATGTGAAGTACGGATTGTCGTCGTCGATCTATACGCGGGATGTGAACACGGCATTCCGCGCGCTCAACGAGCTGGACAACGGAATTACTTACGTAAACGCACCAACCATCGGCGCGGAGGCTCATCTCCCGTTCGGTGGGGTCAAGCAGACTGGGAACGGGCACAGGGAGGGCGGCTGGGAAGTCTACGAGTTCTACTCCGAGACCAAAGTCGGCTACGCCGACTTCTCAGGCACGCTTCAGCGCGCTCAGATCGACACGTATCTGGGAACGCCCGACTGATCACACCGGCATAGACGGACGATGGATAACTACGAACACAAGCGGGCGCACGCCCTCAGGCGCGCGAATCGAAGACGCACCGGAAGCAGGCTCGCGTTCTTCGTGCACTGGGCCAACATCGTCGTTGTCTCGCTGGCGCTCTTCGTCGTCATCCGCGCCTTTGGCGTGGAGGCGTTCAAGATCGCGAGCGGCAGCATGGAGCACACCCTGTTCGAGGGTGACTTTCTCCTGATCAACAAGCTCGTATACGGCGCCGGCATCCCTGGAAGCGGTCGCAAGCTGCCCGCCATCCACGCCCCGAGGCGCGGGGATGTGGTCGTATTCAGCTACCCCGTCGATCCGCGGCTCAATTACGTGAAGCGGATCGTCGGCATACCCGGCGACACGGTTCAAATGCGCGACGGGACACTCGTCAGAAACTGGCAGCCGGTGCACGAGGACTACGTCCAGCACACTCCCGACGAGGCCGACCAGTCAGACGACGATTTCCGCTGGCAAAAGGCTTATCTCGTGGGTGGAGCATCGATCGAAAGTTATCATCCATCCCGTAACAACTGGGGCCCTCTGATCGTCCCTCCTCATGACTACTTCGTCCTCGGAGATAATCGCGACAACTCGTCGGATTCGAGGTATTGGGGGTTCGTGGCCGACTCACTTGTGCGCGGCCAGCCGATAGTGGTCTATTATAGCTACGCGCCCGACATCGGAGACCGGCTGGATTGGCTGACTCGTCAACGGTGGAAGCGCTTCGGAGAGATCGTACACTAGATCTCTCGATTTCCGAGAGGATGACGCTATCGCTATGAAGGTTTCGACGAATCGGAAATCGACCGTCGACGAAGGATCGCTCGATCAGTACCTCAGGGACATCAGCGTCTTTCCCCTCATTACTCGCGAGAGAGAAGTGGAGCTCGCGAAGCGCATCCGCCTGAATGATCAGGAAGCACTCGACACCCTGGTGCGCTCAAATCTCCGATTCGTCGTCTCGGTAGCCAAGAAATATCAGAATCAGGGAGTCTCACTCTCCGATCTGATCAACGAGGGCAACCTCGGCCTCATTCGCGCCGCCCACAAGTTCGACGAGACGAAGGGCATCAAGTTCATCTCGTACGCGGTGTGGTGGATCCGCCAGTCGATACTCCAGGCGCTGGCCGAGCAGTCGCGCATCGTGCGAGTGCCGCTCAATCGCGCCGGAACGCTGCATCGCATTGGCAAGAGAGCGAGCAGCCTGCTCCAGGAGCTCGGTCGCCAGCCGACCAACCTCGAGATCGCCGATGGCATGGACATCAGCGAAGACGAAGTCGCCAAGACGATGATGATCTCGCAGGTGCATCTCTCACTCGACGCGCCGATGACGCCGGGCGAGGACAACCGCCTGCTCGATTATCTCCCCGACAACATGAATCCGACGCCGGACGAGATCACGTTCGAGAAGGCGTTGTCGGAGGCGATCGAGGAGTCGTTGTCATCGTTGAAGGAGCGCGAATCCAAGATTCTCCGTCTCTATTTCGGGCTCGATGGCGCCGAACCGATGACGCTCGAGGATATCGGGACTCTCCTGCAAATCACCCGCGAGCGCGTGCGCCAGATCAAGGAGAAGGCGCTGCTCAAGCTGCGCCACAACTCGCGCCGCCGCTCACTGGAGTCGTTCCTCGGCTGAATAAATGGTCAAGATCACGTGGTGACGCGCGGCGATACGGAGATGGTGAGCCCGGGTCCCTGAAGGCTTTCATATGGGACACGTGGTGGACTCGGGAGAGCTGATCGGCACGACGTGTCTGCTCCTCCCAATTACATTTCCCGCATGGCACAACAGGCTTCATTCGACGTGACGACCGGCGTCGACCTACAGGAGGTCGACAANGCCGTCAATCAGGCGCAGAAGGAGATCTCCCAGCGCTACGACTTTAAGGGATCACCGGCGACCATCGAGCTCAAGCGGNCGGAAGGGATAATCGCCCTCACGGCCGAGAACGACTACAAGATGCAGGCGCTCTGGGANGCGCTTGAGACCAAGCTCATAAAGCGCGGAGTCTCTGTGAAGAACCTNGANCCCGGTGAGATCAAGCCCGCCGGCGGCGACACCGTGCGCCGCGATATCGCCCTCAAGCTGGCGCTCGATGGCGACACCGCGAAGAAAGTCGCCGCCGCCATCAAGGAAGCCAAGCTCAAGAAAGTTCAGGCGGCGATCCAGGGCGACCAGGTGCGCGTCACCTCTCCTTCGCGCGACGATCTTCAGGAAGCGATGGCGCTTCTGCGCGGCAAGGACTTCGGCGTCGAGCTCAAGTTCGGGAACTACCGTTGATGCCGCGCTCGCTCGGTGCGGGCGGTTTCGCCGCCCTGAAATGAAAGTAGGAATCATCACACTCGGCTGCGACAAGAACACCGTCGATAGCGAGCGGTACCTCGCGCAGCTGTCGGACTATTCCGCCGAGTACACCGCGGAGCTCGCCGAAGCCGAAGTCATCATCGTCAACACCTGCGGCTTCATCGACGCCGCCAAGAAGGAATCGATCGACGCGATGGTCGAAGCCGCGCGATTCAAGACGAAGGGACGTTGTCAGGCTGTCGTTGCCGTCGGCTGCATGATCGAGCGGCACAAGAGTGAGCTTGTCGAGGCCGTCCCCGAGGTCGATCTCTTCCTCGGCTCCTCCGAGATGCAGAGACTCGTGCCGGAGCTCAACGAGCGGGGATTGCTGGGTGAGGCGAGCGAGGACCTGCACCCCGGAGTTCGGCTCTACACCGGCGACTTGCCGCACGTCCGCTACATGAAGATCAGCGAAGGCTGCGACCACGGCTGCGCGTTCTGCGCCATTCCGCTCATGCGCGGGAAGCACCGCTCCTTCGCGCTCGACGAGGTAGTGCGTGAGGCGCAGCTGCTCGAGCTTGAGGGCGCGCGCGAGATCAATCTCGTAGCCCAGGATCTCGCGCACTACGGACGCGACCGGCGCGACGGAATCCAACTCCCCGAGCTTCTTGAAGCGCTCATTGCCGAGACCTCGATACCGTGGATGCGCATGCTCTACCTCTATTCCGCTGGTATCACCGACCGCCTTCTCGAGGTCGTCGCCGGCGAAAGCCGCGTGCTGCCGTACCTCGACATGCCGATTCAGCACGGCTCGGATCTGGTCCTCGCGCGCATGCGGCGCCCGGAGAGGAAGCGCACCATCCGCGAGCGCGTGAAGAAATTCCGCGATGCCGTTCCCGATGTCGCGATACGCACGACGTGCATCGTCGGTTTTCCGGGCGAGACCGAGGAACAATTCGAGGAGCTGCTCGAGTTTCTGGAGGAGATGCAGTTCGAGCGGGTGGGCGCGTTTACGTATTCGCCGCAGGAAGGAACCCAGGCGGCGCAATACCCGGACGACGTGCACGAGACAGTGAAGCGTGAGCGGCTGGAAAGACTGACCGAGCTTCAGCGCGCGATCACGGGCGAGAAATACGAGTCGCGTACCGCCCGCACGGCGCTGGCACTCGTGGATCGAAGCGATGCAGAGCGCGGCACATCGCAGGCGCGGCTGCCGTGGCAGGCCGACGACATCGATGGCGTGACCCAGTTGGACGAGGCGCTGCCGCCGGGCACCATCGCCGAGGTAGCAGTGGAGGAAGTTGTGGATGATTACGATTTTCAGGCGTCGGTGATTCGCGTCGCCCTGCCCGCTGGAGCTCCGCAGCAGCGTCGCGTGTCTCGCCAGCTTCCAATCCAGCAGGTGACGATCGGAAGTTACGGCCGCTAGCGTGCGATCCGCCGAACTCATGGCGCGCGCGCGCGAGCTCTTCCCCGGCGGGGTGAACTCTCCCGTGCGCGCTTTTCGGGGCGTTGGAGGAGAGCCCGTCGTGGCAGCGCGTGGCGAAGGCGCGCGGATCTGGGACGTCGACGGCAGGGAATACATCGATTTCGTCCTATCGTGGGGACCACTCGTGCTCGGGCACGCCCCACCGATCGTTCTCGACGCCCTCGCGAGCGCGATGCAGAACGGAACCAGCTTCGGAATGCCAACCGAGNTCGAGGTTCAGCTCGGCGAATTGATCCGGCAGCGGATGCCGCACTTGGAGATGATGCGCTTCGTCTCGAGCGGCACTGAAGCCACGATGAGCGCGGTGAGGCTTGCGCGCGCGTTCACGGGCCGCGACGCAATACTCAAGTTCGACGGCTGCTATCATGGCCACGCGGATTCGTTTCTCGTTCACGCGGGCTCTGGTGTCGCCACCTTGGGCCTGCCCGATTCGCCGGGCGTTCCTGCCGAGCTCGCTGCTCTGACACTCACGGCCCCGTTCAATGATCTCGACGCCGCCGCGGGACTCATGCGCGACAGCAAGCGCGGAGTGGCGGCCATCATCGTCGAGCCGGTCGTCGGCAACTCCGGTTTTATTCCTCCCGATCCGGGTTTCCTGCAAGGATTGCGAGCGCTGGCCGACAACTCGGGCGCGCTTCTCATCTTCGACGAAGTCATGACCGGCTTCCGGATCGCGCCCGGCGGCGCAAAGGAGCGCTTTGGAGTCACCGCCGATCTGACGACACTCGGCAAAGTCATCGGGGGCGGACTGCCCGTCGCCGTTTACGGCGGGCGTCGTGACATCATGGAGCGCGTTGCACCGTCTGGTCCGGTCTACCAGGCCGGTACGCTCTCCGGAAACCCGCTGGCCATGGCCGCGGGCATCGCGACTCTCACGGCGCTCACGCCGGCGCTCCATGCCAGGATAGAGAAACGGACCACCGTGCTGGTCGAAGGTTTGCAAAAGATCGCGGCTGGCCTCGGAGTTCCGCTCTCGGCCGGGTGCGCCGGATCGATGTGGGGATTCTTTTTCAGCACCAAGCCTGTCCGTAATTTCACAGACGCGAAAGCATCGGACGTGGGCCTCTTTCGGCGTTTCTTTCACGCGGCTCTGGATCGAGGAGTTTACCTGGCGCCATCAGCATTCGAGGCGTGTTTCATGTCGGCGGCGCACGGCGATGCTGAAGTCGCGAGCGCACTCGAGAAAATGGGAGCCGCATTGGAGCAAGCCATTGCGTAGAGCTCATTGGAGAACGCGCCCGCGGACTTGGGTCGTGATGACGGGCGTCCTCGTGGTCGCCGCGTGTGTCTCGCTCTCGTCCCCTCGTGGCGGCGGACCGGGAAACGTTCCCGTCGTGCGCGGCACCTACAAGAGCGGCGCCCAACAGCAGGTTCGGATTGCCTTGGCCACCGCCGCCGGTGCTCGTATAGGCGCAACCGGCGACTGGGGCCTGTTCAAGCCTGACAAGGGCGATCCAATCGCGCGGTTTCAGCCGGGCCAGGAGCTGAGCGCATGGATCTTCCAAGACTGCAATTCCGTAGGCTACTGCACTTCGCTGCTCGCCGTGACTCCCGCAGTTAGCCTCGGGACTAGCACAGGTCCCGTCGTCGCGCGGCCTCTGACGAGCGACTCTTTCGTTACATGGGATGGAAAGCGATACCGGGGCGAGCTAGTGATCAGCGTCGGCGATTCGGGACTACTGGTTGTCAACGGTCTCTCGATGGATTCCTACCTGCGCGGCGTGGTTCCGCTCGAAATCGGCAATCGCACCTCGGCGGAAATGGCGGCGGTACAGGTGCAGGCCGTCGCCGCGCGAACCTACGCCTACAAGCACCTCACGAGCACGCGCGCCTTCGACATGTACGCCACCGTTCAGGACCAGGTGTACGGCGGAGTGGACGTGGAGAAGCCGCTCTCCGACACGGCCATTACGACGACAGCCGACGTGGTCGTTCTCTACAACGGGCGGCCGATCACCACTCCGTATCACTCGACCTGCGGTGGAAGTACGTCGGCCGTGAGCGAGGTCTGGTACGATCAGCCGGACCAGCCGTATCTTCGTCCCGTGAGTGACCGGATTCCGGGAACGAACAATTACTACTGCGATCCCTCGCCCCGATTCAGCTGGACGCAGAGCTACGATGCCGCCGGACTCCGCGCGGTGATGGAGAAATACCTCGCGGCTTATACCAACGCGCCCAAAAACGGCGTCGGCAAGATCACCGACATCAGGGAACAGGGACGAACATCTTCGGGCAGGGTCGCCGCGCTCATCGTACAAACGGAAACCGGAAGCTATACTCTTCGTGGCAACGACATCCGATTCGTGCTGAGAGATCCCAAAGGCGCTATCCTCAACAGCACAAACTTCACATTCACGAAGGAAACGAGCGGTGGGGAAATCTCTAGTCTCAACGTGAGCGGCCGCGGTTACGGCCACGGAATCGGGATGTGCCAATGGGGCGCCATCGGACGCGCGCGTGCGGGGCAGAATTATCGTACGATTCTAGAGACCTATTATCCGGGGACGACGATTGGCCGAATCTCCGGTTAACAGCAAGGAATCGAAATCCCCGAAGGGCCCCGTCCGCATCGGCCTCGTCGGGGCGGGGGCGATCGCCCAGCTCGCGCATCTTCCCGTCCTGTCCAAGCTCAAGGGCGCGGAGCTCGTTGCACTCTGCGACAACGACGGACCCAAGGCGAGCGCGATAGCCGAGCGTCTGAAGATCCCCGACGTGTACACCGACATCGAGGATCTGCTGGAGCTCGATCAGGTCGATGCAGTCGTCATCGCTACGCCCAACCACCTGCACGAGCCGCACGTTCTCCGCGCGCTCAAGTCCAAGGTGGACGTGCTGTGCGAGCGGCCGCTCTCGCTGACGTCGCGCGGGGTCGAGCGCATTCTCGCCGCCGCGAAGCAGGCCGGGAAAAAAGTAGTAGTCGGCAACAACCACCGCTTCCGCAGCGATGTGCAGCAGCTATATCGCTTCCTGCAGGGAGGGGAGCTGGGACGCCTTTTTGGTGTGAGGGCCGGGCAATATCAATTCGCGGCCAGCCGCACCGGTTGGCGATTCAGACGACCCGAAGCGGGCGGAGGAGCGTTCTTCGAGCACGGATATCCGCTCGTGGATCTCGCGCTCTGGGTCGCCGATTTCCCGGAGCCCGTTCGAGTGAGCGCGCAAATGGATCGAACTCGCGGCACGAGCACTGTCGAAGACTCGATGATAGTGCATGTCGAGTGCGCCGGCGGGATGAGCTTCAGCTTCGACGTCTCATGGTCGTATGTCGGACAGGAAGAGCGCTGGTGGTTCGAGGTGCTCACGAGTCGTGGGAGCGCCCGTCTCGCTCCTCTCCGCGTGGTGAAGATGCTGAATGGCAAGCCGACCGACGTGTCGCCGAGCGGGGCGGCCGCGCGCGAGAGCGTGTTTTTGCAATCGTATCGGGCGGAGCTCGCGCACTTCATCGCGGTCGTGAACGAGACGACTCCGTACGACCCGCCCGAGGATGCGCTCATCGTGATCAAGCTGATGGAGGCGATTTACAAGGCGGCGGAAGAGGGTAAGGAAGTCCGCCTGTAGGCGGTAAGACGGAAGACAGTCCACCACACGGCCAGGTTGATCGGAAGCGCCAAGGCGACGATCTCTCCGTTCTTCTGATTGAAGTATGGAATCCCCTGGGCCACGAATCCGAACAGGCAGAGCAGGGCGATGAACCCCGCGAACTTTATCGCTCTCGAGACTCCGCGCAGTCCGTAGATCGAGAGCGGTATCAGCACCACCAGCGCAATCGACAGCGGATCGAAGTGCATCAGGTTCTCGTTCCGGCCCATGAAGTAGTGCTTGGTGAAAGCCCAAGCGAACACGAGCGCGAGCCCGCCGAGGCCGGCGATGAGACTCCATAACGTCGCCAGAGCGGTGGCTGCAAACATGGCGAGCCTGGATCCCCCTTCCGCGCTTCTCACCAGAATTACCAACGCGGCGGCGAAGATGATTCCGACAGCCACGAACAACGGGAGATAGTAGGGAGGCGCCGCCGGCTCCGGGGGACGCCCCGCGGTGTACATCGCCATCTCCGACCTCACCAGTGGAATCTGCGCGCCGGTGCTGTCAGTAATGCTGACCGTTCGGAGATCGTTGGCCATGCGTACCGGCAGGAACATCTCCTCCCACACAGAGATCGGCTTGTCGGCGCGAGCCGCGAGGGCGAGCGTGACGCCGGTGTATAGCGGGATGTCGCCCGTCATGAGGCGCTGGGTGTGCCAGCGATACGTTCCCGATGTCATTCGCGACACGGTAGCTGTCTGGAGCTGCCCGCTCAGCGCGTGATCGATTGCGTCGCGAAGACGCGTCGAGCAGTTGTCGCGATAGTAGTCGTAGCGGTAGAACTTGTTTTGCGGTAGTGCGTTCCACTGCACGAACTGTTGCAGCTTGAGTCGCTGAGCGGGAGTGAGGTTGAGCTCCTGCGCGAGGACGGAGCGATTCTCCCGCTTGTACTCCGCCAGCATGACGTCGAGACCGAACGCCTGCATCCATACCGCGTGTCGCCTGTAACGAACCGCCAGACGAAGTTGGGCTGCGCAAAATCGAACATTCCCCAGTTGTAGGTGGTATCGGTTCCGCGCGTGCGGTCCTTGATCCAGATCGCGTTGTGTCCGAAGCGCTCCCATGAGACGTCGCCCCAACCGAACGTGAGCAGATAAACCGTGAGGTTGGAACCCGGTTCGGTCGATGGAGCTGACGCAATCGGTGGGGGAGCAGACGGTTGAGCTGCCTGCGCGTAGAGGGGCAGTCCCCGTGCGCTGGCCAGGGACAGCACGGCGATTAGCGTTCGTGCTTTCATCTCCGTAAGATGCATCTTGAACAGGAATCCTAGCAAACGCGCACCTTCAGGGTCCTCAAATCCACTTCTACAGCTCGATCTTTTACGCGGATTAGCTTAGCGACTCTGCGCTGCCATTGGCGTAGGCGCTCAACGGCGTTGCGACAAAATGACTCCAACGCCCGCTCAACGGCGGTGTCCGTCTTTGAGTCGTGACGTTGGGTTAGATCAACCGGGAGGGATGCCGGATCATCGTACTGCCCATCGTCATCATCATGCGACGGCACTGGTATGACCAGTACCCATGCGACAACAACCTTGACCCTCGCCGCGGCATGACGCATGCTTCAACAAACACCTTAGTTACTCACCGATGACAGCTCAGGGAGGTCCGTTATGCGTGCGATTCGACTCGCGACCCTCGGCGCCATGTTCCTCGTGGCGACGGCGTGCGCAACCCGGCGGGAATCCGGACAGGCGGGCAAGGCGGCGACAGAAGACCGCTTGATCCCCGCGGCACAGGACGGGCAACTCACCCCCACCGAATTGGCGATGTTCGCGCCGTTGCCGGCGCGGATGGACGCGCCCGGCAAAACGCCGAGCGACGCCGAAATCGCGCTCGGCCGGACGCTGTACTACGAGATGCTGTTGTCCGACGGGCACGATGTGTCGTGCAATTCCTGCCACCCGCTCAATGGTTACGGCGCCGATAGTCGTCGGGTGAGCTTCGGCCACAAGGGACAGGAAGGCTCGCGCAACTCGAACACCGTGTACAATGCGGCGGGACAGGTGGCGCAGTTCTGGGACGGCCGCGCCCCCAACGTCGAGGCGCAGGCCAAGGGGCCGATCCTCAATCCGGACGAGATGGGAATGCCGGACACGGGCGCGGTGCTGGAACACCTCAAGACGTCGGCGAAGTATCGCGTAACGTTCGCGGCCGCCTTCCCGGGCGAATCCAATCCGATCACCTACGACAACGTGGGGCGCGCCATCGGGGCGTTCGAGCGCGGCCTGGTGACGCCGAGCCGCTGGGACACGTACCTCAAGGGCGATACCGCAGCGCTCACGGTGCAGGAGAAGCGCGGCGTGAGGACGTTCATCGCCGCGGGGTGCACGGCGTGCCATGCGGGCGCGTACGTGGGCGGCCAGACGTTCCAGAAGGCGGGCCTGGTGCACCCGTGGCCGGCCACCGCCGACAGCGGGCGGATCGCGGTAACCAAGGCGCCCGGCGATCGGTACGTGTTCAAGGTGCCCACCCTGCGAAACATCGACAAGACCGGTCCCTATTTCAGCGACGGCTCGGTGGGCTCGCTCGATTCGGCGATCGTGATGATGGGCCGCTACCAGTTGGGTGTCGCCCTCACCCAAACGCAGGTGCAGGACGTTCATGCGTGGCTGCGCACGCTTACCGGCGAGATTCCAGTGAAGTACATAGCCGAGCCGCAGCTGCCCGCCAAGGCGGGGTTCTAGAGAGACGCGAGCCGCTCCAGTACCTGGGCAAGATC
>JGI20173J14856_1000073_pt1 | contig 22097 bp, 25 predicted proteins | sample NGESurdeep072012_8_FD_14856 | JGI IMG/M metagenome (IMG submission 14856)
TTCAAGGAACGCAGCGTCAGGAAAATCTATCTCGCGATCGTCAAGGGTAAAGTCGCGCGCGATCGGCTGACGATCGAGCGTCCCGTCGGGCGCCATCCCGTGGAGCGCAAGCGGATGTCGGTGCGATCGCATGCGCCGCGCGACGCGGTCAGCCATATCACGGTGCTTGCGCGATTCGATGCCGCGGACGCGGACGACGTGGGAACATCGCTGGTGCGCGTGAAACCCGACACCGGCAGGATGCATCAGATTCGCGTGCATCTCGCGTCGATCGGTCATCCGTGCCTGGGCGATCCTCTATATGGCGGCAAGTCGGCAGCCGGTGGATTTTTTCACAGGCAGGCGCTGCATGCGCTGGCGCTTTCGATCGCGCATCCGAGATCGGACGAGCGGCTCGAATTCATCGCGCCGCTGCCAATCGAATTCGTCGAATTTCTCGCGCAGAAATCGTTCACGCCGGACGCGCGCGAACTTCGGCGATGGATCGAACTTACTTGAGGCCCATTGACACGGCGGCCTGATCCCCGTTGACACGATGGCATCGCGCGGGTAGCGTTTTGATTGAGCTTCCGCACTGAGGACGCTGAGACGGGTGGGGTGGTTAGAAAAAATCCCGTTTCCCTGCGGTCCGTAATTCCGAACTCGTACTCAAGGCGTTAGTTGTTCCGAATCCCGGCCGCTTGAGCACTCATGAATCTATAATGGTATCTCCCGTCGTGGGAGGCCATTTACAAACAAACGTCCATAGCCTGCGGCGCGCACGCGTAAGCGGCTGCCCGTCGCAGCACTCAAGTACGTGATGGAGTCCAGGTTGCGGGGAAGGCATATGAGCAAGGGCAGAGGGGCTGCAAAGAACGAAGAGGGGCGCTTCGACGACCCGCGTTCATCAAACGGAGCGCCGCGCCAGGTAAATCTGGATGGCAATCCGAATCTTCCGCCGCTGGCGCCGGTGATCAGCGATGAAGGGGTGCTCAACCTCAAGTCGCTCAAGCGCGCGAAGATTACCGAGCTGGCGCAGATGGCGCGCGACTTCAACGTCGATGGCGCCACCAACATGCGCAAGCAGGAGATGATTTTCGCGGTCCTGCAGGCGCAAGCCGCCAAGAACGGCTCGATCCTCGGCGAGGGCGTGCTGGAAATTCTGCCCGACGGCTTCGGCTTCCTGCGCGCACCGGACTACAACTACCTGCCCGGTCCCGACGACATTTATATTTCGCCGAGCCAGATTCGCAAGTTCAATTTGCGCACCGGCGACGTGGTTTCCGGCCTGATTCGCCCGCCCAAAGAAGGCGAGCGCTACTTCGCGCTGCTCAAGGTTGAATCGATCAACTACGAGGATCCTGAAAAGGCGCACGACAAGATCCTGTTCGACAACCTGACCCCGCTCTATCCCGAGGAGCGCATCAAGCTCGAATACAATCACGAGGATCTGACCACCCGCATCATCGATTTGGTCGCGCCTATCGGCAAAGGCCAGCGCGGACTTATCGTCGCGGCGCCGTTCACCGGCAAGACGATGATGCTGCAGGCGATCGCCAAGGCAATCGCGCACAATCATCCCGAGATCGTGCTGATCGTGCTGCTGGTCGATGAGCGGCCCGAGGAAGTCACCGACATGCTGCGTTCGGTGCAGGGCGAGGTCGTAAGCTCGACCTTCGACGAGCCGGCCACGCGTCACGTGCAGGTGGCCGAGATGGTAATCGAGAAGGCGCGGCGGCTGGTCGAGCACGGGCGCGACGTCGTGATTTTGCTCGACTCGATCACGCGGCTGGCGCGCGCGTACAACACCGTGGTGCCGCCGTCGGGCAAGATACTGTCGGGCGGCGTCGATTCCAACGCGCTGCACAAGCCCAAGAAGTTTTTCGGCGCCGCGCGCAACACCGAAGACGGCGGCAGTCTGACGATTATCGCGACGGCGCTGGTCGATACCGGCAGCCGAATGGACGAAGTAATTTTCGAAGAGTTCAAGGGCACTGGCAATCAGCAGATAGCGCTGACCGGCGCCTGCTGGAAAAGCGGATTTTCCCGACGATCGATATCCAGCGCTCCTCGACGCGCAAGGAAGAGCTGCTGCTGCCGCGCGCCACTCTGAATCGCGTGTGGATACTGCGCAAGCTGCTGACCCAGCTCAACGCAGTCGAAGCGATGGAATTCCTGATCGACAAGATGGACAAGACCAAGACCAACGAAGAATTCCTCGAGTCGATGAACGCCTGAGGGGCGCGCTGGCTACGGGCCGGATAACGCGTAAACTTGCCGGGTGGGCCACCTGAACTCTCGCCACACCGCCGCGTTGGCGTTTGTGGGCTGGTATCTGATGATGCCGCCCGATTCCGCCAAGGTCCCTCATTCGGTTGATTCTGAGGCTCCCCTTTCGCATTGGATTGCGGTCGCCACGTTTGACACTTCGGAAAATTGCGAGAAGGCGCTCGCGGAACTTCAGAACAAGAACCAGGACCCGATCGAGCTTGACAAAACCGGGAAACTCCAGCGTTTGCGGAAACGGGGGCCTGATCCTGCCTTGGGACGCGCGCGAGCGATTAACGCCGGCTGCGTCGAGAGTGACGATTTCCGCCTGAAGGGAAGAAAATAGGAAAGCGGCATGCGCTTTCTTAGCGCGGCGCGGCCTGATATTAGTTCAAGATTGCCCCGTACGGGGCCAAGAGGCAGGAACAAAATTCTATGACTGAAATCAGCATGAAGCAGCTTCTGGAGGCCGGCGTTCATTTCGGCCATCAGACCAGCCGCTGGAACCCGAAGATGAAGCAATACATCTTCGGCGCCCGCAACGGTATTTACATTATCGATCTTCAGCAGACGGTGAAGATGTTTCGCGCGACCTACGACTTCGCGCGCGACCTCGCTGCGGCAGGCGGCACGATGCTGTTCGTCGGCACCAAGAAGCAGGCCCAGGACATCGTCAAGGAAGAGGCCGAGCGATGCGGGATGTTTTACGTCAACAACCGCTGGCTGGGCGGGATGCTGACCAACTTCCAGACTATCCGCGCCTCGATCGACAGGCTCAAGAAGCTCGAAGAACTCATGGCCGACCCGGAGATGATTCGCGCGCTCAGCAAGAAAGAGATGAGCGACAACGGGCGCGAGCATGAAAAGCTGATGAACACGCTGGCCGGGATCAAGAACATGCGCAAACTCCCGGACGCGCTGTGGGTGATCGATACCAAGAAGGAAGATATAGCCGTTGCGGAGGCGAACCGCCTCGGTATCCCGGTCGCCGCGGTGGTCGATACCAACTGCGACCCCGACCTGATCGCGTATCGAATTCCCGGCAACGACGACGCGATCCGCGCGATCAAACTGTTCACGGCGGCGGTCGCCGACGCGATCATCGAAGGCAAGCAAATAGCCGAGGAACGCGCCAAGGGGCAGCAGGATATCCGCTCGGACGCCGGCGCGGCGGCAGACACGGGAGCATCGGCACCCGATTCTCCAAGCGCGGTCTAGTCGATAAATTCGACCTTCAGGGCCGAAACGGAAGAAACGGAGCCGGTCAGCCGTGGCCGTCGCTTGCAGTATAGCGACCGGCCAAGAATACTAGCTCAACTCAGGAATTGTGATGGAACTAAACGCGAATCTGGTTAAAGAACTGCGCGAGAAGACCGGCGCCGGCATAATGGATTGCAAGAGAGCGCTGGCGGAGACGGCCGGCAATCTCGAAAAGGCCGTCGTATGGCTGCGCGAGAAGGGAATCGCCGCGGCGGCAGGCCGGGCCGGCCGGGTCGCATCCGAGGGATCGGTCGGTTCGTATATTCATGCGGGCGGCAAACTGGGCGTGTTGATCGAAATCAATTGCGAAACCGATTTCTGCGCCAAGTCGGAAGCGTTCCAGGCGCTGGTGAAGGAACTCGCGATGCAGGTGGCGGCGGCCAATCCGCGTTGCGTGCGGCGCGAGGAGATATCCCCGGCCGTCANCGAGCAGGAGCGGCAGATCTACGCGTCGCAGGCCGAGGGCAAGCCGGCGGCGGTCGTGACCAAGATCGTCGATGGCAAGATCGAGAAATTTTACAAGGAAGCCTGCCTGCTCGAGCAGGCTTACGTCCGCGATCCCAACAAGACTGTCAACGATCTGATTGGCGAGGCCGCCATCCAGATGCGTGAGAAGATCGACGTGCGCCGCTTCATGCGCTACCAATTGGGTGAGGCGCTCGACGGCAAGGCAACCACCACGGCCGCCTGACGCGGGCGCATTTGCAGACGCGACGGGGCTTCAACGGGGGCTTCGACGGGAGCTTCGAGAGATGGCTGAAGTTCAAAGTGGGTTGAACGGCAAGCCGCGCTTCAGCCGTATCCTGCTGAAATTGTCCGGCGAGGCGCTCGCTCCGGCGCAAGGGTCGGGACTCGATCTCGACGCGCTGGCGGAGATTGCGCTCGAAATCAAGGAAGTGGCGGCGCTCGGCGTTCAGCTCGCGCTGGTAATCGGAGCCGGCAATTTTATCCGCGGAATCGACTACGAGGCGCGCGGAATGGATCGTTCGACCGCCGACCAGATGGGGATGCTGGCGACGGTGATCAACTCGCTCGCGCTGCAAAACGCGCTCGAGCATGCCGGCGTGGTCACGCGAGTGCTGTCCGCCATCGAGATGCAGGCGCTGTGCGAGCCGTACATCCGCCGCCGCGCCGTGCGCCATCTCGAAAAGGGCCGCGTGATCATATTCGCCGCCGGCACCGGCAATCCCTATTTCACCACCGACACGGCGGCGAGCCTGCGCGCGATGGAAATCGGCGCGGAGGTAATCCTGAAGGCGAGCCATGCCGTGGACGGAGTTTACGATCGCGATCCAATGCGCGAGCCGGGGGCAAAGCGCTTCGATCGGCTCACTTATATCGAGGTGCTGCAGAAGAACCTGAAGGTGATGGACTCGACGGCAATCTCGATGTGCATGGATAATCGCCTGCCGATCATCGTGTTCAATTTGCGTAAAGCGGGTAATATAAGAAGGGCCGTGATGGGTGAGCAAATCGGGACCCGGGTGGAGAGCGCACCGTGAGCATGCTTACCGACACAATCGAAGACGCGCGCAAGGAAATGGACAAGACCGTCGAGGCGTTTCGCCACGAACTCACCCGCGTCCGCACCGGCCGCGCTTCAACCGCGCTGGTCGAAAATCTGCAGGTAAATTACTACGGCTCGAAGACTCCGCTGCGGCAATTGGCCGGGTTGTCGGCGCCCGAGCCGCGCTTGATAGTGATCACGCCATACGACAAGGGCGCGATGCACGACATTGAAAAAGCGATCCAGACTTCCGATCTTGGCCTGATGCCGATGAACGACGGCAAGTTGATCCGGATTCCGATCCCCGAGCTGACCGAGGAGCGCCGCAAGGAGCTGGTGAAACACGTCCGCAAAATAGGCGAGGAATTCCGCGTCGGCATCCGCAACCATCGCCGCGACGCCAACGACATGCTCAAGGAACTGCACAAGGAAAAGCAGGCCACCGAAGACGAGATGCGATCGGGCGAGGCCAAAGTGCAGCAGTACACGACCGAGTTCATCGAGAAAATCGACAAAGTGCTGACCGCCAAAGAAGCGGAAATCATGGAGGTCTGAGCTCGCCCGTTTACGGCGCGAGCTTCGGTGAAACCTGAACCCCAAGTGCCCATCTCACTACCACTGAACGATTTCCCCAACCTGTCTTTGGATCCATCGCGGATGCCGCGCCACGTGGCGATCGTGATGGACGGCAACGGCCGCTGGGCGAATCGGCGCGGGCTCTCGCGCCACGAGGGCCATCGGCGCGGCAAGGATTCGGTGCGCGCGGTCGTCGATGCGGCGCGCGAACTCGGCATCCCGTACCTCACGCTGTACGCATTTTCGAGCGAGAACTGGGGCCGGCCGACCACTGAAGTCAGTTTCCTGATGCAGTTGTTCCATCGCTATCTCATCACCGAGACCAAGCGCCTGATGAAACGCGACATCCGCGTGGTGGCTCTGGGAGACACCCAGCGGTTACCGCCGCGGGTGCGCGAGGCGTTGGCCGAGACCGTCGCGGCGACGCGCGAAAATCGCACGATGACGGTGGCGTTGGCGTTGTCGTACGGCGGGCGCCAGGACATCGTGAACGCGGCGCGATCGATCGCGCGCGCGGTGGCAGAAGGCGCGATTTCACCCGATCAAATCGACGAGCAGATGCTGGCGCGCGAACTGACCACCACCGGGCTTCCCGATCCCGACCTGCTGATTCGAACCTCGGGAGAACTGCGAATCTCCAATTTTTTTCTCTTCCAACTTGCCTACACCGAACTTTATTTCACCGACACTCTGTGGCCCGATTTCCGCGCGCGCGAATTCCTGAGCGCGATCGCCGCCTACCAGCTTCGCGAACGCCGCTTCGGCGCGATCTCGAACGGCTCCGACACCCGGCTGCGTGCTCAGAACTAGGCTCCTGACAGCGGCGGTCCTGTTGCCCGCGGTGGGGGCGCTGGTAGTTTTCGCGCCGGGCTGGTTCTTCACGATTTTTATTGCGACCGCCGCAATCTGGGGGCTCTACGAAGTCGCCGCGATGACCGGCGCTCTGCACATGGTCGCGATACCGCTGTTCGCCGTCGTCGGTGGCGTGCCGTTGTTCGGGCTTCTCTACGGCGGCGACGTGGGATGGCTGGCGCCGGTGCTGGTGATCCTCATGATGCTTGCGCTGGTGGCGCGAGTCGCTGTTGCCGGCCGACGCCGAAGCATTCAGAGGCCCGCGACTCGTCTTCATTGGCGCGGCGTACGTCGGAGTTCTGTTCCCTTATTTCGCGCTACTGCGCAACGGTCCCGCCGGCATCAGCATGTTGCTGCTGGTCATCTTGTTGGTGGTAGTGAGCGACAGCGGCGCATACTTCATCGGGATGTATCTGGGCCGGACGAAGCTCGCGCCCAAAGTCAGCCCAAATAAGACGGTCGAAGGCGCGGCGGGCGGCTTGATCGCGACGATGGCGGCCGGGTGGTTGCTGTTTCAGATACGCGGCGGGTCGTGGGATGCGGGCCCTGTCCTGCTATTTTCGGCTATGATTTCCCTTCTCGCGCAGCTTGGCGATCTGGCCGGTTCGGCATTAAAGCGCGCCGCGGGAGTCAAGGACTCGGGCTGGATTTTTCCGGGGCATGGCGGTCTGCTCGATCGAACTTGTTCGCTAGTCTTCGCGGTGGTTTTCGCTTACTATTGGTCTCGTTGATGCGGCTTTGGGCGCCGCATTTTCACGCTTTCCGCATAAGGACTCCCGGGTAGAAACTAAATGATACTGTCGATTCTATACGCAGCGCTGGTCTTCGCCGTGTTGGTGGTCGTGCACGAGGCAGGACATTTCGCGATGGCGAAGAAGGTCGGCGTCCGCGTGCTGCGATTCTCGATCGGCTACCCGCCAAAAGTATTTGGAATGCGGCGCGGCGAAACCGAGTACTCGATCGGCGCGACTCCATTCGGCGGCTACGTCCGAATGCTGGGCGATGAAGTCGGCGAGGAACCCAAGCCCGAAGAACTCACGTTGTATCTTCACGAAATCGGCCTCGACCTGATTGGCGCGGCGCGCGCGCGCGGTGTGATTCAAGCCGGGGGCGAATTCGATGAGAATTTGCGCGCGCTTGCGGATCGCCTGGGCGGGTCGGGCGCCGGCGTTGCGCACAGCGTCATCGGGCGCGCGCTCAAGCCCGACGAAGCAATCCTCCTGGGCGAAGTGGGCCGTCAGCCGAAAGTTGACGACGCGATCAAATCGCTGGCGGAACGTCCTCCCACCAAGCTGGTCGAGGCGTACTGCAAGCGGGCGTTCCCGACTCAGCCGCTCGGCAAGCGCGTTCTGATAGTGCTGGCGGGACCGCTGGCGAATATTATCTTCGCGCCGATTCTGCTCACATTTGTTTTCATGACCGGCGTGCCGGAGTTGTTGCCGGTCGTCGGCAAGACCACCAACAATCTCCCGGCGGCCAAGGCCGGACTTCGCGCCGGCGACCGGATTCTCGCGGTTGACGGCCGGCCGATGGAAACTTGGACCGATTTCTCGAAGACGGTGAAGGCGGGAGACGGCTCTCCGATCAAGCTGGAAATTGATCGGCAGCAAAAGGGCGCGTCCGCGCGCAGCACGATCGTCATCAAGCCGACCCGGCTCGACCAGAAGACCATTTATGGCACCAACGCGATCACCTGGGTAATAGGAGTGCAGCCAAGCGGCGACGAGATAACCAGGCGGTACGGTCCGTTCGGCGCGGTGAAAGAAGCGGGCAAAACCTCGGTCGAGATGACCGTCCAGATGGTGGTCGGAATCGCCAGTATCTTCTCCGGCACCACGCCTGTGCGCGAGGCGCTCGGCGGACCGATCATGATCGCGCAGATGGCCGGCAAGGAGGCGCACGAGGGATTCGCGAACCTCGCGATGTTTACCGTGATGCTGAGCCTCGAGCTCGGCATCATAAATCTGCTGCCGGTGCCGCTGCTCGACGGAGGACATCTGCTGTTTTTCGTCTTCGAGGGCGTAAGGGGCAAGCCGCTCGAACTTCGCTACCGGGAGGCGATGCTCCAGGTGGGACTGTTCTTGCTCGTGGCGCTGATGGCGTTCGTAATTTTCAATGACATCTCGCGTATTGTGCAGGGTTAATCGGCTCCTCGAACAGACGGCCGCGACGCGCCCGGTCCTGGGACTCGACACCTCCACTCCAATCGCAAGCCTTGCCGTGATTGCACACGGGACGGTCGCCGCGTCAGTGGCGCGGCCCGTCACCTCGCATGGCGCCGCATTGCCGGGCGCCGTTGACGAACTTCTTGGCGCGGCGGGACTGGCAATTGGCGGTCTCGGCGCAATCGTGGTCGGGACGGGGCCCGGATCGTTCACGGGACTTCGCATCGGGCTGAGCTACGCCAAGGGAATCGCGATGGCGTCGGGATGCGGGCTGGTCGGCGTGCCCAGTTTCGACGCGATGGCGTTAGCTGCGCTGGAGCGCAACAATACCGATACCGATACAGGCGGGTTGGTCTGCGTGGTTGTGGACGCTCGGAAAGGCGAAGTTTACGCGGCCCTTTACCGGGTCGTGGCCGATGGGCTAGAGAAATTGTCAGAGGAACTGGTAATCGCGCTGGAACACTTGGCATCGCGCATCACCGACGACGTCATGTTCGTCGGTGACCAAAGAGCGAAGGAAGCGGCGGCCCTTGTGGAATCGCGCGGCCATAGGGTGGCGCTTTGCGAAACAGGGACGCTCGATTTGCGCGGAGTTTGCGTCGCGGCGATCGGCGGGGCGCGGTTTGCCCGTGGTGAGACGGATCGTGCGGCTTCGCTGGAGCCGCTATATATCAGGACGCCGGAGGCCACGTTCAAGCCCAAAAATCCGGCGGGCATAATAAGCACGGAGGGCGTATGGAGCATCGAGAGGAAGAACTCATTCGGCTGCATCTGAACCACGACGAGGAACTGAGAGGGATCTACACGGAGCATCAAGAGCTAAAACAAAAGCTCGAAGTTTTCAGAAACAAGCTGTACCTGACCAACGAAGAGGAAATCGAAGAAAAGCGGATCCAGAAGCTTAAGCTGGCCTCGAAAGACCGCATGATGGCGATTCTCGGCCGCTATCAACAAGAGGCTCGCTGACGCCACAGGCCCGGGCGATGAGCGCGCGCACTCCACCCCATGACAAGTCATACAATATCGGTTCTGGTAGAAAACGAATTCGGCGTGCTCGCACGCGTGGCCGGACTGTTTTCGGGCCGCGGCTTTAACATCGAGTCACTGACCGTCAACGAGGACCCGCTCGATCCGACGGTGTCGAGGATCGTGCTGGTGACTATTGGCGACGATCAGATCGTCGAGCAGATCAACAAGCAGCTCAACAAGCTCGTCTCCGTCATCAAGATAACCGACTTCAAGGAGGTCGAGACGATCGAGCGCGAGATGGTGATCGTCAAGGTCGCGGTGGACGAGCGCACGCGCTCCGAGCTCGACTCGATCGTAGCCGCGTTTCGCGCCCATGTAATCGATATCGGCCCGCGCGCAATCACCGTCGAGCTGACCGGCGACTCCGAAAAGATCAAGGCCTTCATCGCGATCGTGCGCCCGCTCGGAATCAAGGAAGTCGTGCGTTCGGGCAAAGTCGCGATGGCGCGCGCGGTGCAGTTGAGCCACGACAATCATCAGAGTCGCCGGGCACGCGAAGCTGAATAATCTGACCGCGAGAAAATTCGGGAGAGCATTCAAATGAAGGTTTATTACGACCGCGACGCGGACCTGTCCGCACTCAAAGGCAAGAAGATCGCGGTCATTGGCTTTGGAAGCCAGGGACATGCGCACGCGCTCAACCTGCGCGACAGCGGGATGGACGTATACGTCGGGCTGAGCGCAAGCTCGCCGTCGCGCGAAAAAGCCAAAAAGCAGGGCCTGCCGGTGTTCGACACCGCCGACGCCGCCAAGCGCGCCCAAGTAATCATGATGCTGGTGCCCGACGAGATGGGCTCGGAGATTTATGAGGCCGAGATTGCCCCGCATCTCACCAAGGGCAAGTACCTGGCCTTCGGTCACGGCTTCAACATCCATTTCAAATTCATCAAGCCGCCGGCAGACGTTAATGTCTTCATGATCGCGCCCAAGGGACCCGGTCATCTCGTGCGCTCCGAATACACCAAGGGCCGCGGCGTGCCGTGCCTGCTCGCCGTGCAACAGGATCCGTCGGGCGACACTACAAAGGTCGGGCTCGCGTACGGCAGCGCGATCGGCGGAGGCCGCGCCGCGATTATCGAAACGTCGTTCAAGGAAGAAACCGAAACCGACCTGTTCGGCGAGCAATCTGTCCTGTGCGGCGGACTCACCGAACTCATCCGCGCCGGTTACGAGACACTGGTCGAGGCCGGCTACGCGCCCGAGATGGCGTACTTCGAGTGCCTGCATGAAGTGAAGCTGATCGTGGACCTGATCTACGAGGGCGGAATCTCGAACATGCGCTATTCGATCAGCAACACCGCCGAGTACGGCGACATGACGCGCGGCAAGAAGGTGATAGGCGCCCCGTCGCGCGAGGCGATGAAGCAGATCCTCGCGGACATCCAGTCCGGCAAGTTCGCCAACGAATGGATCGGCGACTACAAGGCCGGGTTGCCGCGTTTCCGCGAACTGCGCAAGGAAGCCGCCGCGCATCCGATCGAAGAGGTCGGACGCAAGCTGCGCGCGTTCATGCCGTGGCTCGCGAGCGATCGGCTCGTCGATAAGTCGAAGAACTGAACCGCCGTGGCGGGCGAAACCGACAGCGGGCGTCCGGCGCCGGGCGCCGTTCTCGCACGCATCGCAGGCGCGATCGGAATAGCGGCCGAAGGCGCGGCGCTGTCGCTCGGATTGGCGGTAGTTGGAATCATACTTATTGCGCTGGGCCTCAAGTCGCTGGGTGCGATCCTGGTATTGCTCGCAATCCCGATTGCGCTTTTCTTTCGCGATCCCGATCGCTATCCGGCGCGTACCGAAAACGTCGTGATTTCAGGCGCCGACGGCAAAATCACAGACATTTCCGACGTCTCCTTTCCAGCCTCGACGGGTCGGCTCTGCCATCGGGTGTCGGTGTTCATGTCGCCGCTCAACGTCCACGTGAACCGCGCGCCGGTCGGCGGCGAGGTGACGATGGTCGAGCATACCGCGGGCGAGTTCCGCGCCGCGTTTCGCGACGACGCCAGCGAGCACAATGAGCGCAACCTGATTGCGATGACGGACGCGGCGGGCCGCATGTTCGGGATGATCCAGGTGGCCGGATATCTCGCCCGGCGAATAGTTTGCCGGCTCCGCGCGCGTGATAGAATACACGCGGGTCAGCGGATAGGGCTTATCATGTTCGGAAGCCGCGTCGATCATTTTTTCCCGTCCGAGTACCGGGTCACGGTGTCGTTGGGACAGCGCGTGCGCGCCGGAGAATCCATTATCGGAGCAATCGAGCAATGAGCCGCAATTCCCGCCGCTCGCGCGAAGAGCGCGCCCGGATGGAACTCTATTCGGGTCAGAGCCGCGAGCCGGGCCTCAAAACGGACGGCGCGCTGCGCCGCGGCGTGTTCCTGCTGCCCGCGACGATCACGTCGATCGGCCTGCTGTCGGGCTTCTACTCGATGGTCTCCGCGGTGAGCGGACACTTCGAGGTGGCCGCCGTGATGATCGTGATCGCGTTCGTGTGCGACGGACTCGACGGGCGCATCGCTCGCGCGTCGCGCACCTCGAGCCAGTTCGGCGTCGAGTATGACAGTCTCTCCGACGTAGTCGCCTTCGGCGTCGCACCCGCGATGCTGACCTATTCGTGGGCGCTGAAACCGATCGGTTCGCTCGGAATCGGCGTCAGCGGATTGTTCGTGCTGTGCTCGGCGTTGCGCCTGGCGCGCTTCAACGTACAGACCGCGACGGCGGACAAGAGCCGTTTCGTCGGCCTGCCCGTCCCCGGCGCAGCCATGATGATCTCCGGGCTCGCTCTGGCCTATAGCTACTTCGAATTCGATGCGCCGCGCACGCTGTGTACGTTCATGGTGCCGATCACGCTTGCACTCGGCGGCCTGATGATCTCGCGCGTGCCCTACCCCAGCTTCAAGGCAATCAAGCTTGAAAAACGCGCGCAGATCGAACTGGTCATCACGATGATGGTGTTCGCCGCGATGCTGTTCGCGATGCCGCAGCTCACCGCCTTCCTGCTCTCGACTGCGTACGTGCTGTCGGGTCCCGCGCTGATGATTCGCGGCGAACGGTTGAGCGCCAAAGTATCGGTGCTGCACCCGGTCGCGCCCGCCTCCAGCTCGAACGACAAGTCCCATGACGCCGCCGGGATCGCGCAGGCATCCGAGCCCGCCCCAGGCCCCCGCGGTCTCCGCGAGCATCCACGCGTCCAACACTAGAGCGCTTGCCGGGCACACCCCGGTTCTTTGCGCCATCGACGACCGCCTTGACTGGCGTCTCCGCCGCCGCTTACAATCCGTACACGATGTATTGCAACCTGCTACCGGAGCTGCTGCTGAGCCTGGCCCTTACACGGGCCCACGCCAGGCGCGCGTCCGGACAGGTCTGACAGCCTGATTAAACTGAGACACACGCCCCGGGCAGTGGGCCGATCGAAGCCGCCCGGGGCGTTTTCTTTTTCCGCTCATGGCGAACGATCGGCCCGCTGATCCCGCGGCGACGATGCGGGAGGAATGACGATGGCACACGCGAACACGGCCTCGAAGGACAACGAAACCGACTACGTCCGAATCTTCGACACGACGCTGCGCGACGGCGAGCAGTCGCCCGGATGCACGATGAACGTCGAGGAGAAGATCGCGCTCGCGCGTCAACTGGAACGCCTGAACGTCGATATCATCGAGGCCGGTTTCGCCGCTTCCTCGCCCGGCGACTTCGAGTCCGTGAATCGGGTCGCGCAGGCGGTGACCGAACCCGTCGTGCTCAGCCTCTCGCGCACCCGCGAGGAAGATGTCGATTCTGCCCTGCGCGCAGTCGACAAGGCCGCGCATCCGGGCATTCACATTTTCATCGCGACCTCGGAAATACATCTCAAATACAAACTCAACATGAATCGCGAGGACGTGCTCGACGCCGCCACCTGGGCCGTCACGCGCGCAAAAAAGCATCTCGACTACATCGAGTTCTCGTGCGAGGACGCTTCGCGCTCCGACTGGGACTATATGGTTGACGTTTGCAGCGAGGTGATTCGCGCCGGCGCCACAGTGATCAATCTGCCCGACACCACCGGCCACGCGATCCCGGAGGAACTCGGCCGGATGTTTGCGTACATGCGCGAAAAAGTTCCCGGCGCCGACCGGGTCATCTGGAGCGCGCACTGTCACAACGATCTCGGCCTGGCGGTCGCGAATTCGCTGGCGGCGGTTCGCAACGGCGCCCGCCAGATCGAATGCACCATCAACGGCATCGGCGAGCGCGCGGGCAACTGCTCGATGGAAGAAGTCGTGATGGCGATGAAGACGCGCCACGACCTGATGGGCGTACAGTCGCGCGTCAACACGCGGCAGATCTATCCGGCCTCGCGCCTCCTGTCGCAGGTCATCGGCCAGTCCGTGCCGGCCAACAAGCCGATCGTCGGCGACAATGCGTTCGCGCACGAAGCCGGAATCCATCAGGACGGCGTCCTGAAGTACAAGCTTACCTACGAGATCATGAAGCCCGAGGATGTCGGCATCCCCTCGAACAAGCTGGTGCTGGGCAAGCATTCCGGGCGCCACGCGTTTACCAACCGGCTCAAGGAACTTGGCGTCGATAGCGACGAGGTGGACGTGAACAAGGCGTTCGCCGAGTTCAAGGCGCTGTGCGACAAAAAGAAAATTGTGTACGACGATGACATTCTCGCGCTCGTCACCGAGACCGCGCGCCGGACAATCGATCACTTCGAGCTGGTCGATTTGAAAGTCGGTTCGTCCAGCAAGAGCACGCCGCACGCGGAAGTCACGATGCGCGTGGATGGAAAAGAGTGCTCGGCCGAAGGCGAAGGCGACGGGATGGTCGACGCGTGCTACAAGGCGATCTACAAAATCGCCGGATTCAATCCAACCCTGGAACGTTACGCAGTCAAAGCGATTACCGGCGGCACCGACGCACTCGGCGAAGTGAGCTGCATGATTCGCGACAACGGCGTGACCGTCGCCGGCCAGGGCGCGCACAGCGATATCGTGATGGCCAGCGCGCTCGCGCTGGTAAACGCGCTCAACCGGCTGAAGGCGCGCAACAGGCATGCTCCGCTCAAGCCCACCACCGACGTCCCATGAGGCGCCGTGGGGCTTGCCCGCAACACCCACTTGGGCTACTGCTTTGAGGGCTTGAGTTTGAACTTGAATTCGCTCTTCACCCTGTGCGACGTGCGGCTTTCGGCGGCGACCGCCATTGAGGCGGGGTTTGCTACAGCGCCATCGCGCCAACCTGCGCTCCTAATTTTCGAGGCTATACACTGACGGGTCGAGACGGTCTGACGCTCCTCCCGATAATTCACCTCCAGGCGTTCAGCGCTTTCGCATGGCCTATAAAATTCTAGTTCTCAAAGGTGACGGCATCGGCCCCGAGGTCGTCGGCGAAGCCCTGCAAGTTCTCAAGATCATCGCCCGCCGATCCGCCGTCGATCTCGAGTTCAAGGAGGGCTTGATTGGCGGTCACGCACTCGACACCGCCGGCACCCCGCTGCCCGATGAAGTGCTCAAGCTCGCGCAGGACAGCGATGCGATCCTGCTCGGCGCCGTCGGCGGACCGAAATGGGACAAGCCCAATGCAGAGCAGCGTCCCGAGCAGGCGCTGCTTGGATTAAGAAAAGCTTTGGGTCTGTTCGCCAACGTCCGTCCCGTCAAAACCATCAAAGAGCTGGCGGCCGCATCGCCGCTCAAGGCCGATGTGATCGGCGGCGTCGACGTGGTCCTCATTCGCGAGCTGACCGGCGGCATCTATTACGGAAAGCCGAGCGAAAAGCGCATGGCGAAGGACGGCCGCGAGGCGGTCGATACCTGCTTTTACACCGAAGCCGAGATTACCCGCGTGCTCAAGTTTGCCTTCGAGCTGGCTCGCGAGCGCCGCAAAAAACTGACCTCGGTTGACAAGGCCAACGTGCTCGCGACGTCTCGCTTGTGGCGCGAGATCGCGACCGAGTTGAGTGCGCAATTCAAGGACGTCGCGTTCGAGAATCAATTGGTCGATTCGATGGCGATGCATCTGATACGCCGTCCCAAGGACTTTGACGTGGTCGTCACCGAGAACCTGTTCGGCGACATCCTGACCGACGAGGCATCGGTAATTGCCGGCTCGATGGGCCTGTTGCCGTCGGCGTCGCTCGGCGAGGAACTCAACAGCGCCGGTTTTCGCGTCGGTCTCTACGAGCCGATTCACGGCAGCGCACCGGACATCGCGGGCCGCGACGAGGCCAATCCGCTCGCCGCAATCCTGTCGGCGGCTCTCCTGCTCGAACATTCGCTCGGGATGCGCTCCGAAGCCGAGTTGATTTCGCAGGCCGTCGATTCTGTCGTGCGCGACGGCTATCGCACTCGCGACCTTCACGGCGGCGCCGGAACGCAGACCGTGGGATGCAAGGCGATGGGCCGTCTGGTGCGTGAAAAGCTCGAGAGCACCGAAAGCGAAGGCGAATGAGTATTTCCCGCGAGCCGAGAGTGGCGGTTGTCGGCGCCACCGGCGCGGTCGGCAACCAGCTTATCGAACTGATCGCCGCGCGCGGATTCCAGCTCAGCGAACTGAAACTCTTCGCCACCGAAGCGGGCGCCATGCAGACCGTCGACGCCGCCGGTGAAGAGCGCCTCGTCGATGCGCTCGAGAGTCCCGCCGGTCTTCGGGATTTCGATATCGCTTTTCTCGCAATCCCCGCTCCGCGCGCCGCCGAAATTGTCGCCGCACGGCCGGGACCGATTCTGATCGATCTGAGCGCGGCGAATCGCCCGCCCTCGGATGTGCCGATGGTCGCGCCCGGACTCACTCCGCGCGAGGCGATCGCGAAATTGCGCAATGCGACGGTTTTCGCAACTCCTCATCCCGTCGCCCACGTTCTTGGCACCTGTTTGAAGGCCCTTGGCATCCACGCTGGATTCGCCGCCGCCACCGCGATGCTCGGCGCGAGCGCCGGCGGCATGAACATGCTGACCGCCACGGTCGATCAGACCACGGATCTTCTGAGCGCGCGCCTGGAGCTCGACGATGACGAAGTCCAGCGTGGCTTCAATGCTTTCATGCGCGAGCATGAGCGCTCCGTCGCGACTGCAATCGCTGCGCAAGTCGCGGCGCTGTTCGACGGCTCGCCCGTGCTTTCCGTGCAGGTCGCCGCAATTCCCGTCCTGCACGGTTCCGCGTTGACCGTCGATATCCCGCGGCCCCGCGATAGCAGAGGCGACGGCAAAGACGCGGTCGAACTGCTGCGCGTCGCCCCCGGTATTCTGATCGCCGAAGAGGGCGAACCGCTCGGCGTGATCGACGCCGTGGGCCAGGAGGCCATCGTCGTCAGCGTCGAGACGCGACCCGACTCGCTGTCGTTGTGGTGCGTGTTCGACAATACGCGCCTGGCGGCTCTGGGAGCGCTCTGGATCGCCGAGACGCTGGCGCTCAGCTCGCCGGCGCTGACCTGACCCGGCCGCCGCGCGATGGTCCTCAAGCTCACGATCGAGTACGACGGCGCCAACTATTCCGGATGGCAGCTTCAGCCGCGCCACGATTCCATACAGGGAAGGATCGAAGCGGCGCTCGAGCGGATTTTTTTAACCCCGATCCGCGTGTACGGTTCGGGTCGCACCGACGCCGGCGTACATGCGCGCGGGCAGGTCGCTTCGATTTCACTTCCACGTCCGTTCGACCCCGCGCAATTGCAGCGCGCTCTCAACGCGATGCTGCCGGCCGACATCGTGGTGCTCGACATCTCGCCCGCGCCCGATGACTTCGAGCCGCGGCGCGCCGCCCGCTCGCGCGTGTACGAATATCGCGTGCTGAATCGCAAGGTCGCGTCCGCCTTCGAGTATCGCTACAGCTGGCTGGTCCGCGACCGTCTCGATCTTGCGGCGATGAACTGCGCCGCGCGCATCTTTGTCGGCGAGCACGATTTCGCCGCGTTCCGCTCCCTCGGCACCGAAGTAAGGACCACGGTCCGCCGCGTGATTGGAAGCAAATGGACGCGCGACGACGGCGTTCTTCTCTACCACGTCGAGGCAACCAGTTTTCTGCGCCACATGGTGCGCGCGATGGTCGCGGCGATGGTCGACGTGGGACGCGGCAAGCTCACGGTTGATAAAATCGCCGCGATTCTCGCCGCACGAAATCGTCAAGCGGTTCCGGCCAATGCGCCGCCCGGCGGTCTTTGCCTCGTTGAAGTCCGCTACTGACGGCGCGACCGTGCGGGTTGCGCGATCCTCCCGCGCAAAACCCTTGGGGCTCAACGGGGCGGCGGCGGGCCTGTGCAAAAACCATCACGATCCCTAGAAAAAATCGCGATTTTCCTGCCGTCCGCCCTTGAAATTGGCGCGCCACTCGGTCACCCTCACTAAAAGCCCGCAACCCGGGACGCAAGGAGGAGGATGATGACGCAGTCGCAGGTAGCAGCCTACATGGCTGAAAAGCTCGGACTCACCAAGAAGCAGGGGAAGACCGTGCTCGATGAACTCAACGCGCTGGTCGTCCGCGAGCTCAAGAAGGAAGGATCGCTGCGGCTGGCCGGCCTCGGGATCTTCCGCAAGCGCAAGACCAAGGCGCGCATGGGCCGCAATCCGGCCACCGGTCAGGAGATCAAGATTCCGGCGCGCACCCGGCTTCGCTTCACCGCGGCCAAGGCACTGAAGGATTCAGTTCTCGGCACGAAGTAATCTCTCGGCCTGATTCTTGTGAACCGCGGGAACGGACACAGTCCGCCTCTCGCGGTTCGCTTTTTTTCTGTCAGTCCTTTCCGGCCGGCTTGCGCCGCGATGCGCTGTTGCGCGCCTCGCGCGCGCGGGCAAGAAACTCGCGGATCCTGATTTCGTAGCCGCGCTCGGACGGTTGGTAATATACCTTTTCTTCCAATTCGTCCGGCAAGTAGTTCTGCGCGACCAGCGCGCCTTCGAAATCGTGCGGATAGCGGTAGTTCTTGCCGTAGCCGAGTCCCTTCATCATCTGCGTCGGCGCGTTGCGCAAATGAAGCGGCACCGGCAAGGCGCCAAGCGTTTTCGCATCTTCGCCCGCCTGGCGCATCGCGCGATACGACGCGTTGGACTTGGGCGCGCTGGCCAGGTAGGTCACGCCCTGCGCGAGCGGAATCACGCCTTCCGGCATCCCGACGAAGTCCACCGCCTCCTTGACCGCGAGCGCTATTTGCAAGGCGCGCGGATCGGCGTTGCCGACGTCTTCTGACGCAAACACGACCATCCGCCGCGCGATGAACAGCGGATCCTCGCCCGCCTCGACCATCCGCATCATCCAGTAAATCGCGGCGTCGGGATCGCTGCCGCGCATGCTCTTGATGAAGGCCGAGATGACGTTGTAGTGCTCCTCGCCCGCGCGATCGTAGAGGAGAGCCTTCTGCTGCGCCGACTCGCGAATATGTTCGGGCGTGATCAGCGTCGCGCCCGCGTTTTGCGCGAACTCGGCGGCAATTTCGAGCGTGCCGAGCGCACGCCGCGCGTCACCGTCGGCGTATCGAACTATCTCGTCGATCGCGCCGACTCCGAGCTTGAGCCCGCCGCTGCCGAGCCCGCGCTCCGTATCGGCGAGCGCGCGATGCACCAATGTCGCGAGGTTTTCCTCCGAGAGCGGATGCAACACGAGCAGGCGCATCCGCGAGAGCAGCGCCGAGATGACCTCGAACGAAGGATTTTCCGTCGTCGCGCCGATCAGCGTGATCAGCCCGCTCTCGACATGGGGCAGAAACGCATCCTGCTGCGCGCGGTTCCATCGATGGATCTCGTCGATGAAGACCACGGTGCGCTTGCCCGCGTCGAGGTCGTGGCGCGCCGCTTCCACCGCCTCGCGCAGATCGGCGACTCCCGACGTTACCGCGGCAAGCTTGCGGAACACCGCGCCCGAGTGTTCTGCGAGCACCAGCGCAAGGGTCGTCTTGCCGGTGCCCGGCGGGCCCCACAGGATCATCGAATGAAGCACGTGCGCCGCGACCATCTGGCTCAGGATCTTTCCCGGACCCAGCAGATGTTCCTGGCCGACAATTTCGTCGAGCGTGCGCGGACGTATCCGATCCGCCAGCGGCTGGCTGAGGGGGGTGCGCGCTGGAAACAGACTATCCGACGAATCGGCTTTGCGCCGTGCCATTTCCGAAACCTAGCACAGTCGGCGAGTCCGGCTAAGGCGGCGCTTACCCCTGTCGGGGCGGCGTTGCGCGCGTGGCCGCGGCTGGTAATGTTTTCAAATGGCTTCCGACCGCCCCTGCTCGCCGATCGCGTATTTCGATACGAATATCTTCGATAACCTGATCAAAAGGACAAACGGCATTACAGATGCAGACTACGATCGATTGCGTGCAGCGGTTTCGTCGCGGCGTCTAACGGTCGTCGTCAGCCACACAACTATTCGGGAGGTTCTCGCCGCTCTAGAATCGCGCCCCGACATCGCGCGCGGACAGCTTGAGCTGATCGCAAATCTTGCCGATTGGGATCGCTTCGTTCGATTGAGCAGTGAAGTATTGGAAAACGACGTCAAGCACTTTGCTTTCAATGGTGAAGGGGCCAACACACCTTTTGAGAAGGACGCGGCGCACATCCGGTCAAAGCTGCAACTCATCATCGAAGGTCGCATCGGCTTCCGAGAACTCGAAGCGGTGATTGGAGAGGACCGGGAATACAAGACGGATTTCCTTGGTACCATCAGGAGGGTCAGCACGGAAGGAGCCGCAGAGCTTGAGGAGTTCCGGAAAGCAAACGGTATCCCGAGCTTCGAGGAATATCTCGAAGATGGTATGGAAGCGCAGGTGCTTGCTTTCGCAGAGTCCTTCGGCGTCGCCGAAGATTGTAAGAGGCGTGGTCTAGACAAACTGTCGAGGATTCCTAGCATCCGGGCCCTGATTGGCCTTGGCATGTCGTTCATGTATCGAACGTCGGTCGAAAAGAAATCTCCCAAAAGCTCGGCTGTACGCGATCTTCAACACGCGGTCTGCGCCGCCTCGGCGGCAGATATTTTCGTGACGCACGATGGGGAACTTTCTCTTATGCTCCATCGTGTGCCCATCAGGGGTTTCCAAGTGATGCGGCTGAAGCAACTCCTGAATTGTGCGAGCTTCGTATCTTGAACCTGCCCTGCACGCCGGTAGATCCGCCGAAATGAGGTAGAGGCCGTCGGCTGAAAAGGAGACGGACATATGAAGGCCAGCGGGCCTAAACGCCCCTCCGTGCAAGCGTTGGCGTTGTGTTCGGCTGAGATTGGCTTATATTCCGATATAAACTTGGAGGCGATCCATGGCCCGCTCAGATTTTTCGGAGGTTTGGCATCGAATCGGAGCGCACACCAGTGAGGTCTTCGAGACCAAACGCGGAGTTCAGTTCACTTATTCAGTCGAGGGCGAGGGATTTTTCCCAGACGGTCGAAACCACCGTATTGATATTTCAGATCTGAAGAATGCGTACGGAAACGTGCCGTGTGAAGGTCCCTCAGATATCAATAAGGGTATTCGACCGATTAGAGGATCGTCTTACGTGTGGGCGGTCCTGCACGATCGGCGAATCCGCAACCGAGACTGGTGACCCCACGCCACTGCGGGGACAATAGCCATGGATGACGCTTTCAAACCTTACGTGGACGCGCTGCGGCCGGCATTCGAGCGCTTGATTGGTATGGAGCCCGTGAAGCTGACCGCTCTACCGAAAAAGCTGCCGACTCGTTGTGTTTATCTGTTCAGCGAAGGTGACCAACATCTTTACGTTGGGCGGACCAATCACTTTCGCAACCGAATGCGCCAGCATTCAATTCCCGCGGCACAGCACAACCAGGCGGTGTTTGCATTTCGACTCGCTCGCGTTGCGACTGGCCGTACTGAAGTAGCTTACTCGACCAAAGGAGGTCGAGTCGCTCTAGCCGCCGAGCCCCTGTTCGCGGCCGCCTTTACTGATGCAAAAGATCGCATTCGGAATATGGATCTTCGGTTCGTCGAGGAAGACGAACCATTGCCTCAAGCTCTGTTGGAGATATACGTGGCAGTGGCACTGAAAACGCCTCACAACAGCTTCGAAAATCGCTGAGCTTCAGACATCCAAATCCGGGTGGAACTCGGAAGCGTATTGCCTTTTCAGTGCGCCCAAAACTATAAAACTTTTTCGCATATCCACGTTAGGGGAGGCCCCCCGCCCCACAAGGGCCATAACAACGACCGACTCTACTTATGATCTGACGGGCATCGGGGGGCAGGCCACTCAGCCGGGCGGCTTTGCGTGCGACATGGTGCGTAGCTCGCGATCGATCCGGCTATCGTACCAATCCAGAGCCCCACTCACACCGCGGATGATCAACCATCGCAGCGGCTCCGGCGGAAGTGGCGGAACAAAACCCGAGAGCGTATCGGCGGCAGAATCTTGAATCGCGCGCGCCCGTTGGCACGGGAGGCCAGTGTTAAGAAGGGGAAACGGGGCGCGCTGCATAAGGACCCTCACCTTCATCCTCTCCCTAACAGGGAGAGGAAATTAAGAGAGAGGCAAGGAAAAAGATCCGGG
>JGI20173J14856_1000078_pt1 | contig 21693 bp, 19 predicted proteins | sample NGESurdeep072012_8_FD_14856 | JGI IMG/M metagenome (IMG submission 14856)
GTCAATCGCGAAATCCCGTGGACGGTCTTTCGCTCTCATGCGCTGACGGACAAAAAGATGCTTCGCGCAGATCTTCCGACTGCCGTCGCATCGGCGGCGCTGCGAATAGCGTCTCTCTATTTGAGAGAGGCCAGGAAGGATCCGGGATTCTTCCCCTTCGGCTGCCCTCGGGATGGCGGCGTGAAGGAAGAATCACCTGCGCGGTGCGCGGCAGGGGCTGCGGCCCCTGCACCCGCAGTAAGAAGACGCGAAAATCTGCGCAGCGCATCTTTTCGCGACTACGCGGGGAAGAGTCCGCGCGCTGCAGGGTGACCCCGGCACCCAGTGAAAGGAAAAAATAAAAGATGCGGGACCTCGTCCCTGTTAGAAGGGGTTGATCAAGAGGGCGCCGGCGCGTGTCGCTCCAGCATCAATATCCGGTTATGCAAAGTTCTCCTGTGAGGGAGGGGCAGTTTAGGAACGATCTCGAAGACGAAAGGTGCAGCTACGCCAGCGGGGCGAAGATGTCGCGGCCGATTTTGCGGCCCTTCAGGTCGCCAAGCAGAACCATCGCGAGCTTGTCGGGCTGGTACCATGACGACGCCAGCTCGACGATGTTGTCGTTGGTGACGGCTTCGATTCCCACTGACAACTCATCGAGCGACACGTCGCGGCGGAAGTAAATCTCGTTGCGCGCGAGCCGATTCATCCGGCTGTCGGTGGATTCCATCCCGAGCAGCATGTTGCCCTGAAGCTGGCTCTTGGCGCGCGCCAGCTCGGCCGGCTCGAGGCCGTCGCGCTCGACTTTGCGAAGCTCGGCGACGGTGACTTCGAGCACTTCATCGACCCACTCCGGATTGGTGCCGGCATAAACGCCGAAGTAGCCCGAATCGATGAAGGACGAGATGAACGAGTAGATGCTGTAAACGCGGCCGCGCTTCTCGCGCACTTCCTGGAACAGCCGCGACGACATCCCGCCGCCGAGCGCGGTGTTGAGCACGTAGGCGGCGTATCGGAGCCGATGCGATTGGCTGATGCCGGGACCGCCGATGCAGATGTGCGCCTGCTCGAGCTTCTTTTCCCGGTTCAGCACCAGGGGCCGGTCAATCGGCGGCGAGAATTTCTCGACCTTGCCGTCACCGGCGACGCCGCCGAACAGGCCTGCGCATTTCGCGGTGAGACGCTCGTGCTCGACCTGGCCGGCGGCGGCGATAAAGACGCGGCTGGAGCGGTAGCGCGCCGCCATGAACGAAGTCAGCTGCTCGCGGTCTATTTTATTTACCGTCTCGGCCGAGCCGAAAATCGGCAACGCGAGCGGATGACCCTTCCAGAAATTTTCGGCGAACAGATCGTGGATGAAATCGTCGGGAGTGTCCTCGGCCTGCGAGATTTCCTGCAGGACGACCTGGCGCTCGCGCTCTATTTCGGCGGGATCGAAAACCGACTCGAGAAAAATGTCTGCGAGCACCTCGGTCGCCATCTCGAGGTCCTTGCCGAGCACCTTGGCGTAGTAGCAGGTGTACTCCTTGCCGGTGAAGGCGTTGAGCACGCCGCCGACGGCGTCGAAGGCCTCGGCGATTTGCGCGGCGGTGCGTTTCCTGGTGCCCTTGAAAAGCAGATGCTCGATGAAATGCGAGGTGCCGTTTTCGGCCGGCTCCTCGTAGCGCGAGCCGTTCTCGACCCAAATTCCAATCGACGACGACACCACCTGCGGCATCGCCTCGGTCAAAATCCGCACGCCGTTCCCGATAACGCTCTTTTGAATCATTCGCCGGTTACTTATCCTTGCCGGATTCCTGCTCGGCCTCGCGCATCGACAGCCGGATCTTGCCGCTGCGATCGACGTCGAGCACCTTCACGTTGATCTCGTCGCCCTCGTGCAGCACGTCCTCGACGCGGCGGATCCGCTCGTTGGAAATCTGCGAGATGTGGAGCAGGCCGTCGGTCCCCGGCATTATCTCGACGAAGGCGCCGAACTCGACGATCTTGCGGACCGTGCCGTGGTAGATTTTGCCGATTTCGGGCTCGGCGGTGATCGCCTGGATCATGCTGATCGCTTTTTCCATCGCGACCCCGTCTGCCGACGCGATCAACACCGTGCCGTCGTCCTCGATATCGATCTTGCAGCCGGTCTGCTCGACCAGTCCGCGGATGACCTTGCCGCCCGGGCCGATCACTTCGCGAATCTTGTCGGGCTTGATGTGCAGCGTGACGATTCGCGGCGCGTAGCTGGAGACGTCCTTGCGCGGCATGGACAACGCCTTCTCCATCACGTCGAGGATGAACAAGCGGGCGTCGCGCGCCTGATGGAGCGCCTGGCGCATGATGTCCTTGGAGACGCCGCCGGCCTTGTTGTCCATCTGGATCGCGGTGATGCCAGCCTTGGTGCCGGCGACCTTGAAGTCCATGTCGCCGAGATGGTCCTCGTCGCCCAGGATGTCGGTGAGCACGCGGACCTTGTCGCCTTCCTTGACCAGGCCCATCGCGATGCCCGCGACCGCGAACTTGGTGGGCACGCCCGCGTCCATCAACGCCAGGCTGCCGCCGCATACCGTCGCCATCGAGGAGCTGCCGTTGGACTCGAGCACGTCCGACACCACGCGAATCGTGTACGGAAAGTCGTCTTCATCGGGAAGTATCGGCGAGAGCGCGCGTTCGGCGAGCGCGCCGTGGCCGACTTCGCGCCGTGACGGAGCGCGCAGAAACTTCACCTCGCCGGTCGAGAATGGCGGGAAGTTGTAATGCAGCATGAACTTCTTGAAACGCTCTCCGAGCAGCGCGTCGATCTTCTGCTCATCGGAGGACGTGCCGAGCGTGACGGTCGCGAGCGCCTGGGTCTCGCCGCGCGTGAACACGGCGGAGCCATGGGTGCGCGGGAGGACCTGCACGTCGGCGCTTACATTGCGGATGTCGGTGGACTTGCGATCGTCGATTCGCTTGTCGTCGTCGAGGATCGCCATCCGAACCCGCGTGCGCACGAGGTGGTCGCAGCGTCGATAATTTCCTTGGCGCGGTCGGGAAAGTTGTCGAAGAGCGCCGTCACGACCTTGTCGCTGACCGCGTAGAGCGCCGCGGCGCGCTCCTTCTTGCCCTTGGTGGCAAGAGCCTTCTCGATTCCGTCGCCGATGCTCTTTTCGACCGCCGCCAGCAGGACCGCGTCGCGTTCCTTGACGGCGAATTCGCGCTTGGGCTTGCCCGCACGGCGGCGCAGTTCTTCCTGCATCGCGAAAATCGGCTGCATCGCCTCATGCGCCGCGAACAGCGCTTCCAGGATCGTCTCTTCGTCAACGATCTGCGCGCCGCCCTCGAGCATCATGATCGACTCGGGGTTGGCCGCGACGACCAGCGAGACATCGCTGCCCTCGAGCTCCGTGTGGGTGGGATTGACCACGATTTTGCCATCCACCCGGCCCATCCGGACCGACGCAACCGGGCCTTTGTGGGGGATGTCGGAGATCAGCAGCGCAGCCGAGGCCGCGATCAGCGAGAGCATGTCGGGATCGTTGTCACGATCGGCGGACAGCACGGTCACGATGACTTGGGTTTCGCAATCGTAGCCCTTGGGAAACAGCGGACGCATCGATCGGTCGATCAAGCGCGAGGTCAGAACCTCTTTTTCGGAGGCGCGCCCTTCCCTTTTGAAGAAGCCGCCGGGAATTTTGCCGGCGGCGAACGTCTTCTCGACGTAATCCACCGTGAGCGGCAGAAAGTCCATGTTGGGCCGCGATTCATACTGCGAGACCGCGGTCGCGAGCACGACGGTATCGCCGTAGGTCGCGAGCACGCTGCCGTGCGCCTGCCGGGCCAGGCGGCCGGTTTCGAGCGAGAGCTTGCGCCCCGCAAAATCAATTTCGAGTTTTTCGTACATTAGTGATACCTGAGGGAGGACTGAGGCCGCGCGACGATTGCGGTGTTTTCACTGCCCGCGAGGCGCCACAGGGGACGCGCCTTGGGACACTACCGGGTGGCAGGCCAAGGCCCGCGCGCCCGAAAGTTGCGGGCAGCGCGGCAAAATATGTGCGGCCTATCTCCGGATACCCAGCTTTTCGATCAGCCCTTTGTAGCGCGAAAAGTCGCGCGAATGCAGGTAGTCAAGCAGCCGGCGACGCTTGCCGACCAGGCGCAACAGTCCACGGCGCGTGTGATGGTCCTTCTTGTGCGCCGCGAGATGCTCGGTCAACTGGTCGATCCGGGCCGAGAGTAGCGCGACCTGAACTTCAGGCGAGCCACTGTCATTGGTGGTTCGAGCGTTGGCTTGGATGACTTCCCGCTTACGGGCTGATGGAAGAGGCATTCGGAGTTCTTACTTTCCCTTTTTCCTTTATCTTTAGCCGACCAAGCTAACAGAGCTGGTCAGCGGAGTAAAGGCGGGGGAGGACGGAACTCAATTGTAGCGAAACCCATCGTGGGTTTCACACATCTTGGGCAGGGGCCAGCCCCTGCACCCGAGTGAGGAAGAATCGCGAAATGTTGAGGACAACCTTTCGCTCTCAATCGGGGCAAGAGTCGTGAATCAGGCTTCAAGATTGAAGATTCGCTCGACTATCGCCGTTACCCGCGAGGTCGCCCGCGCTACTGCGATCAGTTCTCCGCTATGCGATATCACCTTGAAGAGCGGTCCGCCGGGTGGAATCTGGGAGTCGAGCGCGCGCGAATCGCCGTTGCGCAGGCGTTTTTCGGCGACAGCATCGACAACCAGTTCCGGCATGCCGGCGAGCGCGTCGCGAAGACCGATCAGGCGCGGCGGCGGCGCACCCGAGTCGAGGGCAGCGAGAACGCCGGCAAGGGCAGTCGCGTCGGCAATCGAAAAAGCGCCGTTGCGCGTGCGGCGGAGCTCCTCGAGATGCGCGACTGTCCCGAGCGCGACGCCGATATCGCGCGCCAGCGAGCGCGCATAAGTGCCCGGCGAGCATGTCGCGACAAATCTAATCGCATCGGGCGCCTCGCATTTGAGATCCAGACGCTTGATCTCGACGCTGCGTTTCTCGGGCGGTGCAACGTCGTCGCCGCGGCGCGCGAGCCGGTAGAGCGGCACGCCGGCGCGTTTGATCGCAGAGAACACGGGAGGAACCTGCTCGATCGCGCCGGTGAACTGCGCCGCGACCTGCGCAATTTTTTCAACCGGGATGGCGGGCACGTCGGCACGGCAAACGACAGCACCGTCGCGATCGAGCGTGTCGGTCCCGACGCCGAGCCGGATCAGGCCCGCGTATTCCTTGTCACCGCCGTCGATGAACGGCGCGAGCTTGGTCGCCTCGCCAATCATTATAGGCAAAAGTCCGGTCGCGAATGGATCGAGCGTGCCCAGATGCCCCACGCGGGCCGGCTTCACGCGCGATTTGACGCGACGCACCACCTCCGCCGACGAGATTCCGGCGGGCTTATCTACCAGCACAATTGCGTTCATGGGGAGATCCCTGACCTTATCCGCTCGCCGGGCGCTGAACAAATCGTCGCGCAGACTCTCAGTCTTCCCACGATTGAGAGCGAAAGGTCGTCCGCGACATTTCGCGATTAACAGACGGGAAGTCCGAACCCCGCACGGGGTTTCGTGATTGCCTTTCTGCTCTTTTCCGCCTCAGACGCGTTCGATCTGCTCGGGCGGGAGGCCGCGCGCGCTCAGGCCTTGGGCGCGGATTGCTTGAGGAGCGCGTCGATGCGGGCGGCGCGCTCGAGGGTGGGGTCGAATTCGAAATCCAGCTCGGGCGTGTATCTAAGCCCGAGCGACTTGCCTATTTCGCGGCGAATGAAGCCGCTGGCGCTCCTGAAGCCTGCCACCGCGTCGGGCGCGCGCACGGAACCCTCCAGATGGGAGAAATAGACGCGGCCGTGGCGCAAGTCGTCGTCCATCTTGACGCCGGTGAGCGTGATTCCGCGCAGGCGCGGGTCGCGCAGATCGCGCACCAGCAATCCCGACAGCTCTCTCAGGACAGCCTCGGCGACGCGCTCCGGTCTTCGACCTTCAGCCAATGTTCTTCCCCGCTATCACGAGAGCCGCGCGACTGACGCGGCATCGCTCCAAGTAGCTTTTCCCGGTCTCAGTAGTTGATGATTTCGACCTGCTCTTCGCCGAGCGGGACCAGGCCCAGCGAATCGATAAAGTTCACGACCTCGCGCAGTGCCCCGTCCACGAACGCGCGATCGCTGCCGACCTGCGCGATGCCCAACTCGGCGCGCTGCCACATATCGTGGCTGTCGGACTCGGCGATCGAGACGTTGAACTTGTTGCGGACGCGATCCTTGATCGCGCGCAGCACCTGTCGTTTGCCCTTGAGCGAATGATTCTCCGGCAGAAACAGGGTCAGCCGCATGACGCCGATGACCATGATGATTATGCCCCCTCCCCCAACGCGCAGGCCCGCGCGCCCGGATCGACCAACGACCGCGCAGTCTAGGGCTGAAGCTGCTTTTCGACCGCCGCCTGGCCGCGCACGGTCTCGGGCTTGGGCGCGGCGAGCTTGCGCAAAATCGCTTCCATCTCGAAAGCTTCGATGATGTCGTCGGGTTTCACGTCGTTGAAATTTTCGAGCGCGATACCGCATTCATAGCCCTGCGCGACTTCGCGCACGTCGTCCTTGAAGCGCTTGAGCGTGGCGAGCTTGCCTTCCCATACCGGGCGGCCGTCGCGGACCAGCCGCGCGCGCGCGCTGCGCACAATCTTGCCGTCGACGACCATGCATCCCGCGACGGTGGCGCCGGGCACGCTGAAAATCTTGCGAACTTCGGCGCGGCCGAGCGCTTTTTCGCGGTAGGTCGGCGCGAGCAGACCTTCCATCGCCTCGCGCATATCGTTGATCGCTTCGTAGATGACGGTGTAGAGGCGAATCTCGACGCCCTCTTTCTCCGCGAGGTTCGCGGCCTTCGCTTCGGGACGGATGTTGAAGCCGATGATGATGGCTTTGGAAGCCGACGCGAGCGTAACGTCGGTTTCCGAAATCGCGCCCGCCGAGCCGTGGATTACTTCGAGCTTTACTTCGTCGGTGGAAAGCCGCGAGAGCGCGTCGGCGAGCGCCTCGACCGAGCCCTGCACGTCGCCCTTGAGAATGACTTTGAGTTCCTTGACCTCGCCCGCCGCCAGACGCTGGCTCAAATCTTCGAGCGAGATGCGGCTGGTCTTGGTGAGTTCGCCTTCGCGCTGCTTGGAGCGGCGATACTCGGCGACCTGGCGCGCCTTCGATTCCTCGACCACCGCAGTGAACACAGTGCCGGGCTCGGGAACGCTCGAGAGGCCGAAAATCTCGACCGGAGTGGACGGACCTGCCTCGGTAAGACGCTGGCCGAGATGATCCTGCATCGCGCGCACGCGGCCGTACGAGATGCCGCTGACGAAAGGATCGCCCTGATGCAGCGTGCCTTCCTGGATGAGCACGGTGGCGACCGGGCCGCGGCCGCGGTCGAGCTGCGACTCGATGATCGTGCCACGCGCGGCGCGAGCCGGATTGGCCTTCAGCTCCATCACGTCGGCCTGCAGCAGGATCATCTCGAGCAGCTTGTCGATTCCCTCGCCGGTGCGGGCCGAGACCGGGACGATGATGGTGTCCCCGCCGTAGTCTTCGGGCACCAGGCCGACCTGGGTCAGGCGCTGCTTGACGTTGTCGATATTGGCGTCGGGCAGATCGATCTTGTTGATCGCGACGATTATCGGAACCTTGGCGGCGCGAGCGTGATTGATCGCCTCCTGCGTCTGCGGCATCACGCCTTCGTTGGCGGCGACCACCAGCACGACGATGTCGGTGACCTTGGCGCCGCGCGCGCGCATCGCAGTGAACGCCTCATGGCCGGGAGTATCGACGAACGCGATCCTCCGTCCATTGGCCTCGACGGTGTAGGCGCCGATGTGCTGCGTGATTCCGCCGAACTCGCGCGCCGTCACGTGGGTGTGGCGAATCGCGTCGAGCAGCGAGGTCTTGCCGTGATCGACGTGGCCCATCACGGTGACGACCGGCGGGCGCGCAACGCTTTCGCCCACCACGGCTTCCTCGGGCGCTTCTTCGATGGCGGATTCCGCGTCGAAGGAAACATTCTCGACGCTGTAGCCGAACTCGCCGGCCAGCAACGTGGCGGTGTCAACGTCGAGCACCTGGTTCAGCGTCGCCATCTGGCCGAGTTCCATCAACTTCTTGATCAGGTCGCCGGCCTTGACACCCATCGAGCGGCCCAGATCGCCGACGGTTACACCCTCGGTGATTCGAACCACACGTTTGGAGGCCTTGGGCGTGGTGATCTCGGTTTTTCGCTGTTCCTTGCCGGGCAGGGCGCGGCGTTTTTTCGGCACCCGCAGCCCGCGCATCTCGCGCTCGGCGGCGAGATCGGTACTGCCCTTCTTGACGACTTTCTTTTTCTTTATCCCGCGTCCGCCACCGGGCTTGGCCACTTGATCGGGCGGAAGTTGCGGCATCGCTTCCGACGGTTGCGGCTGCTGCTGTTGCGGAGCGAAGCGTCCGGTCAGTCCCGGCCGCGCACTCGGCGCGCCCGCTGCCGTACGCGAACCGGGCGACGCGGGATGCGGCGGCGGCGCCTTGGGTCTGAGATCGATCTTGCCAAGGACCCTGGGTCCCTTCTGTCCGTCGTCGAGCGTCGGCCCGGTCTGAGAGCCGCGAGTCAGATTGATCGAGCCACGCTCCGCCGATTCCCCCAGGCGCACACGATCGGTGCGATAACCGAAGCGCGACGAGGGCGCCGCCGGCGCTGCTTCGGGCGCGGTGGGCGCCGCCTCGGCAACGACGGCCGGATGCTCGGGTCCGCGGGCAATCTCAGCTTCGGGCGCAGGTTCCATTTTTTCAATATGAACTGCCGCCACGGGCGGATGCGCCTCGTAGTCGGCCTCGCCAATCTGCTCGATTTCAGGCTCCGGCCTGACCGCGACCGGCTCGGGCGCGCGATGCGACTCGGCGACTGGAGGCTGCGCATGATGCCCCGAGTCAAACGTGACCGGCGACTCGGTCTCTGCGGCGTGTGACTCGTCGAGAAATGGCGACTCGAACGAGTCGCCGCGGCTCTCTTCGACTTCGAAATGGAAAGGCGTCTCTGCTCCACCGGTGGCTTGGCCGGGCTCGGCATGACGCCGGCGCATCACGGTGGCATTGAGGCGCTTTTCGAGAATTTTTCCGCTGCTCGTTTCAAGCACGGTTTCGCGGCGCAGGATCGTCGCGCGATGCGCCTGCTCGTCGAGATCGGCCTTGAGCCGGTCCGCCTCTTCGGGCGAGAGAAGACTGGACTCGGACTGCGTATGCCCGAGCTTCAGGCGGGCGCATCCGGCGAGCAAATTCTCGACCGGGAATCCCCATTCAGTAGCAAGAGTTTTGATCCGCTTTCGCGCCATCCTGGTTATACTATTCAACCTTTGAGTTTCTATCCAGTCGGAGTTTAATTGCCGCCGCTATCTCGAGCCGCTCGGGACGATCTATTTTCCGTCGGAGCGCGCGAAATTCCTTAACTTTTGAACTGACAAACCGCTCGGCGCATTCAAGCGTCGGATGCAAATAGCCGCCGCGCCCTGCGCGTCGCGCTTCGAAATCAACTTCGACATGCCCATTGACGACCGCAATTCGCACCATCGCCGCCTTCGCATCCTGCGTCATGCATCCAACACACGTGCGCTGGGGCCCGTGAAAAAGTGAAAAATTACTTTTCTCCCGCATCTTCAGTGGCGGCCGGCGCGGATTCCACCGCAATCACTTCGGACGGCGCCTCCGCGCCTTCCGCTTGCGTGGCTGCCAACGCCCCTTCCACCGCAGCAGCTTCCGCCGCCGCAGCCTCGGCCGCAGCCGCGGCCTTCGCTTCGGCCGCGATCTTCTTGTTGGCGACGTGCTCGCGCGCTGCGTTGATTATCTGGGTGGCGCGCTCGGCGCTAATTCCCTCGACGTCGAACGCCGTCTCGTCCGCCTCCGCCAGTTGCTCGGCCGAGCGAAATCCCCACTGGTACAGCAGTTCCGCGTTGATATCGCCGATGCCCGGGATCGCGTTGAGCGACGCGCGCGCCGAGCGGGCCTCTTCTTCGGCCTCCATCTCGCTGCGCACGTCGAGCTTCCATCCGGTCAGGCGATGCGCCAAACGCACGTTCTGGCCGCGCTTGCCAATCGCCAGCGACAGTTGATCGTCGGGGACGATCACCTCCATCGCGTGCTCGTCCTCGTCGATTATCACCTTGGAGACCTTGGCCGGCGCCAGCGAGCGGCACACCAGCTCGGCCTGATCGTCAGTCCATGGCACGATGTCGATCTTCTCGCCGCGCAGCTCCTGCACCACCGATTGTACGCGGGTGCCCTTCATCCCGACGCACGCGCCGACCGGATCGACGTTCGAATCCTTGGAATAGACCGCCACCTTGGCGCGTCCGCCGGGCTCGCGCGCGCTCTGGCGAATCTCGACGATGCCCTCGTAAATTTCCGGCACCTCCTGCTCGAACAGCTTCATCAGGAAGTCGTTCGAGGTGCGCGAGAGCACGATCGAAAGTCCCTTCTCCGACAGATCGACGTCCAAAATCAGCGCGCGGATGCGATCGCCCTGGCGATAGCGCTCGTGGGGGATCTGCTCCTTCTCGGGCAGGATCGCCTCGGTGCGGCCGAGATTGACGATCATGTTCTTGCGCTCGAAGCGCTGCACGATTCCCGAAACGACTTCCTGCTTGCGATCCTTGAACTCGTTGAACATCTGTTTGCGCTCGGCGTCGCGAATATGCTGGATGAGATTTTGCTTGGCCGCCTGCGCCGCGATCCGCCCCATCGTGGCGGTGTCGAGCTTGATCAAAATTTCGTCGCCGACTTCCGCCTCGGGATCGTACTTCGCGCGCGCCTCCGCCACGTCGGCTTCGGCCGCGGCGTTGGCCACTTTTTCGACGACCGTCTTGATCTCGAACAGTTCGATTTCGCCGAGTTCGGGGTTGAACCGCGACTCGATATTGCGGTCCGGGCCGAACGTGCGCCGCGCCGCCGAATGCATCATCTCCTCGACCGCGTTGATCACGATCGTTTTGTCGATGCCTTTTTCCTTGCTTACCTGCTCGATTACCCGGTTCAGATCGACCTGCATACCGCCTCCCCGGGGCGCGGACAGAGATGCGCGCCAGTTATTTTTGTTGCTCCGCCCCAACGGGAGCCCGTGCGTCTATTTGTCAATTGCATCTATTTGCCGAAATCGTATTCGTAATTCGCTCCCGACATCTCGTCGAAACCGATCGTCTGCCGCTTGCGGCTCGTCTCATCGTCAAGCTCGATTCCACTTTGACCGACCGACACCAGCATTCCCACGAACGACTTCTGCCCATCGCGCGCGCGATGCGTTCGTACCTTCACCCGCTCGCCCTTGACCGCCTCGAAATGTTCCAGCTTGCGCAGCGGGCGGTTGATTCCCGGCGACGCGACCTCCAGCGTGTAGCGGCCCTCGACCGGGTCGTACACGTCGAGCAAATCGCCGATCGTCGGGCTCAACTTCTCCAGATCGCTCAGGGCAATTCCGCGGCCCGGCTTGTCGACCAGCAGCCGCAGCAGCGAATTTCGCGCGCCCTTGCGAAAATCCACCGAAACCAGTTCATAACCCTGGCGTTCGATGTGCGGCTCGAGCAGCTCGACCACCTTTTCCGCGGTCGGATGAAGCCTCAGGGCCGCCATCTGCTCTCACCTCTCGCTCGCTACGGCCGTCGGAGTCGGCTTTATGTGACGAAACCGAAAATCCTTTTTGCGACACCAACAAAAAAGTGGGCACGCGCCCACTCCACGTGAGCACGATACCACTACGGCCAACCTGTCAGCAAGGCACGGCCCAGCCCCCGCACCTCGGATCCGGGATTCTTCGCTGCGCTCAGCTTGACACAAAAAAGTTCTAACCGGCCGTCAGGCCGCATCTTTTCTTAATACTAAGGTGCAGGGGTTACCCCTGCCCGAGGAGGTGCGGAACCCAGGTGGGTTCCGCATACAATCAGGTTCACCCTTCGCGTGCTTACCGCTGCGGGCCCTTCTTGCGCATCTCTTCGTCGCGGTAGCGCTTGTAGAGGATGGTCCATTCGTTGGAACCCTCGACAACGCCGCGTTTGATCGACTTGATCTTGCGCCTCACGATCGCATCGACTTCGTCGCCCTGCTCGTTGAACTGCGCGACGATTTCGCGCGCCTGACGAAGCGCGAGCGGAAAGTTCGCGATCTCGGCCAGGCCCTCGTCGCGCAATTTTGCCAGCGACTCGCGCGCCAGGAACAGCACTCGTGCTTCGGTGAGCTTCATCAAGATTTTACTGTGCGAGTACGCCGCCTAGAGCGTGAAGTTCTTTTTCTCGGCCAGGCGCTGGCGAATCAAACTGCGCAGCCGCGTGACGTCCAGGCGCGTATCGCGGCGCGCCTCCGCCTCCGCCATCTTGTCGGCCTCTTCGTCGATCTGCGCTTCGGTCTCGAAATTCGCCGACATCAGTTCGACCACGCACGCGACCAGCTCCTTCACGTCGCTCTTGGGTTTGATCAAGCCGCGATCGATCAACCCCTGCACGAGATGAGTCGCCAGCGCGTCGATCTGAGCTTCCCGCATCGCCATACGATCACAGCTTGAGGTTTTCAGCGCCCCTTGTCAAAAGCACCGCTGGCATCGAAGGCACTCCGCTCCGTGTCTCCCTCAGCGAAGTCTGCGGAGTCGAAGGGCCCCGGCTCCGGGATTCTTCTCCTGGTTGTGCGGCGCGATTGTCTGACGCGCCGCACATTCTGATCCACGGCGCATCTCATAAGGTCCCTTGTATCTCTACCGCTCACCCGTGCCGGAGGCGCGGCCTCCCGTAACTGAACGGGCGAGGTAGATCCCCCTCACCCAGTTCTAACAGGGCCCTTCGACTTCGCTCAGGGTAAACTCCGCCCGCATCTTCTCTTTTCACTTTTCTCTGGGTGCAGGGGTCACCCCTGGCCGTGGCGACGGCAGCGCAGTATTAAGCCGTTGGCAGAGGCCGCGCCCGCCAACGGCGGGCGGCCTTAACACTGGGTGCAGGGGTCACCCCTGCTTAGTGCGGCTTCTTGGCGTTCTGCTGGTCCTGCGCTTGCTTGTAAACCCCGTCCATCTTCGGCTCCAGCGTCTCGTAAAATTCCTTGATATGCCCAATGTTGGCGCCGAGGTCACCGGGGAAGTAGCGCAGCATCGAGGTTGCATCGGGACGCGCCATGCCGGAGCGCGCGCACACGTCAATCTCGCCTGATGGTTGCACCGTGATCCTCACGTCGTCCTCGAACTTGAAGATTCGCGTCGTGTAGATGCAATCGATGGTGAAGTTGCGGGAATCCGCCTTGGCGATTTTCCATCCACCGAGCGAGTTGATCGTGTCTTGCGAGAGTTGGAATAGTTTCTGTTGCGGGATTCCCGGATATGAGCGGCGAATCAATTCCGGAAAGACATCGTCGAGCGGCGCCGGTGTCGCGACCGGTTCCAGCCGGCGGACGGGCTCAGGCTGATTGGCAGGCGCTTTCTTTGCAGCGTGCTTCTTCGGCGCGGGCGCGGCAGGAGTCGCCACCGCCTGGGGCTGAATGCCCATCTGGCAAGTCACTGAGCCGAAACCTGACGGGCTGGCGGCAGCGGAGTTCATCGTGACGAACCGGATCGCGCGTTGCTCGGCGCCGGGTCTTTCGAAGATCGTTTCGTCGTTCATGATCATCGAGATACCCGCCGCGGCGACCGCCACGGGTATGAGAAAGACCGCGAGGCGGACAAGCAGCCGCAAGACGAATGGGACGAAGATCAGTACCGCGATGACGACCAGGGCGACGACGATGACGGGCAGCGTGATCATGATATGGGGATCCCGGAAAATCCCTAGCCGTTTATGGGGCGTTGACGCAAGCCGGGCGTAGATAGCCGTGAGGCGATGCGGCTGTTAGCACCCGAAAAACACACCGGCGCGATCCCGATTGGATCGCGCCGGTCTTCGGTCAGGTGGTTAAAATTGGCGTCGCTTACGCCGGAGCCCCAGCGAATCCGTCGCCAGCGTCGCCGCGCAAAATCGCATCGAAGCGCTTCCCGCCGAGGTAGAAGCGGCGCGCCTCGTCGTCGGTGACTGCCGCACGGCGGACGTCGCGGCGGCGAATCGGCCATATCCCGCCGACCATCGGATGCCGCCCTTGGCGATGGCTGAAGAAATAATAGGTGAACTGACGCAGCGTCGAGGCGCGCGCTTCCGCACTGAGTCCGCGGCCGGCGCATACGGTGAACATCCTGTGAAGAAAGCGCGGGAGCGAGTAGAAGCCCATGTAAGCGTCGCGGTACGCGCCGAGCCAGCTTTCCTTGTCCATCTTGTCGTGCTTGAGCGTGACGTGCTGCGAGTCGAGCTGGTTGAAGTCCCAGTCGGTGATGGCGCCTTCCCTGGTGAAGCGCGCCTGGTCTTCAGTGCCCGGCAGCGGAGTCATGATAAAGAACGACACCAGGTCGAAGCCGATCTTTTTCAGAGTCGCCACCGCCACGCGCCCGCAATCGGGACCGTCGAACGGGAATCCCAGCATGTAGCCGGCGTGCACCGACACCCCGACTTTGTGCCAGTTCTCGACGACGCGCCGATACTTGTCGATCACGTGCGCGCGTGCCGCTTCCAGCGTCCACTTGTGCTGGCGGTCGTCGGTGTTCTGGTACTTGGTCGCAAAGTTCAGATTGTCGGGATTGAGCGACTCGATTCCGACGAACGCCTGGTAGCATCCCGCGGCTGCGGCCAGTTCGGTGAAACGTTTGCTGCGCCGATGCTTGGCGGTCTCGGTCTCGCCGTCGGCAACATTTGCGTAGCATGACGCATCGACGTCCACCTGCATCATGAAGGAGAGCTTGGGATAGTCCTTCTTCACTTCAATCAGGCCGGTGAGAATCTCTTCCCATCGCGGCGAGCGGAAAAAGTCGTCATCGACCAGGAACAGCGACTCGATGCCATGATTGCGGCATGCGTCGCGCACCCAGCTTACGACGGCGTCGGGCTCGCGCGAGCGCATCGTGCGGCCCATCACGTTTTTCACGCTGCAATACGAGCAGGTAAAAGGGCATCCGCGCGAAGTGTCAAGCGTGGTCATCGTATCGTTGAAAAATCGCGTCAGATAACGATCGTCGAGCATCGGCAGCAGCGACTCCGTGATTAGCGGAACCGTGATGTCGTCCTGGCCGGTCTTCGCGCGAATTCCCTCCGTGACCGAATATTCTTGCGCAGCTCACCGCGCAGGAAGTCCTCGACGATATAGCCCCAAATGTTTTCGGCCTCGCCAATGACGGTCGTGACGCCGCATTCGTTGAGGAACTTGCACGAATCCGGAAAGCCGCTGACATGGAAGCCGCCCATCATCGTGGGCAAGCCTTCGGCGACGAACTGAAGCGCGAGGTCGCGCCCGCGCGGATACTGATTCGATTGCACACCGGCCAGCCCGATCAGCAACTCGACGCCATCTTCGTGCGCCTTTTCCTTTATCGCCTTGATTGTCTCAGGGCTGACTACACCGTCGCAGATTTCGTCCCAAATTACCGTATCGAGGCGGACGTTTCGCTCGACCGCGTAGCGATTGTTGAACGCCTCGTTGAGCGCCGTTAGTACCGTCAAAGTGTTGTTGGGCTGAACACCGTAACGGAAGTATTGGACGAAGCCCTCCTCGTCGTAGCGCGAGGGTTTGATGAAATAGACGCGAATCGTGCGGCAAGGCTCGGGCTTTATCGCCGCATCGGCGCTCGCACCCTTGCGTGCGGTCAACTGAAGCGTGGCGGCCGGACGATCACCGCCATAACGATTCGTCCCCAACAGCCAGTAGAGGATACCTGCCGCGAAAACCAAAAATGCGCCGAAAAATATAAGAAATACCATCGATAGATCCTCTGCTTTTGTTTCTTACCTCAGCGTACCCACCCCTGCGCATCATACCCGAACGCGGGGCCTGACGGTATCTAACCGGTCGGTCAGAGACAGTAAACAATTCCCGACTAGTAATGTCAAGAATTGATTGAAACACATTAATAGGACCAAAGTCGAGGAATTAATCGGGATAATCCGGACAGAGAGTAACTAGCGGTACATTTCGACCAGATTGATCAGGCCCAAATCGCGATAGCGTTCCACCAGGTAACCCTTGATTTCCTGCACGCTGGCCATTTGTAAAGTCTCACGCGCGATCAGGCGGGCGGTCTGATAATCGACCTCCCGAATGACTTTGCGCACCACCGGAATAAATAGCGGGCTCAGGCTTAGTTCATCCAGACCCATCCCGACCAGCAGAAGCGTTGCCAGCGGATCGCTGGCCATCTCGCCGCACAGGCAAACTTCCTTGTCGGCCGCGCGCGCGACATTGACGACCTCGGCGATGGCGGAAATGACCGCGGGATGCAGCGCCTCGTACAGGTGCGCGACTTTGCGATTGTTGCGATCGGCGGCGAGCAGGTACTGGATCAGATCGTTGGTTCCGATCGAGAAAAAATCGACCTCGCGCGCCAGCCGCGGCGCGAGCCACACCGCCGACGGCACTTCGACCATGATTCCGACTTCGATATTGGGATTGTGCTCGAGTCCTTCCTTGAACAGCTCGGCCTGCGACTCGGCCAGCAATTCCTTGGCGCGGCGCAATTCCTCGAGGCTCGATATCATCGGGAACATGATGCGGACGTCGTGCTTGGCGGCGGCGCGGAGAATGGCGCGGAGCTGAACTTTGAACAGCCCCGACATCTCAAGCGAGATCCGTATCGAACGCCAGCCGAGGAACGGATTGTCCTCGCGCGGCACTCGCATGTACCCCGGATACTTGTCGGCGCCGATATCGAGCGTGCGAATCGTGATCGGGCGCTTGCCGAGCATCTCAAGCATCTTGCCGTACAGCGCGAGCTGCTGAGTCTCGTCGGGAAAATCCTCGTAGGTCAGGAACGAGAATTCCGAACGCAGCAGCCCGACGCCCTCAGCGCCGTAGCGCAGCGCCAGGTGGATATCCGCCGGCAACGCGATATTCGCCAGCATCATGACGCGATGGCCGTCGCGGGTCGCGGTCGGCGCGTTGCCCTCTTCCATAAGCTCGCGCTTGAATGCCTCGTAGCGCTTGGACAGGCTCACGTAGTCGCGCTCGATCTCGGCGCCGGGATTGACGTAAAGCACGCCCGAGTTGCCGTCGAGCACGAGCTGATCGCCCTCGACGACGGATTCCATAAGATGTTCGACGCCAACTACGGTCGGGATTTCGAACGCCCGCGCCAGGATCGCCGCGTGCGAGGTGACGCCGCCGGATTGCAGCGCAATACCCGCAAGCTTGTCGTGGCTGGCCAGCATCAGCTGCGAGAGCGTAAGCTCCTCGGCGATTATAATCGTCGGCTTGGCGAAGGGAGTCCTCTTTTCCTCCTGGCGCAGATGACGCAACACGCGATGGCCGACGTCGCGGAAGTCGGTCGCGCGCTCGCGCAAATAATTGTCCGCGACCGCAAGCATCGAGGTGCTGACTTCCTCGACGACCCGGAACAGCGCGCTCTCTGCCGTGTAGCCGTCGGCAATTGTAGCGCGGATGCGGCCGACGAACTCCTCGTCTTCGAGAATCATGCGATGGCCGTCGAAGATGTTGAGGTCCGCCTCGGGCATCAGCGGCTCCATCCGCACCCGCAGCGCCGCCAGCTCGGCCAGCGAACGGGCCAGAGCCTCCTCGAAGCGCTTGACCTCGGCCTTGGGGTCGCGGGACTTCTGGTTACGATCGACGCTGCTTAGAAATGCGCCGACCACGTGCGCGCTTCCCTGCGCAAATCCGGGTGACGCGGAAAGCCCTGCCAGCCGGGGGCGGCGAATCTTCGCCTGGGGGGCGTGGCGCGTCTTGCCGCCGACTTTTTCGTAGTCCTTGAGCTGGCGATTGGCCTCGATCATCCGGCGCCGATATTCGAGCCGCTCTTTTTCCTTGGTGGCGAGCGATTCGCGCAGCCTGAAATGAGAAAGAATTTGCGCCACCTGGTTGGCGGCGGTGTTGAGCAGGCGGATTTCGCTTTTGTTGAATTTGCGCCGCTCCAGCGTCTGCGCGACCAGCACTCCGAGCGGCTTCTTGCGGCCGTCGCGAACCGGCACCCCCAGAAAAGTATGGAAGCGCTCCTCGCCGGTCTCGGGAAAGTACTTGTAGCGCGGATGGCTCATCGCGTCGGGCACGCAAACCGGTTCGTCTTTCTCCAGCACCAGCCCGACCAGTCCCTCGTTGAGGCGCATCGAAACCTTGCCGACCGATTCGCGATCGAGTCCCACCGTGGCGCGCAGCACGATTCGCTCGCGCTGTGGATCGAAGAGGTAGAGCGAACAGACCTCGGCCTCCATGCCGCTGGCGATCGCGGAGGCAACCCGGTCCAGGGTCTCGCGGAGATCCTCGGAATATTCGCCGCCGATCGAGGAGAGAAGCTCGATCAGAGCGAGGCGATCCTTGTTGGCACTCATCGGTAAAGTCTCAGCGGCGGCGCAGAAATTTTATCGGATCGATCGCGTGGCAAACAATGCCGTCGAGCAATCTATTCCGCATCGGGTTCGCCCTCCGGATCTTCGAAGCCCGGCGGAAGCGCCGTCGGCTCGCCTTGCGTCTGCGAGCTTCGCTCACGCAGCCGCTCGACCAAGCCCGGAATCATCGCGGTAAGCGCGGCCGGAAGCGCTTTTATCGCGGGATCGTCGAACCTCAAGTTGAAGTAGTCGAGCGATAGTTGTGCAACTGCCTCTGCCTGGCGGAAATCGCGCTTGCGCTTGATTGGATCTCGCGTCGGCTGGAGCGAGCCCCACAGCTTGTGCAATGCGAACACGCGCGGCTCAGGGACCACAAACCTGACCGGAAAGCCATTGTCGGCGATTACGATTTGGGTCATTCGCGGCGCCGCGCCAAGCCATTCGAGGCCGTGCAGGGGTTCTGCAATCAGATCGGGTCCGCTGCCAATGCTGGTGAGGCCGCCAGGGGAATCGATTGGCGCCCGGATCAAATCGACCATGAAGCCCTTCGCGTTGACAGCGCGAAATGACCTTTTCCGTTGAGGCTTGAAGGTTCTGTCCACGCGCTGAAGGATTCCGAGGAGGCCTGAACTTCGTACCGAGCCGGCCAGTTCGATTTCAGCCTTGGTGTTCAGCAGCGTGTCGAGATCTTCGGTCTGCAGAAGTCCGGCTTTGAGCTGTACGCCCGCCGCCATTTCGTAGGCATAGATCGCATGACTGCCGAAAATAATCAGATGGCTGCCCAGCAGCCCGCCGGCATCGAGCGACCTTACTATGTCGGCCGCAATCCGCGGAACTCGATTCACTCCCGCGGCGACGCAAAACTTCGCTTGTCGCGCGACTTCCTGATTGATCGATCGAATCCGCTCGTCGAGATCGCGTTTGGTCTCGGTAAATTCTCGGTAAGCTTCCTCGGTCTCGGGCGAGCGCGGCCCGAGAGAGCGATTGCCTCTGTGGCGGCCAATCGTGCGGACCAGGTAATCGTGGCCGAGTACTTTCTTCCAATGCAATCCGCCGCGAAATGCTTGCCGCTCGGCTTGAAGCTCGAGCAAATGCTCGTAAAGCTGGCCAGTATCGACTGCGATTCTGCGCTGCTCAGCGGTGAGTTCTTTCAGCTTCAAGGCACTTTCCTCTCAAATCTACCCCGATAGCATTTTGAGAGGAAATATTAATTAAATCAAGTGTTTTTAGGAGCAGTTTAGCGCCGATATTCAGCCATATTTCCTCTCAAAGCCAGCGATAGGGCGAACCAGAGGAAAATGCTTTTATTTCAAGGCTTTTTAGCGAGCTAACTGGCATTCGCCGACAGCTCGAAAGGCGCAAGCGCGCGCTTCAGCAGGCCGCGACCCGCCCGGCATCGCCTCGATCGAATCGCGTCGATAAGCTCGCGCTCGTCCTTGATTGGCCCGTCGAGCAGCGTCGTCACGCATCCCACCGAGCCCGCCGAATGCGAGTCCGAGCCCGCCACCTCCGCCAACCCAAGATGACGCGCGACCTTCAGCGCGAACAGATTCTCGTCCTCACCGCACGCGCCGTTGAGCACTTCGATCGCATCGACCATCTCGAAGATTTCGAGCTTGGCCGCGCGGTCCGGATAAGTTGGATCGATCGGTTCGGAATCCGGGTTGATGAACGCAAAGCGCGGGTCGAGTTTGTAGCGGAACGGATGGTTCGCGATCAGTATCCCGCCTTCGAGGTTCACCACGCGCCGCAGTTCGGCGAGCTTGTAGATTCCTCCGACGTACCGATCGAGCCCGAACGCGCCGACATGCCCCATGTCGGTCGTGACTTCCATCCCGCGCATAAAAATCACGCCCGAGCCGTCCCCCAGCGCCGCGATCTCGCGGGAATCCCACATGTTGTCGTGCTCGGTGATGCAGACCGCGCCGATTCCGATCCCACGCGCGCGATCGACCAGGTCTTTCGGCGCCAGGTTCGAGTCCGAACTACCGCGGTTGGTGTGGAGATGCAGGTCAACGGTGAAGTAGGGCCCCGCCCGATGGGGGTGCCCGCTTCGTGAATCCGCCATGTGCGACGCGCCGCGGCTACTTGGGCGGCTCCTTCGCGAGCGTGATTTTCTTCATGTGGTCGCCCTTCTGAATCTTATCGACCGCGTCCATGCCCTTAATCACGCCGCCGAAGACGGTGTATTGGGCGTCGAGTCCCGGCTGCGGCTCGAGACAGATGTAGAACTGGCTGCCGCTGGAATTGCGTGTCGGATTAACTTCGTCGCCCGTACGCGCGGTGGCCAGGGTGCCGCGCAGGTGATGCTCATCCTTATTGATTTCGCCCGGCACGGTGTAGCCCGGACCGCCGGCTCCGGTGCCGTCAGGATCTCCGCCCTGCACCACGAAGTCGGGGACGACGCGATGCCAGGTCAGGCCGTTGTAAAAGCCCTTGTTCACCAGCGTCTCGAAATTCGCGACCGTCTTGGGCGCGACTGCGGGGTAAAGCTCGACCACAATGTTGCCGCGTTCGGTCTCGATGATTGCGTAATGACCTGTGTTTCTCACTGGGAGTCCATCCGTTGCGCCTTTGCACGCCGAGGCCAGCATCAGCACCGCCACGACGGCAAGACACGATAAGCTAAAGGAGTTGCGTTTCATTTTTTTCCACTCGCATTCGCACGAACGGGCAAACGTCCATGCAGTCGGGTTGTTCCATCAGTCCTACATGGAAGTATTCGAGGCGGCGCCAATCCGCAAGCGATCATGGAGTCCTTGTTTGATGGACTTTTGGATCGGGATGGACGAGCGCATCCGATATTTCCATACCACGGCGCGGCACCATTCCCCGATAGCGCAGCGGAGCGAGCACTGGTTCCGGTCAGGCCGAGTTTGGGGATGAACTATTCAGCCTGACGCCAGCGAACTTGGCGTGCTATCCCTACGCTATGGTCAGCCGCCAGGATGTCTCATGCTCGCCGCGCTCGCCCGTAGGCGGGCGACCCCCGCTTCCGGTGAACATTAATTTTGACGGAACGAAACTAGCCCTAGACCCGATCCGTCCCAAAACCACTACATATNGTATAAATTCGTCTTTCTGGCTCTTTTCGATTTGTCAGAATCGCGCCCGTCGCGGTGTTCCCGCTCGGCAANCTGAACCACCTACCGGGTCGCGAATTGGGATGGACAAGCTCATCAGATGAAGGCGACAATGCGCCGCTATGGAATCGTGGTTTAACAAAGCAAGATTCGGGATGTTCATCCATTGGGCGCCTTGCAGCCAGCGCGGGCTCGAGCTGTCGTGGCCGCTGGTCGGAGGCGTCGGCGCTCTGCCGGATGGGCAAAGCGTTACGGTTGACGAATATCACTCGA
>JGI20173J14856_1000081_pt1 | contig 21532 bp, 24 predicted proteins | sample NGESurdeep072012_8_FD_14856 | JGI IMG/M metagenome (IMG submission 14856)
ACGTCGAGGAATTTCCGCAAGCTGTCCCGGAACATCCGCTGCTCTTCGTTCAATTCAAAGTCCATAAATTGCCTCAAGTTAGGATGTCGCGTCCCGCGCGACTTGTTACCCGCCTCGCCCGTTCCGTTACGGGAGGTGTCACAGACACACGGCCGCGCCCTGGCGCGGGTGAGGGTGCTGTTTTCGCGCGCGATTCAGGGGTCAGCCCCTGCCGCCGCCGCCACGCTGTTTCTTAATACCGGGTGCAGGGGTCACCCCTGCCGGCGCGCCTTGCGTTTGCCTCCGAGTCCGGCCTTGAGGACGTCGTCGATCCACGACATGCCCGCCATCATCCGCGGAAACCCGACCGTGGTCATGGCGAGCAGCGCGACCTGCCGGATCTCTTCGGGCTTGGCGCCTGCCTCCAGCGCGCGCCGGGCATGGGAATGGACCGCGCCCTCCTGTCCGGAGGCGACCGCCATCCCGAGCTTGATGAGCTGGGTCTGCTTTTCGTCCAGCGGGCCGGTCTCGGCGATCATCCGTCCGAGGTCGTCGTAGGCTCCGCTGATTGCCGGAAATTGCCGCCTGAAATCCCGATATCGCCCTGGTAACTCTTTCATCAAAAAAACTCCTCCCACGTGTCGTGGGCACCGCCGATGCCAGACCTCAACGCGCATATCAGCAGGAAATAGTTCTCAAGGATAGGTTCGCGCGGGCGCGGGCGTGGGTGGGGTTTTGCGATTGCGCCGAGGGCGCGCAACCACGCCGTGCGCGCCGCAAGAGCTAGTCGCGATACGGCCGGTTGCTCACTTTTTTGTGTCATTCTGAGCGGATCGAAGGAACCCGGATCCGGGATTCTTCCCCTTCGAGGACTCAGGGCTTCGGCTCAATCACAGCAGCTTTCGCTCAGAATGACACGAGCACTCGTGTAGCGCGGTGGATGGGGCAGGGGACGGCGGGTAGATGCAGCCATCATGCGGCGAGGAGTTCGAGATTCTGTGCCGCCGCGCCCTGGACCGCCTTAAGCGAGATCGTGGCGTCGAAAGTGGCCAACCTGCCCTCGTTCGATACCGAAAGCGCGAGCAGATACACGTCGGTAAGTTGGCGATGGCCCTGAACGTGATTCCAGCGGAACCGTCCGGGGTCGCGTACGCTTACCGAGTCCGGCCAGAAAAGATGCTCACGATCCGAGCAGAAGGTTCGCAGACGCGCGGCTGCATCCTCCGTCGTCGTGCGCCTGCCCGGATAGGACGCATTGGACAATACGCGGACCAGCCCGTTCTCTGTGAGCGCACAAGTCGCCCATCGGCGGCTGCGATTGCGTCCGAACCAGGCGTGCGCCGCCTCGTGATGCAGGTGGGCGGGATCGAACAGCGCAACCAGGACGTTTACGTCGAGCAGGGCGATCACGCGCCGCCTCCCTCAAGGTTCGTCCCGGAGCCGGTTGACAATTTCCGGTGTGACGAGCCGCGTCCCTCGCTGCTTGGGCAGGATCGGCACGCCGTTGCGCTTGCGCCGAGAGCGGTCCCGAGGCGCCAGTGCGCTACGGGCCAGCTCGGAAAGGATACGCCCTGCGGTCGTTCTCCGCCTTGCAGCGAGCTCCTTGGCGCTCTCCAGAACGTCCTCGTCGATATCCAGTGTAGTACGCACCTGGCTATCATCACGCATCAATCATCAGATGTCAAAGAGACCGGCTGTTCTTCGAGCCAGCCCGGTACCATGACCTTGCGCGCGGCGAAGGTCAGGACGGAGGCTCTCTTTTTCAACAGCCTGCCAGGGTTTTGCGATTGCGGCGAGGCGGGCTCGTGCTCCCTTACTTTTCGGGAAACTCCCACATGCGCGCTGCGCCGGGCGGGTTTTCCCGGGTGGATCTCGCGTAAGGGCCATCGTTATCCTCGTACAGCGATGTCCATTGTTCGGACCAGTCGGCCTCATCGGGATTCTCGACGATCCAATTCCCGTAGTAGGGGTAATAAGGGTACTGGTAGGAGCGGGAGAATCTGCCGTTGCGCTGTCTCAGGCCCGCCCTATCCCCCATGCCAGCGTGATTGGCGGCGTGGCTTGCGGGGCGCGCAGAGGTTGCGCGGTCGGCGCCATTTCCTCCGCCGGCGCCCGCGCGGCCAGCGATCGCGAGCGCCATAGCTGCAAACATCGCGGCGGCAATTAATTTCGTCGCTTTCATTGCGATTCACCCGCTACCTGCACTATATCACACGGCGGCGAAGAGCGGCAGGTTACTGCGGCCAAACAACGTTCGATAGCAGGGTTTTGCGATTGCGGCGGGGCGGGCTATAAACGCCGATGAGAGGATCGGGAATCGCCCGCACAAGGAGCAAATCAGATGGCCAGCGGACATGTTTTGAAGGAAGTCAAAGACGGCGTCGCGACTATCACACTCAATCGCCCCGAGAAACTGAACGCATTCTCGGGCACGATGGCCGCGGAGCTTTACGGGGCGTTTGCCGAATACGACAAGGATGACGAGGTCCGCGTGATCGTCGTCACCGGCGCGGGACGCGCGTTCAGCGCGGGCGCGGACCTGTCCAGCGGCGGCAACACGTTCGACGCCGACGCGCGTGCGGAGCGCCGCGAACCGCCGGCGCCTGCTATTCGGCCGTGGAACGTGCGCAAACCGATCATCGCGGCGATCAACGGGCCGGCGGTCGGAATGGGGATCACGCTGCCGATGCAATGGGACATCCGCGTCGCGGCCGAGAGCGCGCGAATCGGATTCGTGTTCGTGCGGCGCGGAATAATTCCGGAGGCGCTCAGCCTGTGGACCGTCCCGCGAATGATCGGACTGGCCAAGGCCAACGAACTGCTGATGACCGGGCGGATTATCAGCGCGCGAGAGGCGCTCGAATTCGGAATCGTAAGCCACGTATGGCCCGACGCGGAGTTCATGGCGAAGGTGCGCGAGATGGCGCTCGATATCGCGCATAACACGGCGCCGGTGTCGGTCGCGATAACCAAGCGGCTGATCTACGCACTGCTCGCGGAGCCCGAGGCGGAGAAGGCGCAGGCTGTCGATTCGAAAGCCTTCTGGTGGTCNGGCAAGCAGCCCGACGCGTACGAAGGCGTCAGCGCGTTCGTCGAGAAGCGCAAGCCCAAGTGGAAGATGAAGCCGTCGAAGGACATCCCCAAATTTATCCCGGCGATCAAGTGATCGAGCGGGCCGTCGATGGCTCCGGCGGCGCGCGGTCGACACCGTCGCGGGCGCCGCGCGCAGCGTGGCGGCGCGAGTCGGCGCTGCTGATCGCGATGGCGATAGCCGGCGCGGCGGCCGAGTATCCGCTCGCGCTGGCGATTAAGTCGTTCGACCGATCGCAAATCGGGCGCGCGCTCCCGTTNCTCGGCGTCACTTTCGTGCTCGCATCGCTGGTCCCGGTAGCGCTTCGAATCAACGGACAGCTCGGGTTGCCCGGCGCNCCGCTGATCGCGGCAAAGATCGCGGGCGGCAAAATCCATTTCTCGATTCGCAGCCTGGCGAGGATCTCGATCGGCTACGCGATACTGGCCGCGGCGGTAGGCGCAGGCGTGCTGGTGATTGTGGTCGTGCCGCTGGTTCTTATTGCGCGCGGCGGCGCCGGCATCAGCATCCCGAAGCCGCCGATGCTGACGGTGGCGCCGGGCCGTATCGCGATCGTCGGAGCGTCGGTCGCAATCGCGGCGGCGATTAGCGAGGAGATACAGTTTCGACTGGTGCTGTATGCGATCTTCGGATGGATCGCGCGGCTGATATCGCGCGACTCAAGCGGCTATCCCGGACGCCGCGCGCTTTGGATAGTGACGATAGCCCAGGGCTACCTGTTCGGAATAATTCACCTGGCGCCGGTGGGCGGGGCGCTGTTCCATAGCACGTCGAGATTTCTGATCGGCGGATTGGTGATGCCGCAGACGTGGGAGGGTGTTGTGTTCGGGCGCCTATATTTGCGTCGCGGACTGGAAGCCTCGATGATCGCGCACGCGTCGATGGACGTCGCGCTGTTCGGGTTGGCGGCGATCGGAATGTTGCGGTCTCATCTCGGCGCGGGATGAACGCGCGCGCTCACGAAACTCAGGCCAAATTTGCGCGGCGATACATCGTGACGACCGCGGCTCCTCCAAGCCCGAGATTGTGCTGGAGGGCGACCTTGGCGCCCGATACCTGCCGCTTGTCCGCTTCGCCCCGCAATTGCCAGTTGAGTTCCGCGCACTGCGCCAGGCCGGTTGCGCCCAAGGGATGGCCCTTCGAAATCAGGCCGCCCGATGGATTCACGACCACTTTGCCGCCGTAGGTGTTGGCGCCCGCGTCGACAAATTCACCGCCCTTGCCCTCGGGGCATAGCCCCAGCGCCTCATAAGTGATCAGTTCGTTGCACGAGAAGCAGTCGTGGAGTTCGACCACGTCAACGTTCTCGGGTCCTAGACCGCTTTGCTCATAGACCTTATGCGCGGCAGCCTTCGACAGGTCAGAGCCGACCATCTTGATGCAACTACGCTCGGAAAACGTGCTGGCAAAGTCGGTCGCCATCGCCATTTGACGAAGTCGGCGCTGGCCAGAATTGCTGCGCCCGAGCCGTCGGAGGTCGGGCAGCACTGAAGCTTGGTGAGCGGCTCATACACCATCGGCGCGCCGAGGATTCCTTCGAGTGAATACTCATTCTGGAACTGCGAGTAAGGGTTGTTCACCGAATGCTTGTGGTTCTTCCATCCGATTTTTGCGAACTGCAACGCGGTCGTGCCGTAGCGCTCCATGTGCTCGCGTCCGGCGTTGCCGAACATCTGCGCCGCCGGCGGCGCCGGCGCGAAGCCGCGCAGGGCGGCCATTAGCTCGATGTGCTTGTCCATCGGATTGATGCGGTCCATGTACTTGGCGCCGAGCGAGCCCTTCTCCATCTTCTCGAAGCCGAGCGCCATCACGCAGTCCGCGATGCCGCCCTCGATGAATTGCTTTGCCATGAACAGCGCGGTCGATCCGGTCGAGCAGTTGTTGTTGACGTTGTAGATTGGGATGCCGGTCATCCCGAGTCCGTAGAGCGCACGCTCGCCGCAAGTCGATTCTCCGTAGCAGTAGCCGACCACCGCCTGCTCGACGTTTTGGTAGGCGATCCCGGCGTCCTGCAGAGCCTTGGTGCCGGACTCCTTCGCCATGTCGGGATAGTCCCAAGCCCGCGAACCCGGCTTCTCGAACTTGGTCATGCCGACGCCTACGACGTATACCTTCCGTCCCATTGTTTTCTCTCCCTGAAGGCCGCACTGCGCAGTAGATATCATTTGCGGGGGAAGGATTTGAACCTTCGACCTCCGGGTTATGAGCCCGGCGAGCTACCAGACTGCTCCACCCCGCCTCGGCAGTGTATCTGCCGGTTGGTCAGCCGGTCAACATCGAACGCATTGGAATGCGCGCGGGCGTGCGGAAGCGATGCTCCCGGAATCGAGCCGGCGATTGCGTCGCGGACTCGATTCCGATCTAAAACTAGCCGGCGAGAATCCGGATGTTGCAGTTGCGATGCTTAATCCCGAACTCGATGATCTCTTTTTCAATCGTGGTCGCGCCCGGTTTTGCGTCGGTCAGCATCAACTGCTTCGCGACGGCGTTGTCGATTCCGTCGGCCTCGACGTCAAGGTTATGGTCGTCACAGATGATAAATGCCATTTCGTTAAAAGCACCTCGAACAAACAAAACTACAAGATTTTTTCACCGATTTGAACCGCGCGGCGGCGGGCCCCCAAGACCCAATTTGTGGTAATCGTGATCGAGATGCGCGCACGCGCGAACTGGGAAACGCAAACGCGGGAGGTCGATGCGAATTGAGCCTAAAGGGAAAAGCCGCGGCAATCGGAATTGGCGAACTCAAACCGGTCAAGGAACCCGGCGACCTGACCGCGCTCGGCCTGATGGCGCAGGTGGCGGCCGAGGCGATCGCGGACGCGGGGCTGGAGAAGAAAGACATCGACGGCTTCCTGGTCGGCGTGCCGTTTTCGGACCCGGGGATGATTTACCCGGCGAGCGCGGCCGAGGTGCTGGGGCTGAATGTGCGGATGCTGAACCAGGTCGATATCGGCGGCGCGAGTCCGGCCGGGATGATCTGGCGCGCGGCGGCGGCGATCGACGCGGGAATGTGCAACGCGGTGCTGTGCATCGTCGCGGATTTGAACAAGGTCGGCGACCAGCGCCCGCCGGTGATATCGGTGCAGCGCGAGTTCGAGGCGCCGTACGGAAATATCGGCGCGAATTGCGGCTACGCGATGATCGCGCATCGCCATATGCATGAATACGGCACCACGGCGCGGCAGATGGCGAAGGTCGCGGTCGATCAGCGAACCAGCGCGCTCAAGAATCCGCTGGCGACGTTCAATGACAAGGCGCTCACGATCGACGACGTGCTGAACTCGCGGATGATCGTCGATCCGCTTCATCTATATGAAATCGTAAGCCCGGTGAGCGGCGGCGCAGCGATTATTGTCGCGTCACCCGAGGTGGCGAAGCGCACAAAGAATCCGCCGATATGGCTGCTGGGGGCGGGCGAGTACGCCAATCATTCGACGATCACCTATGCGCCGTCGATCACCGAATCGCCGATCAAGCCGGCGGCGGCCGCCGCGTTCAAGATGGCGGGTCTGCAACCGAAGGACATGGACCTCGCGTGTCCGTACGACTGCTACACGATCACCGTGATCGTCACGCTCGAGGACGCGGGCTTTTGCAAGAAGGGGGAGGGCGGACCGTTCGTGATGGAGCACGACCTGACGTACGCGGGCGATTTTCCCTGCAACACGCACGGCGGGCAATTGTCGTTCGGCCAGCCGGGGCTGGCGGGCGGAATGAGTCACGTGACGGAAGCGATAAGACAATTGATGGGGCGCGGCGGCGAGCGCCAGGTCAAGGGCGCGGCGCTCGGCTACGTCAACGGCAACGGCGGAATCATGAGCGAGCAGTCAAGTCTCGTGCTGGAGCGCAGATCATGAGCGAGTACTACAAACCGCTTCCGAAGCCATCGCCAACCAGCCGTCCGTTCTGGGAGGCGGCGCGGCGCCACGAGCTGACGCTTCAGCGCTGCGGCGCGTGCCGCGCGTACATCTACTATCCGCGCGATCGATGCCCCAAGTGCTTCTCGGACAAGCTCGCGTGGGAACGCGTGAGCGGGCGCGGCAAGGTGTACAGCTTTACGGTCGTGCGGCGAGCGTCGAGCCGGGCGTTTTCCGACGCGCCGTACGTGTTGGCGATCGTCGAACTGGCCGAGGGGCCGCGCATGACGAGCAATATCATCGCGGCGCCGGAGGATGTGCGCGTCGAGATGCCGGTCGAGGTCTGCTTCGACGACGTGACGCCGGATCACACGCTGGTGAAGTTCAAACCGGCGTAACTATTCCGCGCTCACGCCAGCAGGACGGCGACGATTCCGGTCAGGAAGATCCCGTCGAAGGTGCCTGCCCCGCCGATCGACGTGACCGGCGCGCCCAAATCGCGCAAGTTGCGCAGGTTGAGCAGGTCCGCGCCGATTAGCGTGCCTATCACGCCGCTGATGAATGCGACGGCGTCGCGATGATGTCCCGAAGAGCCAAGGAAGTAGCCGCAGGCGGCGGCGACGATCGGCGGAATCAACATCGGAGTCGCGATTCCCAGCCCGGGAACCGGTATCGCGAAACGATGGACGATGGCAGTAACGATCGCGACTCCGATCAACGCCGGCACGATTATCGCCGGCATTTGCATCAGCAAATACGCCGAGATCAGTACGGGCACGATCGCACCGCCGACATTTACGGCGACGATCGTCGAGTCGGTGGCGTAGCGAACCGGCACTCTGTAGCGAACGCCGAAACTGCGGATCACTGCGGCGGGATGCGGCCGGCCGGTGGCAACGCGCGTGATGGGAATATTGATGTAGCTGCCGACGAGACTCACGAGCAAAGCGGCGAATGCCAGCTCGGGTGGCAGGCCGAGCATCACGAATGCGTAGTTGATTACGTGAATTTCGAGCAGGAGAAAAAAGAACGCGAGAACGAGGAAGAAGACGATCGCGTAGAAAGCGAGGAACGGCGCGAAAAACACGGCGCGATGATAGCAGGCATCGCGCGCAGAGCGAATGTCAGGAAATCACGGGTCAGGCCGCGATATTGCGGGGCTATCCCGGCCGCGGCGCAAGCCGGGGAAAAAACGGCGGCGCGAGCCAAGCGCGTCGGCGTATCGCCCGCCCATCGCGCGTTCCTCGGCTGGAATTCGCACGGCGAGAATCAGAGCGTTGCCTATCGAGAACGCGATCGCCGTGAAGATCGCGCCGCCGATCATCGGCACGGCTGCGATCTCGATGACGACCGCAAGATAGTTGGGATGGCGCATGAAGCGATAGGGCCCGTCGGTCGCGGGGGCGCGGTCGGGACTCACGATGATTCGCGTGTTCCATCGATCGCCGAGAGTTGCAACCGCCCAGTAGCGAAGCGCTTGCGCGACGATTTCAGCCGACAGCGCCAGCCACGCGACCGCGGGCGCAAATGCGTGCGGAAAGAACACCGCCTCGGCTGCGCATGACACGATGAACAGCGCGTGAAATGCGACCATCACGCGATAGTGCGCCTGCCCGACTTCGACGGCGCCGTGTTGGAACGCTCGGCGCGCATTGCGGCGCGCGCGATCGATCTCGAAAACCCGCTCGACGACCAGCAGCGCGAGGATCAGCAGATAGGTGCGAAGCGAGATCACCACTTCAGCAAGATCACCATTTCAGAAGAACCAGCTCGACCGAGAACCCCGGACCCATCCCGATGATCAGGCCGTAGTCGCCGGGAGCGGCGGCGTTGTCCTCGATCAATTCGTCGAGGACGAACATCACGGACGCGGACGAGAGATTTCCGACCGATTGCAGCGAGCGCCACGAACGCGCCAGCGCGGCCTCGGGGAGAGCCAGCGCGCCCTCGAGGGTCTCGAGCACCTTGGGGCCGCCGGCATGCGCGATCCAGTGGCGGATATCCGAGCGGTCGATTTGTTGCGTGGCCAGGAATGAATCAACTTCGTCGAGGATATTGGCGCGGACGAGGTCGGTGAGCTTCGACGACAGAACGATTTTGAAGCCGCTGTCCACGATCTCCCAGCCGAGAATCTCTTCGGTGTTTGGAAAGACGAGCGAACGCGTCGCGATTACCTGCGGGCCGGTCGCCGCCCGGGCATTGCCGCCTATCAGCATCGCGGCGGCGCCGTCGCCGAACAGCCCGGACGCGATAATGTTGGCTACGGAAAGATCCTCGCGCTGCAGCGTGAGCGAGCACAGCTCGACCGACAGCAGCATCGCGACTTCCGACGGATACGCGCGGACGTAGTCGGCCGCGCGCGCCGTGCCCGCCGCTCCCGCCACGCATCCGAGCCCGAAGATTGGAGTGCGCTTGATTTCCTTGCGCATCCCGAGTGCGCTGATGACGCGAGTGTCGATGCTCGGAACGGCGATGCCAGTGACGGTGACGAAGAACAAATGATCGACGTCGCGAGGCTTCAGGCCGGCGCGTTCGAGCGCGAGTTCAGCCGCCACGGTTCCGATTTTGGGCGCAACGCGCATCCACGCGTCGTTGGTCTTGGCGAAGGTGTCGAGCGGGAGGTATTCCTCGATGGGCAGGGCAAGATGGCGCCCGGTGATTCCGAGCGCGCCCTGGATTTTGTCGAAGCGGCGCAGCTCCGAGTAGCGCTTCTCCCATAGCTCGCGCAGGCGCGAGGTCAGTTGTTCCTGATCGACGTAATTGTCGGGCAATGCAGTGCCGGTTCCGATTACACGGGGTGCGTTTTCGCTAGTCACTTATAATCACGCGCCGCTCGAATTGTGGAATTCGTTGCGGCATCGCTGCTTCTCCTTCGCTGCCGTGCTCGACGGTTCACCCGATTCTCAACCACAACGATACAGTAGTGATTCGTCACCGGGCGCCTTGAAGCTATCGGCAGGGGCAACCTTTATTATACCGCTCTTGTACCCCGCGCTGCATCCGTTAAGATCACCCTTCAATTATGAGATCCGAAGAACGCCGCGAACTGCTGGCGATGCTCGCCCGGGAGTCGTATTTCGAGCGCCAACTCACGCTCTCATCGGGGCGCGCATCCAGCTACTACGTCGATTGCAAACGCACGCTGTACATTCCGCGTGGCGGGTACCTGGCCGGAGAACTGCTGCTGGAACTCGCGGCCGCGGCGGGCGTCGAACAAATCGGCGGCATGGCGGCCGGCGCGTTGCCCGTGACTGACGCGGTGATGGCAGCGGCGAATCGCGGCGGCGTCAATCTTCGCGGTTTTTTCGTGCGCAAGGAAACCAAGCAGCACGGGCTGCAACAAATCATCGAGGGCGCGTTCAAGCCCGGCCTCAAGACCGCCGTCATCGACGATACGATCACTACCGGAGGATCGAGCCTGCAAGCGGTGGCTGCGATGCGCGAGGCGGGCGCAAACGTAATCGCGGCAATCGCGCTGGTGGAACGCGGCGAGGGCGCGGTCGAGGCGTTCGCGCGCGCGGGATTGAAGTATAGCTGGGTATTCACCGCGGAAGAGGTGCGCGCCGAGCGCGCCGCTCATCGCGTTTGAAGCCCATGAAATCTTCAGCAATCAATGCCGACACCGCGGTCGCGGCGATTTTTGGCGATCCCGTCGGACATTCCAAGTCGCCCGCAATGCACAACGCCGCCTACGCGGCGCTTGGCATGAACCGAATGTACGCGGCGTTTCGCGTCACGTCCGAGAATCTTGCCGCGGCGCTTCGCGCAATTCATCCGCTGGGAATCATCGGCGTAAATCTGACCGTGCCGCACAAGGAAGTTGCCGCCCGGCTCATCAAGGACCTCAGTGGAGAGGCGCGTATGCTCGGCGCGGTCAATTGCGTTGTGAATCGGCGTGGCGCGCTGCGCGGCGACAATACCGATGCGCGCGGCCTCGAGCGCGACTTGCGCGATCTCGGATGCGAGTTGCGCGGGCGGCTTGCGATCGTGATCGGCGCGGGCGGCGGCGCAGCGTCATCGGTCCTCGCGTGCTTCCGGCTGGGCGCGAATCGGGTCGTGATCGCCAATCGCACGCCGGCTCGCGCCGTGGCGCTCGCTCGCCGCTTTTCGGCCAAGGGCGTGGTGCGCGCGGCGGGCGAGCCTCGCGGCCTGGACGCGCTCATGGACTCGAAGCTGCTCGCCGACGCGCGATTGATCGTCAATGCGACGTCGATGGGTCTGACGACGGGGCGATTCGCGCGTGTGGACTATAGCTCAACCCCCGGCGATTGCCTGTTCTACGATCTGATCTATTCGCGGGAGCCGACTCCGTTCCTGAAGCCTGCACTAGCAGCCGGCCGGCGCGCGGTAGATGGCGCCGGGATGCTGGTGAACCAGGGCGAACTCGCGTTCAGGTTGTTCAATCGAGTCGCGCCGCCGGCGGGCGTGATGCGCGCGGCTTTGTTCAACGAGCTGGGCCGGACGCAAAGTTAGCTGCACGCAGAGGCTTAGCCGAACATCTCCTTGAGCTTGTCCACGAAGCCCTTGGAGAGCGGATGGTTGACGGCCTTGCCGTCGAGCTTGGCGAATTCCTCGAGTAGTTCGTGCTGGCGCGGGGTCAGGCTGCGCGGCGTTTCGACGATTATCTTGATCAGCTGATCGCCGCGGCCGTAGCCATGAAGGTCGACGATGCCCTTGCCCTTGAGGCGCAGGATTTTTCCCGATTGCGTGGCGGGCGGAATCTTGAGCTTCACTTTGCCTTCGAGCGTCGGCACGTCGATCTCGGTGCCGACCGCCGCCTGCGGGAAGCTGATCGGCGCTTCGATTATCACGTCGTTGTCCTGGCGCACGAACATCGGGTGCTCTTTGACGTGAATGACGACATAGAGATCGCCTTGCGGTCCGCCGCCGTAGCCGGCCTCGCCCTCGCCGCGCAGCTTGAGCCGCGAGCCGTTGTCCACGCCCGCCGGAATTTTCACCGCGAGCGATTCGTGCTTGCGGATTCGCCCCTGCCCCTGGCACTTCGGGCACGGGTCGGAGATGATCATGCCCTCGCCGCGACATTGCCCGCAGGTGGTCGAGATGGAAAAGAATCCCTGCTGCGTGCGGACCTGGCCGCTGCCGCGGCAATTGGGGCACTGGCGTGCGCCGCTGGAGCCGCCGCGGGCGCGCGTGCCGTTGCAGGCTTCGCATTGAGTCAGGCGCTGGAACTTTACGACTTTCTCGATCCCGCGCGCCGCTTCTTCGAATTCGATTTCAAGATCGTAGCGCAGGTCGTCGCCGCGCCGGGTGCGCGAACGTGAGCGTCCGCGGCCGGTGCCGAAAAAATCGCCAAAGATGTCGGAGAAAACTTCCTCGAAGCCCTGACTGAAGTCGAAACCGCCGAATCCGCCCGGACCCTGCGGTCCCTGGAAGGCGGCGTGACCGAAGCGGTCATACTGCGCGCGCCGCTCGGGATCGGAGAGGACCTGATAAGCCTCGTTGAGTTCCTTGAAATGCTCTTCGGATTCTTTGTTGCCGGGATTGCGATCGGGGTGAAACTGAATGGCGAGACGACGGTAGGCTTTTTTCAGTTCGTCTTCGCCGGCGCCGCGATTGACACCGAGGATTTCGTAATAGTCGCGTTTATGTGCTGGCGGCATCGTGCACAGATTCTATGCGAACATCCGAGGCGACGCCATTGTCCGTCGTAGAGTTCGTCTCCTTCGCCAGAATAGCATCTCTTTCTCTCTTGCGCGGGAAACGGAGCGGAGATTTTTAACGAGATTCTGCAATTGTGATTGGGTCACCCCCGTAGGGATATAGCTTCGCCGAGGTAACTCGCCAAGGGCCAGAGTCGGATCTTAACTCAACTACAAGCGATCCCTGATTGCGAGTCCCAACTAACCAAAGGTCCATTCGCGCATAGTCAACGTTGTTGCGGAAATTAATCGAGAAATTATAGGGAGCGAGTCTGGCCAATTCTACACTGCCGATACGCTGAATAACCGTCGAATTGGTACGCGCGTACTGCGTAGAAACGCGGAATGCATCTGTGTTCAGCATAAAGAAATATGCGACGGCCCCGAGAATCGCATAGGCGGCAAGCGCTATTATGGCCCACGTTACGAATCGGCGTTTCAATTTCCGACTAGTACCATCGAGCGTTGAACTTCGGTTCCATACGAGCGGGGCCGCTTGCGCGGCCCCGCCTGTCGCTACTGATCTTTGACTTCTTTGTAGTCCGCATCGACTACGTCTTCTTTTGCGCCGCTTTCGCCATTTCCGCTCTGAGAGCCACTTTGCCCGCTGGCGCCATCCTGTGGGCCGGCGCCCGCTTGCGATCCCGCCCCCGCCTTAGTCTTGCTGTACATCGCCTCCGCCAGTTTGTGCGACGCGTTGGCGAGCGCCTCGGCCGCGCGATTGATCTCGTCGGCGTCCTTGGACTCGAGCTTGGTTCTGGCTTCCGCGAGCGCGTCCTCGACCTGCTTGCGTCCCGCCTCGTCAACTTCGGCGCCGTGCTCTTTGAGCGTCTTCTCAGTCGTATAGATCAGGTTGTCGAGCTTGTTGCGCGCCTCGGCCTGCTGGCGGCGAGCATGGTCGTCGGCGGCATGCGCCTCGGCCTCGCGCACCATCTTCTTGATCTCTTCCTCGTTGAGTCCCGACGACGCGGTAATCCTGATCGACTGCTCCTTGTTGGTGCCGTGGTCCTTGGCATGCACGTTGACGATTCCGTTCGCATCGATGTCGAACGTGACCTCGACCTGCGGCATCCCGCGCGGCGCAGGCGGGATTCCGATCAAGTCGAACTGGCCGAGCAGCTTGTTGTCCGACGCCATCTCGCGCTCGCCCTGGAAGACGCGAATCGTGACTGCCGTCTGATTGTCCTGCGCGGTCGAGAACACCTGGCTCTTGCGCGTGGGGATGGTCGTGTTCTTCTCGATGAGCTTGGTGAACACGCCGCCGAGCGTTTCGATTCCGAGCGACAGAGGAGTCACGTCGAGCAGCAGGACGTCTTTGACTTCGCCCTTGAGCACGCCCGCCTGAATTGCGGCGCCGATCGCGACCACCTCGTCGGGGTTGACGCCCTTATGCCCCTCTTTGCCGAACAGGCGCTTCACGCGCTCCTGCACCGCGGGCATCCGGGTCATGCCGCCGACCAGGACGATCTCGTCGATCTCGCTCGCCTTCAGGCCGGCATCGCGAAGCGCGGTCACGCATGGCGCGTCGAGCCTGTCGAGCAGGTCGGCGCACAGCGCCTCGAGCTTGGCGCGGGTCAGCTTGATGTTGAGATGCTTGGGGCCGGACTGATCCGCGGTGATGAAGGGCAGATTGATGTCGGTCTCGGTCACGGTGGACAGCTCAGTCTTGGCCTTCTCGGCGGCTTCCTTGAGCCGCTGCAGCGCCATCCGATCTTTGCGCAGATCGAATCCCTGGTCCTTGCGGAACTCGTCGGCCAGGTAGTCGATGATGCGCTGATCGAAATCTTCGCCGCCCAGGAAGGTGTCGCCGTTGGTCGCCTTGACCTCGAAGACTCCTTCGCCCAGTTCGAGAATTGAAATATCGAACGTGCCGCCGCCGAGGTCGAACACGGCGATCTTTTCGTCCTTCTTCTTGTCCAGACCGTAGGCCAGCGACGCCGCCGTCGGCTCGTTGATGATCCGCAGCACGCTAAGGCCCGCGATGCGGCCCGCATCCTTGGTGGCCTGGCGCTGGCTGTCGTTGAAATACGCGGGCACGGTGATAACCGCCTCGGTGACTTTCTCACCGAGATAGTCCTCGGCCGTCTGCTTCATCTTCTGCAGAACGAACGCCGAAATTTCCGCCGGGCTGTATTTCTTGCCGCGGAGTTCGACCCACGCTGCGCCATCGTCGTTCTTTACGACCTTGTACGGCAGCACCTTGAGCGCCTTCTGAACTTCGGCGTCATCGAAACGCCTGCCCATCAGGCGTTTGATTGCAGACACCGTATTGGTTGGATTGGTGATCGACTGGCGCTTGGCGATCTGGCCAACCAGCCGCTCGCCTGCTTCTGTAAATGCGACGACCGACGGCGTCGTGCGACTACCTTCGGAGTTGGCGATAACTACGGGGTCGCCGCCCTCCATGATCGCGACGCAGCTATTCGTCGTGCCCAAGTCGATACCGATTACTTTTGCCATTTTCCTAAAGACCCTCTCATTTGGAGATAATCATGCTTCAGTCACTTTCAATGTCGGAGGCATCGTTTTCGCCTCCGTTTCGCTTTCCAGAATCGGTCCCGCTCTCCTTCGCAACCGACACGCGGGCCGGACGCAAGGTCCGGTCACCGATCAGATAGCCGCGATGGAATTCATCGACGACGGTGTTCGGCGGATGCACCTGCGACGCCACGTGATCGACCGCTTCATGCCGATTGGGATCGAACGCCTGGCCGACCGACTGCAGCGGTGTGACGCCTTGCGCACGCAGGAAATCGATCAGCGCCCGCACCGTCATCTCGACGCCATCGACGATCGTCCTGGCGTCATTGCCATCGCGGGCGGCCGCGAGCGCGCGCTCGAGGTTGTCGATGATCGGCAGCAGGTCGCGGAGAATATTTTCGCGCTGGATGCGGATCGATTCCTCGCTCTGCTGGCGGATTCGCTTGCGCGCATTTTCAGAGTCGGCGAGCGTGCGAAGATACTTGTCCTTCAGCTCGGCGATTTCCTTGTCTTTTTCGGCGATCTGCGCACGTAAGGAATCCAGCTCGCTCTCGATCCCCGCCGAGGTGTGGCTGCCCTCGCCGTGCACTGATTCAACGCCGGCGTCCGCCTGATCGACCCCCCCGTCCATGGCGGGATTTCCGTCCTGGGGTTGCTTGTGTCGCTTGCTCATTTGATAAAACCGCACCGAACCTAAACGTAAGCATGATTTATGCTCGTGCCAGTGCCCGTAAGGGCGGAATCGTTGGATTTTCGTCGATTTTCGGAAGCGCCCCCTAAAGCGCGGCCGCTCCCGAGAAGGAGCGGCCAGGAAGGATCCGGGATTCTTCGCTTCGCTCTAGAATGACACAAAGATATAGCGGCAAAAAAAAGTCACACGGGAAAGAGCGCCTCACCTCCGCCCTAACCCCTTCTAACCGGGACGAAGTCCCGCATCCCGCGGCGGTGCCGATTTTCTTAATATTGGGTGCAGGGGTCACCCCTGCCCAAGGAAGTGCGAAACCCACGGTGGGTTTCGCATACAATTAAGTTCTTCTCTTTGGCCGCCCGCGCTCAGTACTCCATCAAGCGCGACAATGCGCGCGCCGTGTACTCGACCAGCGGTATCACCCGGTCATAGTCCATCCGCACCGGACCCACGATCGCCAGGCTGCCCAGCGCGCTCGAACCACTGGCGTACGACGCCGCAACCACGCTCAACGACGACAGGCGCGGGTCGTAGTTCTCCGAGCCGATCGACACCGTCAGCCCGGCGTGGGTCAGGCTGCGCTCGAGCAATTCGAGCAGTGCGGTTTTGTCGTCGAGCGCGCGCAACAGCTCGCGCATCTTGCCGCGATCGGAAAACTCGGGCTGCTCGAGCGCCTGCAGGCTGCCCTCGACGTAAAGCTCCGGACGCCCGACGTAGTCCGCGATCGCCTCGCCGAGTGCGAGCGCGTCGTGCATGAAGCGATCGTAGTCGGCGCGCTCGAGGCGCAGTTGCGCCTCGATCCACCTGCGCGCCTCGTCGAGCGTGCGTCCTTCGAGCGACTCGTTGAGGTAGCGCGCCATGCGATCGAGTTCGTCCTGCGAATGGTCGCGCTCGGTATCGACAATCCGGTTTTGCATCGCGCCTTTCGCGGCGACGAAGACGGCCAGCACCTGGTTGTCGCGCAGGCGCACGAAGTTGACGCGCTCGAGGATCGAGGCCTCCAGCCGCGGCGCCATCACCAGCGCCGCCTGTCCCGTCAGGATCGAGAGCAGCCGCGGTGTGTCGCGGATGACTTCGCCCAGGTTGCGCACGGCGGTCGAATAATGGAGCTCAATCTGTGCGCGATCCTCGAAGCCGATTCTGGTCGCCGCGGCGAGATGATCGACGTAATAGCGAAACGCCTTCTCGGTCGGGACCCGGCCCGCCGACGTGTGCGGCTGACGCAGGTAACCGCCGTCTTCCAGCTCGGCCATCATGTTGCGCACCATCGCAGCGCGCACGCCCAGCTGATGGCGCGCGACGATCTGCGCCGAACCTACAGGCTCGGCGGTCGAGATGAACTCCTGCACCGCCGCGAGGATCAACGCGTGCTGCCGGTTCGAGAGCGTGTTGATTTCAGATTCCTGCGTCATCTCACTTGGCGCTGGCGCGCGAAGTTCACTTTTTCACTGGGCCCAAGTATCCGCGGCGCAGCGCTTGTTTCAATTGTGTTACGCATCCAGCGATACATTCAAGCGCCATCGTGACGCAATGGCAGCGATTTGAGCCGTGGCGAGCCGGTTTTCAGTGACGTAGGATCGATCCCGATGGCGCGCAAAGCCAAAATCATCCAGCCGCGACGCCGGTATGTCCCGGTTGTGCCCACCAATGCGTCGTGGTTCGAGAGCGACAGCTACGACCGGCGCACGTGGAATGAGATCGTCGCCGACGCGCCGTCGATCGCCGATCTCGCGGATTCGGGCGAGCGTCTGGTCCCTCATTTCGGCGCGCTGGTGCAGGATCTCTTTTTCGCGCTGTTCAAGATGAATCCGGTGTTCCGCAAGTCCGGCGACGTGCGCCACGCGGCCGCGCTCAACCGCACCATCCTCGAGCAAATCGTCCCGTCGGCTCCCTTCCAGGCCCTGCGATCGCGCACCGCACTCGAAGAAGACAAGGCCGCGATCGCCGCGATTGTGATGAGCGAACATGCGCTCGAGATGATGAAATCCGAGAAGTTCATCAATCGCGGTGAGATGCTCGATCTGTGGGATCTCGCGCGCCAGGAACAGGATCTCGAAGCGCGTGCCGAGGCGGTGAAGGCCGTCAACGAACTCCAGGAAGCGAAAGAGGGCGAGAACGAACCCGCTCCTGGCGAAGAAAAGAAAGATCGGGCAACGAAAATTAAAAAGGAGCTCGCGGAGATGGCCGATGCGGCCGAACGCGCGGCCAAGGTCTCCGAGGCGCGGCTCAATCAGAAGTCGCGGCAGTTCGAGACTCAACTCAAGGGCGCGGATCAGAGCGCGCTCAAGCGCATGCAGCTCAAGACCGGCGAGCTGGCGCGCGAAATCGATCAAGCCGCCGAGGATAGTCACGATTTCAGCCGCGAATTCGGCCAAGGCGGACGCGTCGCGGCCGGTGCGCGCCTCGAGCTCGGGAGGCGTCTCGCGCGCAACAAGAAGCTCGGCGAGCTGGCGCGGATGGTCGGGCGATTCAAGCAGGACGCGCGCGCTCTCAAGCGCAAAACGCTCGAGCGCGGCGTCGCTGAAGCCTACGACATCGAGCTCGGCTCCGAGCTCGGACGCCTGATTCCCGCCGAGCTGCTCGCGATGCATCATCCCGTCCTCAAGCGCGATTTCCATCGCCGCGTACTCGAAGGCGCCGTCCTTCAGTACCGGCTGCGCGACGACGAGCAGAAGGGCAAGGGCCCGATGGTCGTGTGTATCGACGTGAGTTCCTCGATGCAGGGCGACAAGGAGATGTGGTCCAAGGCCGTAGCGCTGACGCTGATGGATATCGCGCGGCGACAGCGCCGCCTGTTCCGCGCCGTCATGTTTTCCTCGGGCGACGCGAGCCTCAAGGTGCTCGACCTGAATCGCGAACGGCGCTACCAGCCCGACTTGAACAAGGTCGTCGAGATGGCCGAATACTTCCCCGGCGGCGGCACCGACTTCGAGGCTCCGATCGACGCGGCTGTCGAACTGCTTGGCGAAAGGAAACTCAAGCGCGGTGACATCGTGATCATCACCGACGGTGAATCGCAGGTCAGTCCGGATTGGCTGGCGCGGCTTCGCGAACGCAAGGACGACCTGGATTTTTCGATTTTTGCGGTGCTGGTTGACGTGGGATCGGCCGAGATGTCGTCGCTGGCGCAGTTTGCGGATCGAATTACCTCGGTCAAGCGCATCAGCGACGAGCACGCCCGCGACATCTTCGTGCAAATGCAATCATGAAGCCGACCGATCTCGAAGTCGTTCTCGAGCCTGTCGATCGGCGCAATTACCGCAAGCTGTTCATGATGCAGCTTCGGCCCGAGCAGACCAGTTTCGTCACGCCGCCGCGATGGACGCTTGCGCGATGCTACGTGCGTCTGTTCGGCGACCGATTCGAGCATCTGCCGCATCTCATCCTGGCTGCAGGCGAGGTGATCGGATACTCGACCACCGCATGCGACCCGGCCAGTGCCGACGATTATTGGATCGACGACATCATGATCGACGCGCAGCATCAGGGGAAAGGATACGGGCGCGCCGGATTGACCGAGACGATCAGGATGATTGCCGCGCGCTATCCGCGATGCCGCGCGGTGCAGCTAACCTGCTTTCGCACCAATACCAACGCCGCGGCGCTGTACAAGAGCCTCGGCTTCGAGCCGACAGGCGGAGTTGACGAGGAATTCGGCGAGCCCAACTATAAGCTCACTGGCGCAGCGCTCGCAAAGTTTCTCAAGTAGCGCATCAGCATCTCAGCGGGTTCAGAAAAAGGAAGGGCCGGTCGAGGACGACCGGCCCTTCATTATTCACGGTGTGCTGATTGCGAGCTATGCGGCCGGCGCCATCTGCATCACGCCGAGCTGCTGATACCACGACTCGGTGCGATCGTTGATCAGATCGATTTGCCGCAGGCATGGGATGATCGTATCGACGAACAGGAACGAGTTGAACTGCTTTTCCATGTTGTTCTCCGCCGCCGCCCACGCCGGGTTGCGATGCAGCTCGTCCTCGATGTCCTTGATCGAGATGCCAACTTCCTCGAACACATCCATGCCCGACAGGAAGCCGTCCTTTGGTTTGCCGTCGACTACCTTGGTCACCATCATGTCGCAGGCGATGAAGGCGAAGTCCTCGAGGTCCTTCTTGTCCTTGCCCTTGAGCTTGCTGACGGCGTCGCGCAGCGCGAGCATCCCGAAGCCGATGTGGCGCGCCTCGTCCTTCATGATGTACTCGAGCAGTTCCTTGAGCAGCTCGTCCTTGGTGTCGCGCTGCATGAAACGGAACGCCGCGATCGCCAGTCCCTCGGCGACGATTTGCATCCCGACGTACTTCGGCTCCCAACGATCGTGCTCCAGGATTGCGCGCAGCAGCCGCTCGAGGGTGGGATCTATCGGGTAGATGCGATCGAGCTTGGTGATGTACTTGCGGAAGCCTTCCACGTGACGCGCTTCGTCGAAGACCTGCGCCGCCGCATTCATTTTGGCGTCGAGGTCCGGCGCCGCGTCAACCAACTGTCCGCAGACCATCAGCGCGCCTTGCTCGCCGTGCAGGAATTGCGAGAGCCGCCACGCCGCGAACTTGCGGCCGAGCTGGTACTTGTTCTCCTCGCTGAGCGATCGATAGAGCTCGGTCTGGAACATCGGCATCATGGTCATGTCCAGAACTTCCTTCTCGATCGGGCGGTCCCAGTTGATTGTCGTCGAGACGTTCCACTGATCGCGCTTGGCGTTCTCGTACAGCCGGTCCATCTGCGGGAACTTCACGCTGTAGTCCCAGTGGAAAACGCTTTCCAGCGGTGTGTTAACAACCGTGCGGTCTTGAGCCATTGTGAGAATCCTCCAGATTCAATTTTTCACTGGGCGCCGAGCCGTGCCGCGCGCTCGAGTCCGCCCAGGGCAAAATTTACGGTGACGTTTTTCAGTTCCGCGTGAGAAAGATCGCGGCTCGCGAGCAGCCATGAAATCGCCTGCGACAACATCCCGATCGTGAGATGCGCAATCGCATCGGCACGCTCGCCGACCGCGGGAGCCAGATCGTCGCGCAGGTCGTCGATGAATACCTCGTGGACGCGGACCATCAGATCCAGAAACGCAGGGCTATGGCCGAACACTATCCGAAACAGTTCCGGCGCCTCGGCCGCCGCGTCGAGAATCGTATCGATCGTGATTTTGAGCTTCTCGGCCGGCGTATGGACGCCCGCCTTCGCCTCGGCGAGTTCGCGCCGCAATTCAGCCGCGCCATGCTCGATCAGCTCGATAAAGATTTCGTTCTTGGTCTTGAAGTGCAGGTAGAAGGTGCCCAGGCCGACGTCGGCTTCGGTCGCGATATCGGCGATTCGCGTCTGATGGTACCCCTTGCTCGAGATGACGCGCTCGGCCGCCTGGATCAGATCGACGCGCGTCTTCTCACGGCGCCGATCGAATCGATTCGGAGCATCGCCTAATTCTCGATTTACTTGACCCACTAAGGCAACTTTTAGCCGAAAATGAATCGTGAGTCAATTACGATTACTGATTCATTACTGAATGCGAATTCATAAATGAAAAGGCCCTCGAAACAAGAAACCAAGCCAATTCATTAAAGAAGTGCGAGATCGGCGGGAGTCTGATCAGGCAGCCAGCGGCCGAGAAAGAGTGCTATGGCGTGCCGCTCGCCGAAGCACCGGATTGGTCTGGAGATTCCTCGGGCGGCGCGTTCCTGGTTCCGGTGTCTTGAGTCGTCTCGGGCAGAATCACCGGCTCGGGGAAATCCGACGTGACGTTGCAGCACAGCAGATAACTGCTGCCCGCCCGGGGTTGAGCGTT
>JGI20173J14856_1000085_pt1 | contig 21195 bp, 18 predicted proteins | sample NGESurdeep072012_8_FD_14856 | JGI IMG/M metagenome (IMG submission 14856)
GTTCGTGGTAGGCATTGCAGTTGTGATGTACCTCAAATCCCGCAGAGGTCACCGCCGCTTAAGAGTCAGACCGGGCCGAAGCTGGCGCTAGCCAGTCGCTCGACCCGTTGGCGCATCTGCTGATTGGCGCGCTGACCGAAGCTGCCATTTTTATCGCGCACGCGGACGACCAGCCCGCCGGCCGCCGCGAAGTCGCCTAGAACGTCGTGCAACTGCTTTCGGGCCTTCGTATCGACAATCGAAAAGGCTAGTTTGAAACGGTTTGCCCGCGTGCTCTCGCCCGGCTACGACTAAGAACTGCAAAACCGCTCGCACGGGGGAGTCGCGATGGAATATCGAATCACGCCCGGCAGATTGGAAATCGGCAAGTTCTCGCTCTACTACGAACGCGTCGGCGCCGGCGCGCCGATCATCTTTCTGCACGGGCTGGGCGGCAACCATCTCTCATGGTGGCAGCAAGTTCCTTACTTCATGCGATCGTTCGAGTGCATCACGGTTGACCAGCGCGGCTTCGGCCTCTCGCCCGACCCCGACGGCCAGTTCAATCGCGCGCATGCGAGCGATCTCGGCGCCATCCTCGACCATCTGGAGATCGACAAGGCCCTGCTGATCGGGCAATCGATGGGCGGATGGACGATCGTCGGCTATGCGCTCGAGCATCCCGAACGCGTCGCGGCGATGGTGCTGGCGGATACGCCGGGGGGAATCTTCACGCCCGAGATGAAGTTCGAGCGGCCGCGCGAGCCGATCGCCGTCGATGCGACGCCACCGATCGGATCGTTGCCGACCTATGCCGCCGATTATTTCTCGCGGCGCCCCGAGATGGCGTTTCTGTACGACGAAATCCGGATTCATGGCGCGCGGCCTCCCGCCGACGCGGGCATGCGGATAATCGGCCTGCGCTACGATCTGGCCGCGGTGAAGCGCCTCCTGACGATGCCCATACTGTGCATGGTTGGCGAGGCGGACACGCTGATCAGACCCGAGATCGTCAAGGCGCTTGCGTCGGCGATCCCAAATTCGCGGCTGCGCACGGTCCCCGGCAGCGGCCATTCGATCTATTTCGAGAATCCCGCCGTTTTCAATCAGCTGGTACGCGATTTCATCATCGAGATCGGCTACGCGAAATGAAACGAAATGCTCCAGAATTCGTCGAATTGTTAGGCGAGTGACGCAGGACTATAATGGAGACGTTATGAGTCGCATCGCAAATGCCTTGGCGGCCTTCGGGCTGGCGGTGGCGCTGACGGGATTGGCGTCATGCGTGCCCCTGCAGAATCCGTATGGCACCGGTGCGACGAAAGCGGCGCCTGGGGGGGCCTCGAGCCGCTTCGATTCCAGTTCGAGTCTGCCGCGGCCATCGAGCGCGGGTACTGTTGCCGGCGGCACGATCGATTCGGCGCAAAGCCAGGGTCTCTCCGATTATCTGAAGCATCACTCGCTGCCGCTGGTCGGTGCGCAAGTCGTCACCAGTGCGAGCGGCGGCAAGCAGGTAATCCTGTTTGGCTTCGTCGCAAGCGACTTCGGCAAGACTGACGCCGAGCAGAAGGCTCGGCGCTATCTGAAGGATTCGTCGCTGGTGGTGGACAACCGGATCAAGATCAGCCCTGAACTGGCTGGCAGCAGGAGCAGTTCCGGATCGACGGTCAACGGAGTCCCGTCCGCGAATGCGACGGCGTCCGGTGGCTCCGATCCGTACGCCGCGTCTGGTTCGATCCAGGATTATCAGAACAACGAACCGCCCGGTGCGCAGGCCTACCAAGCCCAAGGCCAGCAACAACGGCAGTATCAGCAGTATCAGCAATACAACAGCGCCCCGCCGAGCATGTTGACGACGATTCTCCCGATGCTGCTCGGCGGAGGCATGTCGATGGGCAGCGGCGGCTACGGCGGAGGTATGGGTGGATTCAGTTCCGGCTACGCGCCGAGTTACGGCAGTTACGGCTATCCAACTTTTCCGCCGCCGATGCCAGGTTCCGGGTTTGGCACGTCGTCTGGAAATCCTTACTGATTCGGCCGCGCGCTTTCGATCGAGTCGGTACCGCTATCTCGCCAGCTTGAATCGGTCGCCCAAAAACACCTGGCGTACTGCCTCGCTGGCGACGATGTCGCGCGGTTTGCCCTCGAACAAAATCTTGCCGGAGTGAATGATATAGGCGCGATCGATGATCGACAGCGTCGCGTGCACGTTGTGATCCGACATGAGCACCCCGATGCCGCGCTCCTTGAGATAAGACACGACGCGCTGAATCTCGACGACGGTGATTGGATCGATTCCCGCGAACGGCTCGTCGAGGCATAAGTACACCGGATCGAGCACGAGCGCCCGCGTGATTTCTACGCGGCGGCGTTCGCCACCCGACAGCACGCCCGCCTTGGCCTTCGCCAGTTTCGCGATTCCGAGTTCGTCGAGCAGCGATTGAAGGCGCGTGTAACGCTCCTCTTCGGTAAGCGGCAGCGTTTCGAGAACTGCCAGCAGATTTTGCTCGACGGTCAGCTTGCGGAAGACGCTGGGCTCTTGCGGCAGGTAGGAAATCCCGCGTCGCGCGCGTTGGTAGAGCGGCAGGGTCGTGATGTCCTCGCCGCCGAACATGACTCGCCCGTGGTCCGGCTTGAGCAGTCCCACCAGCATGTAGAAGGTGGTCGTCTTGCCCGCGCCGTTGGGTCCCAGGAAACCCACCACCTCGCCCGGCCTGACGACTACGTTGACGTTGTCGACGACCGCACGGCCGCCGTAAACCTTGGTTAAGCCTTCGCCGCGAAGCGCCAGCGTTTCGGCCTTTTCAGCCGCGTCGCTGATCTCTCCCGATTTAATGCTTTCGACTCTCGCCATTCTCAAATTCCGCTCAGATGACCATCTTAGAAGTTATCGGCTTTGACCGGGATATGGAACGCTTCGCCGGGATTGCCCGCGTGTCAATCACAACACCACCGGTCGGCACGCCGAACCCGCTATCGTCGATGCGATCCAATGCCGGCTGTGCTAAATTGCGGCGCGATTAAGGAGTATTCCAATGGTCAAAGGATTATGTTTCGCCAGCGGCGTCATCTTCGGAGTTTTGTTGACCTGTGCCGCCTGTATGCAGGGGCCNGCGTACAGCGGCGCCGGCTATTACGGNCCTCCCCCCGGACCTCCGCCCGGCAGCCATCCTGCAATCTCACAAGCGATGAGTGAGCTACAGCATGCNCGCTACGTACTANAGGCCGAGGNCGCAAGTGACTTCCGAGGGCATAAAGCCAACGCGGTCGGATTCATCGACAACGCGCTCAGCGAATTGCAAATCTGCATGTCGATGCCGTAGCCGCCGCNGACNCCTGCTGCCGGGCGCGCTCCGGACNGGNTCGCGATTGCCGCTTTTGCGCGGCGCCGTGGGATGCTACTGGATAGGGTCGTGGCCAACGAAAACGAGTATGACAGCGAGCNCTTTCCCGGAAATTTCTACCAGGGGATGATTCTCAAGCTCGACCGCGCCCGCGGNTGTGGTGTGGTGCGCTCGCATAGCGGCAAGGAAATCCCCTTTGAGTTTCCATTCGTGGCTGTGGTGGGCGCACCAATTGGCGGCACGATGCCGGGNATCGACCTGATTCGCGAAGGCGACATCGTCGGCTTCGATGTCGGCTGGACCTCCAGGGGACTGCGCATCACGACCATCCATCCGCGCGACGCCGCATCGTGACCTACGGGCGCTTGCGCTGGTACATCTGCCACTGCTTGACGCCTATCGGGTACAGCTCGCCCAGGATTTCGTAGCCCTTGGAACTGTAGAACGCGACGTTGGCTTCGGTCCCGGTCTCGAGGTAAACGCCGGCTATTTCAGGCCGTACCCGTGCCTCCAGCGCGAGTCGGTCGAGCAACGCCTTTCCGTAGCCCTTGCCCTGAAAAGCCGGATCGACCCCGAGGGTTTGCAGATACAGATGCGGCTCCTTGGGATGGTGCTTTGCGAGCACGCTGACAATATTCATCGCGCGGATCATCCCGCCCCATCCGACCCCCCGGACCAGTCGCGGCAACTGTGGCAGCCCGGCGGCGATCAACCCAAGCGCGCCTGAATGGCCCACACCTTCGGTCATCGCGGCTGCAACGACGCGTCCGTTATAGACCACGCCGAAGACCGGCTGTCCGGTGCGGCGCGCTATGGCCAGCTGCGCGCGAAACAAGTCCGCCAGATGTTCGGCGCGCGCGACCGGCTCGGTAATATCCGGAAGGATCGCCTTGAAGGCCGGATCGTTGATGAACGCGCGGCCGAGCGAGACGGCGGCCTGCTCGTGCTGCTCGGGGTACAGGATAGTAACGATCGGTTTTCCATTTTCAGGCATTTCTTTTTTTACCTCGATTCAATCCGACGGCTTCGTGAACACGCGCGCGACCGCGTCGCGCCATCCGGCGAGCAATTGTTCACGCTCGGCGGTTTGCATTTCCGGATTGAACACTTTCGCTCCCTCGACGATCGCGTGCAACTCATCCGGTGATTTCCAGACTCCAATGGCCAGGCCCGCGAGCATCGCCGCGCCCATCGCGGTGGTCTCGGCGATCTTCGCGCGCCGGACCGGCTTGCCAAGGATATCGCCTGGAACTGCATCAGGTAGCGATTGGCGGTGGCGCCGCCGTCGGCGCGCAGCTCGCTCATCGGACGGCCGGTGTCGGATTCCATCGCAACGATCACATCGCGCACCTGGTAGGCGATACTGTCGAGCGTCGCGCGCACGATATCGGCGCCGGTCGTGCCGCGGGTGATTCCCACGATCGCGCCCCTGGCGGATGCGTCCCAATGCGGCGCCCCGAGTCCAACGAACGCCGGCACCACGTAGGGATGCGTGCGATCCTTATTTTTCGCAAGACTCGCGCGCGCCTGGCCATCTGTATCCGCAGCCCTGCGCACCAGCTTCAGGCCGTCGCGAAGCCATTGCACGGCCGCGCCCGCGATAAACACCGAACCCTCGAGCGCGTACGCGGGCTCGCCGGCGGGACCGAGTGCGGCTGTCGTGAGCAACCGATTCTTCGACGGCACGATCCGGTCGCCGGTGTTCATGAGCAAGAACGCTCCCGTCCCATAGGTTGCCTTCGAGTCGCCCGCCGCGACCGCGCCCTGCCCGTAGAGCGCGGATTGCTGATCGCCGATTACCGCCGCGATTGGAATTGCATGCGCTGCGATCGTGCCCGGCGCCGTCTCGGCCAGCGGGCCTCGCGAACTTGCGGGGCGCGGCAACATCTCGCGCGGAACCCCCAGCATCGCGAGCATCTCGTCGTCCCATTCCCCGCGCGCCAGATTGAACATCATCGTTCTCGACGCGTTGGTATAATCGGTCACGAACTCCGCGCCGCGGGACAATTTATGCACCAGCCAGGTGTCGATCGTGCCGAAGCACAGCTCGCCGCGCCCGCCCCGCTTGCGGATTTCGGGCTTTTGGTCGAGCAGCCATTTGAGCTTCGTGCCCGAGAAGTAGGGATCGATGACCAGGCCCGTCCGCCGCGCGACTTCGGGCTCGCGCTCGCGTAAAGCGTCGCAGATAGCGGCGCTGCGGCGGCATTGCCATACGATCGCGCGATAAATCGGGCGGCCGCTGCTCCGCTCCCATACCACGAAAGTCTCACGTTGATTGGTGATACCGATTCCGGCGATCGCGGCGGCCGGCACCTTCGCGGCGGCGATCGCTTTTTTCGAAAGCGTCACGACCGAGCGGTAAATTTCCTCGGGGTCATGCTCGACCCATCCCGGTTTCGGATAGTACTGCCTGATTTCGGCGTAAGCTCGGCCGCGGATGCGGCCGCGGCCATCGACGACGAAAACCGTCGTGCCTGTGGTTCCCTGGTCGATCGCAAGTATCATCTCAGGCATCGCCGTTTTCTCCCGTGTCACTGTTACACGCGCGCGCGAATTTCATAAATGCCCGTGCGCCGGTGGCGCCCACGGCCCGGCCCACTGTTCGCTTTGTGCTTGCCTCGTATGTTTGCTGAGGCCATTATACGCGCTTGGCGGAGCCTCTTTTCAGGGAGTCGCGATTGGATTTGATTCATGAGTGAGTTGCTCGAAAAGAAAGAGGACCTAATCCGTTACTTCCAGCAAGGCGGCAAGCCGCGCGAACGATGGCGGATCGGCACCGAGTACGAGAAAGTCGCCGTCCGCACCGCCGACTGCACCGCCATACCCTACTCCGGTCCCGGCGGCGTCGAAGACCTGCTGCGCCGGATGGCAGCCAGCTTCGGCTTCGAGCCTGAAGACGAGCACGGCCACATCATGGCGCTCAAGGGTGAACGCGCGGCGATCACACTGGAGCCGGGCGGCCAGATCGAGTTGTCCGGCGAGCAGTGCGACACCATCCACTGCGCCTACGCTGAGTTTGCGCTCCACGTGCGACAAGTAATCGATATAACCAGCCAGATCGGGGCGACGGTGCTTGGACTGGGGATGCAGCCTTTAAGCCGCATCGACCAGATCGAACTGCTGCCGAAGGTCCGCTACCGCATCATGTACCCGTACATGGCGCGGATGGGGACGCTCGGCCAGCGGATGATGAAGCAGACCGCGGGCGTGCAGGCCAACCTGGACTATTGCGACGAGGCGGACGCGATTCGCAAGCTGCGCGTCAGCATGGGCATCGTGCCGCTGCTCTACGCGATCTTCGCCAACTCACCGCTGAGCGACGGCGGCCTCAACGGCTATCACAGCTTCCGCGGACACATCTGGACCGACACCGACAACCAACGCAGCGGGGTTCCGGAGTTCGTGTTTCGCGGCGATTGTTCGTTCGAGGATTACGCCGAGTACGCGCTCGACGTGCCGATGTATTTCCTGATTCGCAATCATGAGTACATCGATCTCACCCAGCCGCCGGGCCTCACGTTCCGCCAATATCTCGCGCGCGGATACGGCCGCGAGCGCGCCACCGTTGACGACTGGACCAATCATCTGACCACGATTTTTACCGAGGTCCGCCTCAAGCAATACGTCGAGGTGCGCACCGCCGACAGCCAGCCGCCGCAATTCATGCTCGCGTTGCCCGCACTGCTCAAGGGCACGCTTTACAACGACGATTGCATCGAGGCGGCGTGGGACCTGGTCAAGGGATGGAGCTATCGCCAGCGGCTCGAAATCACCGACGCCGCGCATAAGAACGGCCTCGACGCGCGTGTCGGAAAAATCAAGCTGCAGGCGCTCGGCTACGAGTTGCTGCAGATCGCGGCCAAGGGACTCGAGCGCCAGCGGGCATTGAACAAAAGCGGCCAGGATGAGAGCATCTACCTGTTGCGCCTGATGGACCTGGTCCGCGGCGGTCACAGCCAGGCCAGCCTTGTGATCAGCCGCTGGAAGGGTGAATGGAACTACGACGTTGGCCGTCTAGTCAAAGGATGCGCTTACGAGGCTGAATCGATCCTGTAAATGGAAATCAAGTTCACACAACTCCACGTCACGATTCTGAACTTCGTCCTGGTCGGAGCACTGGCGATCGTATCGGCTATGTGCGTGCGGGACATCATCGAGCACGCCGTTTCAAAGGAGCCCGCCGCTCCGGCCGTGTCGTCGGCCGCGCCGAAGGCCGCAGGCGGCCTGCGCGCGCGCGCCTACTACGACGCAATCGTCAAGCGCGACATCTTCAACCAGGTTCCGCAGGAGAGCGGACCCGCGCCGGTGGTGGAAGAGGATCTGCACCTGAAGCTGATCGGCACTTCGCAACAGAGCAAATCGAAACCGTACGCGATCATCGAGGATCAAGCCAACAACGAATCGCTCTACCAGGTAGGTGAGGATATCCCGGATGCGGGCAAGCTCGTAAGCGTCGAAACCAACCGTGCGATCATCGACCGCGACGGTCATCGCGTCGCCATCGAGATTCCGGCCTCGGACATTCCCGAAGCGCCGCCTTCCGCTTTGAGCAGGGCGACCAGGTCGCCCCGGCCCAGAGGCCTCCCCGCTGCGATGCGGGGCAGACTGCACGGATTTGGTCGTCTTGCGGGCGGTGATGACAACGACAATAGCGACGACAACAGCAACGCCAAGAACAGCAAAGTCGATCTCAAGAAGCTCGGCCCCGGAAAATTCGAGGCCAGCCGCGCCGAAGTTCAGCAGACGATGCAAAATCCTGCGCAGTTCTTCTCGCAGATGCGCGCGTTGCCCCATTTCGTCAACGGCAAGACCGACGGCTTCTCAATCTCCGAGGTCGCGTCGGGCTCGGTCTTCGACCAACTCGGCCTGCAGAACGGCGACTTGGTGACCTCGATCGACGGAAAGCCCGTCACCAATCCAATGCAGGCGATGGGCCTGATGCAATCGATGAGGACCCAGTCGGCGCTCGATCTCACAATCAATCGCGGCGGAGCGCCAACCTCGGTTCATCTCGACCTCCGCTAGGCGATGGAAGTCCGAGCCGCGCATCACGGCGAGCGTGACGAGGTGCTCGACCTGCTCGGGCAGTGGTACAACGACCACGGCGAATTTTTCGCCCGCTACAACCATAACGATCCCGGCTTTCGCGATGCGTTGTGCCTGGTTGCGCGCGATGGCGGCCAACTGGTTTCGACCGTCCAGATTTTCGACCGCGCCATCAATCTCGACGGGCAATCGGTTCCGATGGGCGGCATCGGCTCCGTCTTCACGCTCGAGGAGTATCGGCACAAGGGCGTCGCCTCGGCCTTGATGCGCCTGGCGGTCGATACCATGGTGCGCGAGGGCTTCGAAGTATCCTTGCTGTTCGCGGAGCGCCTGACCTTCTACAACCAATTCGGATGGCGTGAGATCGAGCGCAAGTTCAGCATCCTGGCGGGCGCCGCTTCACTGAACGCCCCCGATCGTTTCGTCATCGACAGTTTCGAGATTGCGCGCGACCTTGCCGAAGTTGCCGCGATTCATCGCAGCTACAGCGGTCGATTCAATGTCACCGCGGTCCGCGACGACGCCGCATGGCGCGCGAATCTCAAATTCGCCGGCAATCAGCCGCTCCATTCCGGCGAAGGCTCCGAGGAATATTTCGTGGTGTGTCGCGATGGCGGACGAATCGCGGCGTACGCGCGGGTGACGCGCTTCTACGGCCTTTCGATGGTGATGGAATACGGCTACGTTGCCGGCGCGGTCGGGGTTGACGCGATGCTCGCGACGTTCAAGTGCCTCGGCGAGGAGGCATCCGGCGCGCCGGTCACAAGCCAGCGCACCGGGGATCATCGGCGAGCCGCCCTGCTCCGCAGCGCTTCCACGCCCGCCGCGCCGTCGGCTCTCGTCACGCATACCGCGCACGATCCTGCACTCGAAAGAGCACTGGACGGCGCGGGCTGCCCCGTCGCGCATCACGCCGACAACTTTTACATGTGGCAAGTTCTTGCGCCTGACAAACTCGCGATGCGGTTCGCGATGGCTCCCCAGGCCACGTCAGCGCGCGCGTTCGAAATCTTCACCGATTCGCGATCCTTGTTCTGGACCGCCGACCGCTTCTGACCAAAAAATCATCCCGCTGCTCCTGGGCGCTCGCCGCAGCGCGAGTTGTTGGCTACTATTCTTTTGTTGTTTCGATGTGTTGGGGAGGTGGTGTGATGAAAGCTTTTTCAGTATCCGGAGAATCGCTCGCCGGAATTATCGTTAGCCGAAAATTTAGATTGATCGCCGTGACCGTTGCGCTCGCCGCGTTGACGTCTTCGCACACTGCCTTGGCCGCGCGCCGCCATCATGCCGCCGCCAGCGAAACGCCCGCCGAAGAGGAGAGCGCCGCCAGCGAGTCGAAGGCGGGGCTGCAAGGTCCTTACACCGAGGCCTGCGTGCTCGAACCCGTCACCGGCACAGTCATCTTCGAGGCCAACGATCACACACCGTGGCCGACTGCGTCGCTGGCCAAGATGATGCTGATGCTGATCGTCGCCGAAAAAATCCACGACGGCTCGCTCAAGCTCACCGACAATGTCACCACCTCGCGCAAAGCGGCCGAGATGGGCGGTTCGCAAGTCTATCTCAAGGAGGGGGAGACGTTTTCCCTCGACGACATGATGAAGGCTGTTGTCGTGCACTCGGCCAACGACGCGGTGGTGGCGGTCGCCGAATATATCGCGGGCTCGACTGATGCATTTGTAGTGACGATGAACCAGAAGGCCGCCGCGCTCGGGATGAAGGACTCGCACTACTATTCGGTTCACGGTCTGCCACCCGCGCGGGGACAATCGGCCGACGTCGCCAGCGCCTACGACCAGGCAATTCTCGCGCGCGAGATGCTGAAATATCCCGACGTGACCCGATGGTCGTCGATCGACACCGCGCCGTTTCGCGCCGGAACCTTCGAGCTGCGCAACACCAATCACCTGGTGCGGACGTATTCGGGATGCGACGGCCTCAAGACCGGATTCTATGACAAGGCGGGATTCAACGTGGTCGCAACCGCAAAACGCGGCGGCCTGAGGCTCGTCGCGGTTGTGCTCGGCAGCCAGCACAAGTTGACGAATTTCAAGGAAGCGGCCGAGATGCTTTCGCAGGGATTTCTCAACTACGAGATGCATTCGGTCGCAAAGAAAGGCATGCCGGTCGCGCAATCCGTTGCGGTGGCCGACGCCGAAACTGCCAGCATCAAGCCGGTTTGGGGCGGCGATGCAGGCGTCTTCGTCAAGCGTGGCGATGCGAACAACGCGATCAAGGTCGATTACAATCTGCCGCCGTCGATCGAAGCTCCCGTCAAGGCCGGCCAGCAGATCGGCACGGCTAATGTGACCGCTGGCGGCAAATCGGTGGCCACGATCGCGTTGCTGGCGCCTTCCGATATCGCCAAGAAAGCCTCGCTGACTAAACGTCTATTAAGTATTTTCTGAGCTCAAGTTATTGAGCTTTGTTCCATAAGCAACACCTTCGGTTAGGTTATGAACCTCATGCGTGTTAAGCTTCGTCTCGTAGCTCTGCTTGATGATCCCCAAAGACAAATTCTACCGCGCCTATATGGATTTCTTCGAGACTGCGGAGCGCAAGCGCCGCTGGAATCTCTTCGAGGATGTCCCGTGGGACAAGCTTTCTCCCCGCGCCAATACCGAGGAACGCGCGATTCGCATCGAGACGTATTGCGCCGAGGAGATGTACTTGCCGGACTACACCGCGGCCGGTACCAAACTGTTGCGCGGCGTGTTTGGGCTCTCATGGTTTCAGACTGCGTGGAGCTACGAGGAATCGCGCCATGGACTCGTGTTCCGCGAGTATCTGCTTCGCTCCGGCCTGCGCACACAGGAGCAATTCGACAAGTTGGAGACCGACGTATTCTCGCGCTCGTGGAAACTTCCGTTCGCGACGCAGCGCCGGATGAGTTGCTACGGAGCGCTGCAGGAAGCGGCGACCTATCTCGCCTATCGCGCGCAAAAGGATCGCGCGGAACTCGAAAAAGACCCGACGCTCGAGGCAATTTTCTTTCTGGTCAGCCGCGACGAGGCCGCCCACGCCGGGTTCTACCGCGAGATGATCGCGATCGAGATGGCCGAAGACCGTATCGGCACGCTGGCGGATCTCGCGCACGTGATCGCGAATTTCAAGATGCCGGGTGACGGTCTGATCCCGAATTATCACGAAAACCTCAGAATCGGCGGCGGCGGGATCAGTCCACGCCTGTTCTTCACGCGGGCAGTCCTTCCATTGCTCAAGCAGTTGGGCACCAGCCGCGACGAACTCAAGAGCGCCAGCGCCGCAGCGCTCCCAATCCGGGCGGCGTCTTAGCAGGCGCGAGTCTTAGCAGGCGCGACCCGACGCGATATAGTTTTATCCGGCAAACTCGCTGCTTGATGCCGACTCCATTGCGATGAACCGGAACCGACTCCTGATTGGCGCCGTGGCCCTGCTTCTCATTTGGGTTGGCGGCAGCCTCGCGCTTCATTTCGGCCTGAAGCATCACGACCATCTCGACTACGATATCGGCGCGCTTTTTCCGCCTGACAAACCATTCCCGCCCGGCGAGATCTTTGCCTCGACGCTGGCCGCGACCATGGACCATGAACTGCACACGGGCTTCGGGTGGCGTCCCAACGATTTCTTCCTGTGGGGTCCGAAAGTCGCGGCGGACAACAACTCCGATCGCCAGCTCGGAATCATCCAGGCCGTTCGCGAGACCACGCGCATCTTCAAGGATCACCTGACCAAGGTTTCCTCGAATCAGTACGATCCAAATCTTGTGATCGCCGACACTGATTTTCGAAACGACGCGGAGAAGTGGATACTGCCATCGCCCGAAGGCAAGTACGACGACGGCATCAAGCATCTGCGGATGTACGTCGCCGGGTTGCACACCACCCCGCCGTCGTCGCGCGAGCTCAACACCCGGGCCGTCGAGTTAATCCGGTTGATACAGACGTGGACCGATCTGCTTGGCGACGCGCACGCGAATCTGTACCGGTCCACAAAGGACGACGGCAGCCCGGTTCATAGCTGGGACTGCGACCATTATTTCTATCACTCGCAGGGTTACGCGCACGTGATGTATCACATGATGCTCGCGCTCGAGCGCGAATACGCGGGGCAGCTCAAGGACGACCCGGTCCTGAAGACGCTGTTCGACGATTCGATCGACGCGCTGGGCAAGGCCGCCCTCATAAAACCATTGATTGTCATGAACGGCTCGCCCGATGGACTGTTCGCGAATCATCGCCGCAACCTCGACGCCTACATCAACGAGGCGCGCCAGAAGATGTACTCGATACGCGAAGAACTGCAGCGCTCCCCGCTCTAGCGGATGCGCTACAGCTCGATGAACGGACAGAGCAGCATCACGCCGCCGCGCACGAGCATCTCGAGCATCGCAGGCGCCCAGCGGTTTGGAATGCCAAGCGCGCCGGCCGCGGCGCGAATCGCCCACGGCGTCGCGGCCTCCGCGGAGGAACCCCGAAAATCAATCCATCTGCGCTCGGCACGATAGGTCACCAGCTGGTGGCGCTGATGCTCGGCGATATGCGCGCGATCTCGCGCGATCGCCACCGCGGTTGACAGCCCGCCGACTTCGTCGATCAGTCCACGCTCCTTCGCCGCCAGACCGCTCCAGATGCGGCCCTTGGCAACGGCTTCAGCCTGCTCGGGGCTGAGCCGCCGGCCCTGCGCGACCTTCGCGGTGAACGCCGAGTACAGATGACCGACGGTTTCATTGAGCTGCGCGAGCTCGCTGTCGGTCATCGCGCGCGCCATCGACATCGCATCGCTGATGGGCGCGCTTTTCACGAAATCGAAATGTACGCCGAGTTCGCTGAGCAGATTGCCGAGATTGAACTTCGCGTACACCACCCCGATGGAACCGGTGATCGTCGCCGCTTCCGCTACAATCGCGTCGGCCCCCGCCGCCACGTAATAGCCGCCCGAGCCCGCCACGTCGCCCATCGAGACTACCACCGGCTTGCCGCGCCCCTGCGCCTCGCGCACGGCCCGCCACACCAGGTCGGAGCCAACCGCGGAGCCGCCGGGTGAATTTACGCGAAACACTATTGCGCTGACTCGTTCGTCGCGCGACGCGCGATCGATTTGCGCCGCCGTCGCGACCCCGCTGATAAATTCGCCGGTCGCAGGCGCCTCGCCCGAAATTACCGGCCCGCTGGCGTGCACGAGTGCGATTCGCGCGCGTCGCCCGCGCTCACGGGTAAAGACTGCGTGGCGCCGGTATCGCGCCATGCCGGCGAACACTTTGCCCTTGCCCTCGGGATCGAATTCGGCGCGGATGTCTTCGATATAGCCTTCGCGGTCGATCAGATGATTCTCGACGGCGAACTTTGTGCTGACGAATCCCGCTGCGATCAGCTCGCGCGCGCGTTGCGCGGTCAGTTTCCGGGCCGATGCGATCGTCTCGATCAGGATTTTTTCCCAGTCCGCGACGATCGCCTCCATGCTCTCGCGCACCGCCGGCGACATCGTGTCGCGGCCGAGCATCTCGCCGGCGCCCTTGTACTCTTTCCATTGCAGGGTTTGCGCCTGGATCTTCAGCTTGTCGAGCGCGCTCTTCAGAAAAACGCCGCCGGTCGCCACGCCGAGCATCGTGAGCATCGTGTCCGGATTGGCGACGATTTCCCCCGCTCCTGCCGCTACCAGGTATTCGCGCAGCCCCGCGCTGTCGCCTCGCAGCAGCGCGATCACCCGCTTGCCGCCCGCCTGCGCGGCGCGCAGCAGGCGGTGAATTTCGTGTGCGGTGGCCAGACCGGCGCCGAATTCCGCGATCTCGACCACGATCGCACGAACCTCGTCATCGATGGCCGCCGACTCGAACACGTAGCGCAGATGGTCGAGGCTCTGCGCGCCGCGGCGCATGAGCTGATCGAGCGGCGAGCGAGTCACGTCCTCTTCGATCGGACCCGCCAGGCGAACCATCACGACGGCGTCACGCGGGATTTGCGCGGGCCTGACGACCGCAAGCCAGAACGCCGCCACCATCGCCGCCGCGACTCCAAGGATGGTGATTCCCGCCTTCCAGTCGCCGGCCACGCACGCAACCGAGCCGGCGGCACTCAAAATCGCGACAATAATTGCGAGTCGAACCTCGCGGCTTATCCACAATCGTTCAATAAACGGATTCTTCATCGGTCGCCTTTTTCGATCGCTCCTAATACACTACCGTTTTTGGATGTCTAGGTCTTTCCTCATCGTAATTCTTGCGTTGGCTGCCGCCGGCGTTGCGTCGTGCTCGACCGCCAACGCGCCCAAGACCGCGCCTCCCCCATTTCTCGCCCGTTCGACCACCTTGGAGGTCACCAACGGCATCAAGGTGCTGACCAACGTCGCGATGCCGAATGGATTCGCGCCGATCCCCACACGTCCTCCCATCTGGCTCCAGGAAAGCGAAGAGATTGGCGTCGTCGGGACCCAGGCCGGGCACACGATTATGTATGGCCTGGGAGGCGCCGGGTGGCGAACCGGCCGTATCCTGGCAGCGGAGACGGGGCCGGCCGCGGCCGAGAAGGGAACTATCGTGGACCTCGCCGCGAGCCCCAACGGCCTGACGCTTGCGACCGCAATGGTCGCGCCGGGTGGCAATCGAGTCGATGTGATCGTTCGCGACCTGATCGCCACCGGCGCAGGCAACGTGATCGCCAGCTTCAATGGCCCGTACGATTCCATCTCGATGAGTTGGCTGAACAACGCGACGATCGCGCTTGCACTGCGACGGCATCCCGAACCCCTCGAGTCCGGCGTCAACGGCGGGGCGCCGAATTCCAATCCAGATCAACCTGACGTCGAGCCGCCGCCGAGTCGCGCGGATGGATTGCAGTTGATCGTCGTCACTGGCGCCGGTTCCGTCGCACCGCTGAAGTTCTCATGCCCGATGTCGGCGCTTAGTTGGAGCGCGCACGGCGTCTATGCGGTCGGCCAGGGCGACGCGGGCGCTCCGCCGGTCATCATCGATCGGCGCAACTCCACCTGCACCAAATTTCACGTACCCGTGCCTATCCACGTGCTCGATTGGGACCAGGCCGACGAAGGATCATTCCTCTATATCGGGCCCGACGCCTCGCGCCGTACGATTGGCGTATTCAAGTACAACATAGCGACAGGCGCCGAAGATTTGCTGGGCATATCGACGGGCGCGGCCTCGTTCATAGGCAGCACCAACACGATCACGCTGGGCAATCAGAAGCTCACGTTCAGGATGGCGATCGAGCATCCCGAGGCGCCGCTGCTTGCTCAACTCGCAATATCGCGACCCGAACAAGGCGAGCTCGATGTGAAATCGCTGGGCTTCGACACTATGCCGAAAATGCTCGCGCAGAGCACGATGGAGTATTCGAGGAGTGCCAATGAAGCCGCGATGCAAATCTATGCGCCCAGTCTGCCCGTGCCGTGGCGAAAAATCGTCACCTATTCGCTGAAATACGATAGTGCATTTCTACTGGCCGAGGGTCCGGCCCGCGGCACCGTCACGATGAGCTGGTCGCTCAGGGGTCGATGGCTGGCGCTTCTCGACGGCGACGCGACGGCGGGCACGGTGATGACTGTGCTAGCTCCACCCCGGTAGCTTTCCTAGCTGCCCAACTGCGCGCGATTCCCCCAGTAGTCCGACGCGGTGCGGAATGCCGCCGCGGCGCGCTCGAAACTCTCGAACACGACCAGGCCACGCGCGCGCGCAAGCTCCTTGCCCCGCGCCACGATCGCCTCGACGTGCGCAGGATGCATCACGACGGCAAATGGCTTTGTCGAGCGTCCCGCAAAATCCGCCAGCTTGTCGAGCAGGCCCGTGATCTCATACTCGTGCGTGGCCCAGCGTGACGCACGCAGCCCCGTGCCGACCTCCAGCACGATTGCGTCGATGACCGGATCGCGTTCGAGAATCTCGAGGATGCGATCGAGATTGCCCTGATCATGCCCCGCGCCGATCGTGCCGCCCGCGTCGAGCGGATTGCGGTAGCTGCCGCCGATTATGTTGAAGAACCTCTTCAGTTCGTCGTAGGACGACTCCGATAGCGCGGGAATCTCGAGCCCCGCCGTCGCAAACGTGTCGGTGATTACCACGGATTGCCCGCCGGTCATCGCGACCAGCCCCATCCGCCTGCCGCCGATGCGCTTGGCGCGCGCGAACAGCTCAACCACGTCCAGCATCGCATCGAGGCTCGCCACTTCGACCGCGCCGCTTTGCCGCACGACGGCGCGCCAGGTCGCCTCGGGAGTCGCGAGCGATCCCGTGTGCGACAACGTCGCGCGCGCACCCGCCTCGGTCACCCCGCCCTTCCAGATGACCACCGGATGACGCTCGGCCGCGTGCCGCACGCTGTCGAAGAAGCGCCGCCCGTCGCGCACCCCTTCGATATACATCCCGATCGCGCGGGTCGCCGGATCCGCTGCCATCAAGTCGATATAGTCGGCCGCCTCGAGCACCAGCACGTTGCCGATCGACGCCGCCTTGTTGATCTTGATCCCGCGGGTTGGCGCCTGGAGGCAAAAGTTGATCGTGTGCGTGCCGCTTTGCGAGATGAAGCAGACGTCGCCCGCCTCGCCGGCTTTTTCTTCGGGAAAATTGCACAGTCCGGCCCCCGGGCTGTACAGCCCCATGCAATTGGGGCCTACCAGCGCAATCTCCGAGTTGATCGCGATGTCGCGCAGCTCGGCTTCCAGCCGGATTCCCAGCTCCTCCGACGTTTCCGAAAATCCCGACGTAAAAAATCCGATCGCGCCCACGTGGTTGGCGACGCAATCCTTCAAAATTCGCGGCGCGATCTGCCGCGGGACAGCGCTCACTGCGTAATCGATTGGCTCCGTGATCTCGGCCAGGCTCTTGCGGTTCTCCACCCCCATCGCTTCGATTCCAGGTATCTCGTTGGGATCGATTTGCACCGAGTAGAGCTTGCCCTTGAGATGCGCCATCGCGCGGAGCCACATATACCCGCTCATCCGCTTGTCGCCGATCACGGCAACCACGCGCGGGTTGAACGCGCGCTCGAGATTTTTGAGCCGCGCTGCACGATGCGGGTCCGGCTGCAACGTCTCGCCCGCGGGGGTGGCGAGCACGATTCGCGCATCCAGGATTGTGAGACCGTCCTCATACGCGACTACCGGATTGAGATCCATCTCGGAGATGTCCGGATGCGTCGCGGCGATTCCCGAGATGGTCTCGAGAATCGAGACTACCGCGTCGATATCGACGCCGGGATGACCGCGCACCCCGCGCAGGATCTCAGCGCCGCGCAGCCGCGCGAGCATCGATGCCGCCTCGCGCCCGCCAATCGGCGCCAACGCAAGCGCCGTGTCCTTCATCACTTCGACCAACACTCCCCCCAAACCCACCATCACCATCGCGCCGAATCGATCGTCGCGGTACGTCCCTGCCAGCAGCTCGACGCCCTGCTTCGCCATCGGTTGCACGGCAACGCCTTCGAAGCGCGCGTCGATGCCGCGTGCGGCGAGATTGCGGTGAATTCGCTCGAACGCATCGCGCACCGCGCCCTCATTGTCGAGATTCAGCGCGACGCCGCCCACGTCGCTCTTGTGGCTCACATCCGGCGACAGCACTTTCAGCACCACCGGAAATCCAATCCGCGACGCCGCCCGCACCGCGTCGCCGGCCGTCAATGCGGCCTCCGGCACCACCACCGGCAGGCCGAGCGAATGCAGGATTCGCTTGCTCTCGATTTCCGTAAGAACGGTTCGTCCACTGGAACGAGCCGACGATATTAGCGATGCAACGATGGAGTCAGTCACGCTTGTCGCGTATAGCAGAGCCAAGGAACTATTTGAACCACCGGCGAGCGCGTGCCGCACGCCGCCGCCGGCATCGGCGCGATTGCTGGAGCGCGGGCCGAGATTCAACGCTCGCGTGTGGCGGCTAACGGACCGTTCTGAAGCGATGGTGGGTGATTATCGATTCGAAGGGCGCTTCGCAGCAAAAAAACCGAGACGAGAGAAACCAGTAGAACGCCGGCGTGATCGCCCGCGTACAGCCCGCGTCCTCCGGTTTACTCGTACATTTGCGAATCCGACGCGGCCAGAGTGGTCGGAAACGAAATCCCCAGGAAGGTTCCCGACTTAGAGAGCGGCAGTGCGATCTTACTTGTGGCGTTGTAACTGAGATTGATGACCAACCGATCGCCCAACGCAGGCTTAGCGGTGGTGGAGGTGGTTGAGTTTCCCTGATAGGAAGCAATGGTTACCGTGAGCTTGCTGCACGTGCTGTCGGGGCAGATGGAAGAGGATAATAGCTGCTGCGCCGCGGTGTTCAGTGTGGCTGCGCCATTTCCAGTTGAATCACCTAACGCTCCAGGATTCACGGCAGCATAGCGCGCGAGCACGGATGCCCCCTGGCTGACCGCCAAGGCCGCCTGGCCGATCAGGGCATACTGCACGCCAACTACCATCACGATGATCGCGAGGGTCGAGATCAGCGCGAATTCGACCATCGCCTGCCCCCGGCTGATTCGGCTCCTGCGTGGCTGTGGCGGTCTGGGCGCGGCCGCCGCTGCCTCCACGCTCGGCAGAAAGACTGACTTTACCGCCGGCGAATAGCCGGTTACGCCCGCGTTCTGTTTTGCATCAGATCGATTGAGCATAGAATTTTCCCGTTGGTTCCATTGTTTCTATTTCGAACATAGGTAGCGGCCGAACCCCGTACCGAAGTTTAGTAACTACTTGATCAACGCCACCACGCAAATTCCGTTGCCAGCGGTGCATGGCGTCCCCAGGCTACTTTTCCCCCCCGCCACTCCGGGAATCAGATACGCGATGACGGCGCAAGGCTTGGAATCCGGCGTGATCCAGGCCTTCACAAACTGAGAAATTGTAAACTTCGTGCTGGACCCATTCCCAACGTAAGTCCCGACCGGCAAAACAACTTCCTGCGGATTCCCGATGGTGTGATTGTCCCAGGTGCCGCTTGGGTCCATCGCGACGCCGGCGGCGATCCGCTCAGAAAGGGGACCGCTGGCCTGTCCGACAGTGCACCCCGTGCCAGCTGAGAGGGTCTCATTGACCGTCACGGTTCCGGTGAATGGCTTGAGGCCCATGTAGGGAAAAGGATCGCCGGTACCATCGATGTCGAGCGGACCTTTGGCGCCGGGTTGATCATTGCCGTTCTGGTATATGTTGTACGACTTTGTTCCATCGAAGACCAACTTCCCGAACCACGCCGTGTTTAGACCGGCTGGAAAAACTCCGCCACCCGGCGAGGAAGCGGTCTGAGCCTGCGCAGTTGCGGTCACTTGGACGTCAGCATTGATTAATCCGAGGACGCGGCCAAAATAGTGCGGAACGGTCCGCTTCAGCGTGAGACTGATCTGGGTATTGCCGTTTGAATAGTTCGGCCCGGTAATAACATCGGGGGCTGCAATTCCGTTGTTCGCGAGGTAGGTACTGACGGCCTTGCTCGCCCCCAAGGTGTTGTCAGGCAACCCCGCTCCCCCGGCCAAAACTGCCGCGTCGGCGGCTTTCTGCAGCTGTTGCCAGTTCATGTACATCACCCCGACATCGGCGCCGAGCGCGATCGCCCCGACCAGCACGAAAAGGATCCCGGCGTATAGAGCGGCTATCTGGCCCCGGGAACTGCCGAATATCTTTTTCATAGACCACCCCAATGGATTCGTTCGCCGAAATCGGCGACCGGGAATTGCCGACCCCCCTCTCGCACGTATCTACGCCGCAATAGATCAAAAAACATATGCAAACAGTGCCCCATATCGCTAGCAAGCTTAATGCCACGAAAATGCCACGAATCTGGTAGCACTCCATCCTTCGCTAGTGGCAAGCCTGCAACCACTTGTAGCGCGAAAGCCTATGATATCGTGTAATTGACTGACAGGACAAACGCCTTGCGTCAAGCGACGCGGGCGGTGACTATGCTGTGATTATGGTGAATATAAGGAGAACCCAGGCCCTGCGAGCCGTCCATTAAGTGTATCCCTTCGTCCGTCATTTCTGTTCGTTAATCAGTAGCGGCCGAACCCCGTACCGTCAGTTTCATAGCTATTTGATCAACGCTACCACGCAAATTCCGTTGCCAGCGGTGCACGCCGTTCCCAGGCTCGCTTTCCCCCCCGCCACTCCGGGCATCAGATATACGTTGACGTCGCAGGCCGAGGAATCCGACGTGATCCAGGCTTTCACAAACGAAGAAACTCTAAATATCGCTTTGATCCCTTCTCCCGTCCAAGTCCCGACCGGCAGAACAATTTCCTGCGGATTCCCGATCGTGTGGTCGTTCCAAGTGCCTTTTGGGTCCATCGCGACGCCTGCCGCGATCCGCTCAGAAAGGGGACCGCTGGCCTGTCCGACCTTGCATCCCGTGATCGTTCCAATGGTCTCGTCGGCCGTCACGGTTCCGGTGAATGGCTTGAGGCCCATGTAGGGAAAAGGATCGCCGGTACCATCGATGTCGAGCGGACCTTTGCTGCCGGGGGAATTATTGTCGGTGCTGTATATCGAGTACGACACCGATCCATCGAAGGCCAAATCCGGGAACTTTGCCGCGTTTAAACCGGCTGGAAAAACTCCGCTACCCGGCGAGGAAGCGGTCTGAGCCTGCGCGGTTGCGGTCACCTGGACGTCAGAGTTGAGTAATCCGAGGACGCGGCCGAAATAATACGGAAACGTCCGCTTCACCGTGACACTGATCTGGGTATTGCCGTTCGAATAGGTCGGTCCCGTAATAACATCAGGGGCGGCAATTCCGTTCCTCGCGAGGTAGAAATTGGTGGCAGCGGTCGCGAGTTATTGTCAAATGTTGTGGATTGGCCGGTCATGATCAGGCGGCCTCCCTTGGTTCGTTCTCGGTTGACTGAGTAACGTTTTTCGCTCGATCTTC
>JGI20173J14856_1000094_pt1 | contig 20087 bp, 19 predicted proteins | sample NGESurdeep072012_8_FD_14856 | JGI IMG/M metagenome (IMG submission 14856)
GGGAAACGGGGCGCGCTGCATAAGGACCCTCACCTTCATCCTCTCCCTAACAGGGAGAGGAAATTAAGAGAGAGGCAAGGAAAAAGATCCGGGATTCTTCGCTTCGCTCTAGAATGACACAAAGAAAAGAAAGATCCGGGGTCCCCTTCGGCTGCGCTCAGGGCTTCGGCTGGTGGAAGCAGAGTTATCGGGAAGCGCTCCAGAATGAGACAAAAAACGAGCGCGGGCTTTTGTGATGCGCTCGCAGAACCCTCACCTACCGACCGCCAAGCGGCCGGCCTCCTCTCCCGTAAAGTAACGGGCGAGGTAAGAGTCGCTGCGCTCGGGATTACGAAATCAGAAGGGCATCTTGGAATTTGGACCCTCACCCGACGCTCGACGACTCGCGTCGGCCGCGGCGGCGTTGCACGGTTGGCCGGGCTGATCTAGCTTCAAGACGGGCTGGACAGGAGCCGGCACCGGCTATGATCGTTGGCATCGATATCGGCGGTTCGACCACCGACGCCGTCATCCTCGAAAATGGCGGCCTGCACGTCGTAACGATCGAGGCCAACGACCCGGTCGCTGCGGCTGCCGGGGCGCTCGGAAAACTGGTCGCCGACTTCGGCATCAAACTCGAAGACGTCGAATGCGTCGCCGCCACCGGCGCGGGCTCGCGGGTACTCACCGATTCCCTGCTGGGCAGGCCGGTGGTCAAGGTCAACGAGTTCACCGCAATCGGAATCGGCGGCACGTCGCTGGCCGGAAAGGAAAGCGCGCTGGTGGTCTCGCTTGGGACCGGCACCGCAATCGTATCGGTCACGCGCGACAAAATTGCGCACTTCAGCGGCACCGGGGTCGGGGGAGGCACGCTGCTCGGACTGGCCAAGCACATGCTCGGCGTCTCGACGATCGAGCGGCTTGAAAAACTCGCGCGCAAGGGCGATTTGCGGCGCATCGATCTCAGCGTTCGCGACATCGCCGGCGGCGCGATGGGCGACCTGCCGCCGTCCACCACCGCCGCGAACTTCGGCAAGATAAGCGCCGACGCGACGCCCGAGGACAAGGCGCTGGCGATCATGAACATGATCGTCGAATCGATCGGCGTGCTCGCACTGGCCAGCGCGCGCGCCTGTGACCAGGAAAATATCGTGCTGACCGGCAAGTTGACGCGCCTGTTCCGATTCATGCAGGAGATGAAGCGGCTCACGTTTCCGTTCGGCCGGCGCTTCGTGATTCCCGAGCACGCCGATTTCGCGACGGCGATCGGCGCCGCGCGCCACGCCCGCCAGCACCAATAGCGCGCCGTTCGCCTCTCTTTGCCCAGTAGTAGTTCAGTTTAGAAAACCCTTGGCTTGACAGAGGTGAGGGTGCAAGCCGGAGAAGCCAGACGATGGCAAAGACCCCGCTGCCGTTGCACTGGGCCGCAAAGGGGGGTCTCAAGGGTGGAAAAGCAAGATGGTGTCCACTCATAATACACGGCAGGGTTATACCCATAGCGAAGCCCGCTGCCGCCGGCGCAATATGAGTGTTGACACCCGTGCAGATTCGGGGTGAAACCGATTTCTTAAACACGCTGTCAGCCGTACGCCAACAGCGAACAAAAACGAAAAACGAAAGGAAAGCAACAGAACATGAAAAACCAAACGAATAGGAACCTCGTCATCCGTTCAAGCCTCGCATTGGCCTTGGCCCTGGCCATCTGGTTACCAGTCCAAGCGCGCTCCGCCGAGCCTGCGGAGGGGAAAACCATGACGGAGGCCAAAATGACGGAACGCTGCCAGGAAATGAAGGAACAGAAACAGAAAATGAAGGAAGACGCGAAGGCTCAAGACGCTCAACTCACCGAGGAGCTCGCCAATATGAACCGCGCGCCGGAGGACAAGAAGATGGGCCTGATGGCCGCGGTGGTCACCCACATGGCGGAGCAGCGGATCGCTATGGATGCGCGAAAGGCGGAGATGGAGGAGAAGATGATGAAGCACATGATGCAGCATATGCAGATGGGCAAGGAATCCATGGCGCAGTGTCCGATGATGGAGGATATGGGTGAAAAATCAGGGGATGCCCAAAAAGAACAGAAATGATTGCTGATCGCCACGATGCCCCGCGACGAACGGTTGCTGCGGTCCTGTGGCGGCCACTTCAAATGACACTGCCTGCGCTCGCGGTCTGGATTGCCCAGTGGTGCGCTGGTCGCAGCGCAACGAAAGGCGCTTTATGATGAACCATACAGACGGATGGATGGGCGGAGGGATGTGGATTTGGACGGTGATCGGCGTACTGGTGGTGGTCCTGCTGGTGGTCGTGATTAACAACCTGTCCAAGAAATAATCGTGCGTTCACGACCCGCCTGTGAACGCCGGACTAAAACTGCGTCAGTTGGCCGGAGTAAAAGTACATCAGTGAGAGACGCAAGAAGGCCCCCGCGGGGGCCTTCTTGTGTCTCCAGGTCAGACTCTGGAAGCGTCGTTAGGGGTGCGGTGTAATCGCCACAATTGTCATTTGGGCGGTTTCAGGACCGTAGTACCAAAATACGCGAAATGCGGCCGGCGTCTTGTTTTCAGCGTATGCCTCGAAGACCTTCTGGCCTTGTGGACCAAAAAGCTTCGAGTATCCATGTGTCCGCAAACTCGGATGACGGGGATTGCTTTCCAAAAGCCCGAGCGTCTTGCGAACAGCGCGGAGTCTTTTTGCCGCACCTGGGTCTTTGGTTAGAGCTACCAGTGATCCTTGTGCTTCCGGCGTGAAAAGCAACTTGAACTTCCGCACCGGATCGCTCCTCTAGTCAATATCGTCATCCGCGTATTTCTCGAACGATCCCAAGTCTATAAATTTGCCCTCGCGAGCCTCTTCCAATCCCTTAACGACTTTTTTCAGCGCTTGCGGGTTTTTTCGTTGGTAGAGCCACGCTTCATGCATCGGCACTGAAACCTCCGGCGTCAGCAATAGCTGGCCGGCGTCGTTTACGTAGATCCCAAATCGAACGGCAGCATCCAAATCGTTTTCGTTGCCCAAAATTTCCTTCAAGGATTCCAAGGCTCTGGTCAAAGAGATTCGCTTTCGCTCATCCAGTGTGGCGTCGCCGACCCGCTTAAAGCTTTTGTTCAATATGGTCGCCGTGCCGGTCGTCCTGGTCATATGGGTTCCCCTAATATCGTCTCCGTTAGATGAGACGCAGCCAAATGGGAGATACGTCAAAAGCAACGATGTCCCAATGGGGGTATTGTGTCAATATGGGTAATTCCCCTTTGCGCCCCCCTGCCCCTCCATCTGAATCAGATTTTACAGCTTACGCGCGCTGGTTTTAGGGGGGCGCCGTTACATCTTTGGCGCGGTAGGATATAAACTTCCAAGATTGACGCGCGTGCGGACCCGCGAAACGGGATTTGCGGGCGTGCCGGCGCTTTCGCGAGGTTTAATTCACCGATGCCATCAAGGTTGCTCCAAGGATTGCGGCTGCTCGATTTGACCGACGAGAAGGGCGCGTTGTGCGGCAAGATGTTCGCCGATCTCGGCGCCGAAGTTATCAAGGCCGAACCACCCGATGGATGCTCGACGCGGCGCATCCCGCCCTATCTCGAAGATATCGCCGACCCCGACCACTGCCTCTATTCGATCGCCTATCACGCGGGGAAAAAATCCGTGACCGCCAACCTCGCCACTGACGACGGGCGCGCACTGGTCGCCGATCTTGCGGCGCAATCCGATTTTCTCGTCGAGTCGCACCCGCTCGGCTATCTCGATTCAATCGGTCTCGGCTACGACACGCTCGCCAAGAGAAATCCGCGCCTCATCTATGCGTCGATCACGCCGTTCGGCGATACGGGTCCGGGCAAAGACTACGCCTGGGCCGACATCATCTCGTGGGCGGCCGGCGGCCAGATGTACCTGATGGGCGAGGAGGGAAAGCCTCCGCTCCAGATGAGTCTGCCGCAAGCCGGATTGCACGCGGGCGGCGAGGCCGCGGTGGCCATGATGCTCGCGCACTACCCGCGCCGAATCGACGGGCTCGGCCAGCGAATCGTCGTCAACATGCAGGCCTGCATCGTGTGGACGCTGATGAACGAACAGGCGATGCCGTTCCTGCACGGCAGCTATCTGACGCGCACCGGGGGTTTCGTCGGCTCGGCCGACGCACGGCGCAAGATGGTGTACCAGTGCAAGGACGGGCACATCTCGACCCTGATCGCCGGCGGCATGACGTTCGGCAATTCGACCAAGGCGCTGATCGAGTGGATGCGGGAGAACGGATTGGGCTCCGACTGGATGCGGACCAAGGATTGGATTTCGTGGGTGCCGGGCCTCTTCATGGATATGACCGAGCAGGACCACAAGGAGACCGAAGAACTCGAAGCCACGATCCAGCGCTTCATGCTCACGATGACCAAGCGCGAAATCTACGCGCAGGGACTCAAGCGCCGCATCTTTCTCGCGCCGGTCGCGACGGCCGCCGACATCGCAGCCGACGAGCAGCTCAAAGCGCGCGACTTCTGGACTGCGGTGCCGCACGACAGCATCGGCCGCACGCTGACATTTCCGGGACCATTCGCGAAACTGACCGCGACCCCGATCGGATCGACCACTCGCGCGCCGCGAATCGGCGAGCATAACGACGAGATTTACCGCGGGCTGCTCGGGCTTGCGCCCGAGCGATTGAACAAACTGCGAGCCTCCGGCTCGATTTAGCCAGGAGAAATTCGAGATGAGCCGTTTCGCATTGGAAGGAGTTCACGTCCTCGACTTCGCCTGGGTCGGCGTCGGTCCGGTCACGACCAAGTATTTCGCCGACAACGGCGCCGACGTGATTCGGGTCGAGTCCGCCGCGCGCCCCGACGTGCTGCGAATCGGTCCGCCGTGGAAAGATGCGATGCCCGGGATCAACCGCAGTCAGTTTTTCGCCAGCTTCAACACCTCGAAAAAGGGAATCACGCTCGACTTGAGCAAGCCCAAAGCGCGCGAGATCGCCAAGCGCATGGTGCCGTGGGCCGACATCATCGTCGAGAGTTTCACGCCCAAGGCGATGCGCAACTGGGGACTCGATTACGAAAATCTGCGTGAGCTGCGCCCCGACCTGATCATGCTCTCGACCTGCATGCAGGGGCAGACGGGACCCAACGCGCTTTACCCCGGCTTCGGCCAACTGATGTCCGCGCTGTCGGGCTTCTACTACATCTCCGGTTACGGGCCAGGCTCATGCACGCCGCCGTACGGCGCCTACACGGATTTCATCGCTCCGCGCTTTTCCACCTTCACGCTTCTCGCCGCGCTCGACTATCGCCGCCGCACCGGTCAGGGCCAGTATATAGACATGTCGCAGTACGAGGCCGCGATGCAGAATCTGGCGCCTGCGCTGATCGATTACTTCGCAACCGGACGGGTGCTTGGCCCGCGCGGCAACGCGTCGGCGCGTTACGCTCCGCACGGCGCCTATCGATGCGCCGACGAGGACGGCAACGAGCGATGGATCGCGATCGCCGTCGCGGGCGACGAACAATGGCGTGCGATGCTCACCGCGCTCGCCGCCGATTCCACCGACCGGCGCTTTGCGAATGCGCCCGCGCGCATCGAGAACGCCGCGGCAATCGATGAGTTCGTCGGCTCGCTCACGCGCATCCACAACGCGCAGGAACTCACCGCGAAGTTGCAGGCCGCCGGAGTTGCCGCCTATCCGGTCGAGAACTGCGTCGATATCCATCAGGACGACAACCTCGAGGCGTTCGGCTTCTGGCATTGGCTCGAGCACAAGGAGATGGGCCCGTCGCCGTACGAGGGACTCGAGCATCGCATGAGCCGCACCCCCGGCACGCTTCGCTCGGCCGCGCCGATTCTCGGCCAGGACAACGACGAAGTCTTTCGCGAGATGCTCTCGCTCAGCGCCGATGAGATCGAGCAGCTGAAAAACGAAAACGTGATATTCTGAGCTCGTTGCGCAGTCCGTCGTGCGATACGAACTCAAAATTGCGCTCCGCTATCTGCGCGCCCGCCGCAAAGACGCCTTCATCTCGATCACGACCATCTTTACCGCGGTCGGCGTGATGATCGGCGTCGCCGCGCTCACCGTGACACTCTCCGTGATGGGCGGTTTCGAGCAAAGCCTCAAAGAACGCGTGCTCAGCCTCAGCCCGCAGGTCCAGATACTCAATTCGCAAGGATCGATCGACAACTACGCCGACATCGAGAAGAAGGTCGCCGGCGTGGCAGGCGTCAACGGCTCCGACGCGTACATCGTGGGCCAGGCGATGCTGAGTTCGGGACGCGGAATCGGCGGCGTCATCGTGCGCGGCGTCGAGCCGAACAATCCCGTCGTGCGCGCGCAATGGGGCCGCTACATGACCGCCGGCGGTCTCGACGATCTCTCGCGAAGCTACGCGATCCCAGGGAGCGGCGCCGAGCCCGCGGCTACGGCAGGTGGCCTCGCCATCGGAGTCAGCCTTGCGAAAAAACTCAAGGCCAAACCCGGCGACGCGGTTCGGATGGTTGCGCCGATTATTTCGCCCGATGGATCGCTCTCAACCAAGAGCGGTCAATTCGCGATCGGCGCGATCTTCGACTCCGGAATGAACTTCGTCGATAGCAACATGGTCTTCATGGATCTCGTGCACGCCCAGGATTTCTTCGGCCGCACCGGACGAGTGGACGGCATCGATATCCATCTGACCAATCTCGACCAGACCGACGCAGTGACCGACGCGATGCGCAAACTGTTTGCGAGCCCGTACCGGGTGCGCAACTGGATCGAGTTTAACGAATCTGCCGCCGCCGGCTTCGAACTGCTCAAGCGCGTCTATGCACTCGTGCTCGTGATGCTCATCGGGGTCGCGGCGTTCAACCTGGTCGCGACGCTGATCATGGTCGTGATGGAGAAGCGCAAGGACATCGCCGTGCTGATCGCGATGGGTGCGACGCGGCGCGACGTGCGCCTGATTTTCGTGATGAAGGGATTGATCGTCGGCGCGGCTGGAACCGCGGCCGGATTGATCCTCGGCGCCACCGGATGCTTCGCGCTGGCGCGTTACCAGTTCATTCACATCCCGCGTGAAATTTACGGCATCTCGACGCTGCCGATCGCCGTCGATCCGTGGAACTTCGCCGCCGTCGCGCTCGCCTCGATGCTTCTGTGCCTGCTCGCGACCGTCTATCCGGCCCGGCAAGCGTCGCGAGAGATGCCTGTCGAAATCTTCCGCTCCTGACCCCTGCGCACGCCCCACCACACATCCGCGGACAAGTGAAAAACTGACTACTGATTATTTGGTGTGTGATTCATATTGGTGGGGGGCTTGCCGGCCAGCTTCGGTTTGCGAACGACCAAAGTCTCGTGACCGCGGACCTTGATCGTGCGAGCCGGCTCTGACTGAAAGTTCTGACCCGGTCCGTCAGAATGCCGTGGCTGCGACGAGGTGCGATTGCGCCGCCAGTTGCTGAGCTCCTTCGACAGTTTTGAGGTCAGCGATTCGTTGTCCTGGCCGTTCTCGGTCGATTCTCCGCTTTCCTTGTCGAGGTCGCCCTCAAACTCCGCGGAACTCATTTGTGTTCTTTCTTCTTGTGACGTGGATTTGTCCTCCTTGCTTGGGAACGTTTAAGAAACAGGATTTTAGTTTCCGAAATTGATGTACTGACACTAATCGGCGCTCGCGCTCGCGGCAGCCTGGGGTCGTTAATCAGTGGATAAGATTGTCTATCGACTGCGTACCGAATCTGAGTTTTATCGGCGCGTTTCGGCTTGGGATGATTTTATGCGGGATACTTTGCAGGCGGATTTTCCGCCGGCCGGGCCTGGTTTTGGCTCCGGCCGGCGTTCAATTCATTCGGATCTGGGATTGGTGGTTTAGGCAAACAAACTCTGCATGCGGAGCGCGAGGCCCATGTCGCCTGCGACTCGCAGTTTGCCGCTCATGAAGGCGACCTGCCCGTTGAGCTTGCCGCTNGTCATGTCAACNTAGTCCTGCGCCGTCATCGAAATCGTGATGCTCGGCGAAGCGGCCGGTCCTTCTTTGACCGTGCACGTTTGGTCGGCGATGACTACGTGCCACTTGCCGCCGTTATCGCCCGAGAGGTCGAACTGGTACGTCGCAGTCAAACCCTTCGCCGCGTCCTTGTTGAAGCGACCGGGCATCGCCGCAAAGATTTCCTTAGGTGTCGTCGGTGCTGCATCAGCCATGGAAATAAATTCCTCCTGGTGGGAGCGTCCTTGCTCCGCTCTTTCCGCCATATAAGCGTGCGGCACGCACCGTGTCAATACTAACACGCGGCGCAGGATTAATCACGCCCGGCGGCATCGTCAGAGACCGCAGGTCAGAATCCGAACATGTTTCCGGGCAGGACTCTGATGATATTGCCCCGCACGTGCACCGGCGACGCGCTCTGGGTGATCGTCACTGCCTGCTGCTTCTGCGCATCGCTCTTGACCGTGCCATCAAGGTACGCGTCGTGGCCGATCACCTTCACCGTCACGCCGGTTAAGCCGGCGGCATAAAGCTGCGACGCGATCGCAGCCTGGCGCGCTGCCCAATCGGCCGTGTCCGTCGTCAGCGAATCGATCACGTTGCCGACCCCCGGTACTTGCCGCACGATTTTTTCCGTGTACCGCTTGGCGTCGGCGTCGAACACCTTGCCGAAAATCGTCACCGCGCTGCCGCTGGTGTAACAGTCCACGCGGCGCGTCCTCGGATTCGACCCCAGCACCTGCTTGACGCTCTGCTGCAAGGTCAGCGGCGCGGGCTTGGGCGCGCGGCTCGCCACGTGATGATGCTTGCGCGGCGCGGGCGCCGGCGCGACCGCCATCGCCGGCGTCTCGATTGGCGCCGGCGAGGGAGCACTCGCCGCTTCCGACGCGGCCGGCGACGGCAACGCGCTGGCGAATTCCGGCGCCTCGGTCGGACTCAGTCCCGCCACCTTCGAGCTCAGTTGCGACTCGAGCGCGTCCTTGGTCGTGGGATCGTTGGTGAAAATTATCGGATAATCGATCTCGACCTGGCCGCCGCTCAGCGGCGCAAAATTCCACGCCGAAACGTCCTTCACTACTTCCGCGTCGAAGGCCGGATTCGGATTGGTCGAGGTCCGCACCGACGCCGCGTCCACGTTGCCGTTGGGCAGCACCCTGATCCGCACCACCATCCCATCTCGCAGCGTGCTGTCACCGGCGACCGCATGCGAATAGCTCTCCAGCAATCCGTCCTTGTGATCTTCGAAAAATTTTCGCGCCGCTTCCTGATTGCGCTCGGGCGCCGCCGCCGATTCCCCCGTCACCTGCACCCCCATCGCCTTCGACAACGCCACCAACAGCCCACTGGGCGCCGGCGCTGTCACCGACGCGACCACCGCTGGCGACGCGACCGCCGCCGGCGACGCGTTCGCCACCGGGGCCTGCGCGGGCTTGGTGCTGAGATGAAGCGCGAGCCACGCGCCGCCCCCCAGCGCGATTATCGCCGCGATCAAGTACCAAACGAAGCCGAACCGCCTGCGGCCTTCTTCTTCGCTGTCGTTGTCGCCGTCCGGCATCTTGCCCGTGATGCGCATCGACGGCGACGCATCGCGCCGAACCGTCGTCCGGCCCCGCGGCGGCGCCGACGACGACGGCGGTGTGTACGACGGCGCCGCCGATTCCACCCCGAGCCGCGCGCCGCAGAAATTACAGATCAGTTCCCCCGGCTGCGCCTTGCCGCCGCATACCGGGCATTCGATTTGCTCGCCGAATTCGCCCGCGCCGGTGGCGGCCGCCCCTTCGGCAAAGGCGGGACCCGCCTGCACCAGCGCGGTTCCGTCAGCTTCGCAAAAGGTTTCCGAGTCGGGGAAGGTTTTTTCGCAGCGCGGGCACCTTTTCATCTTGGTAAGCGCTCCTCCGGCGCAAGTTTCGATGATATCCGCGCGAATTGCGACACGCCAACAGGCTGCGCAAAGCTCGCACCGTAATACTGTCCGCTCGCGATCACTGCCTGGCGATTACCTCGGCGACGAACGCCAGCGCCGGCATCGGATCGTGCAGCGGCGTCTCCGGCGGCGCACTCATCCTGCCACTGGATGAATACGGATACGGCGAGCGGTAGGTTACGGGCAAAATAATGTGTCCGGTATCCAGATTGATTCGAAACCGCTCTCCTCGGCTTTGCGAGCGACCGCCGCGATAGCGTTGGGCGACGTCTGATACAAAAATATTCCGAATTTCATTGCGTTCAACCCGCCTGGCGCTCGAACTTTTATAATCCTAGTCAGTTTCCAGCTTCACCGCGAAGACCGCCGGATCCTCAATCGTGCGCAAATCGAGACGGAACGAATCATCGACCACCCGCCCGATAATTCGCGCGCGGCGAAACATCGCCGCGATCGCATCGGCGGATTTCTCCGGATGGCTCACGCGAAGCGCAACCGACTTCAATTCCTCGACCGGCATCGCGCCCGAGCCGACCTGCGAAGCCGCATCGACTATTTCGACCACGTAATCTCCGCCCAGCCGCTCCGCCACTATCTCCCGCGCGCGCGGCGCGATTGCGCCAATCTCACTTGCACGCCGCCCCAGGAGTCGGATCGTCGGCAGCTCCTCACCGAGGTCGCCCGAGCGAAGATACAGCCGAAGAGTCGCCTCGAGCGCCGCAATTGTCAGCTTGTCGCATCGGAGCGCCCGCTTCAGGGGATTGCGCTTGATTCGTTCGATCGGCCCGCGTTGCCCGGCAATCACGCCCGCCTGCGGACCGCCCAGCAGCTTGTCGCCCGAGAACGTGACAATCGCAGCGCCCGCCGCAATTCGCTCGCGCACCAAAGGTTCGCGCGGGACTGCGAAATCCGTCAGATCGACAATCGCCCCCGCGCCGAGATCCTCCATCACGTCGATTCCGCGCGCGCGCCCGATTTCGACCAGCTCTTCCAGCGTCACTTCGCTGGTGAAGCCGACCACGCGGTAGTTCGACGGATGCACCTTCAGCAGGAGGGCCGTTTCCGGACCGATCGCATCGGCGTAATCCCCCGGATGGGTCCGATTGGTGGTCCCGACTTCGCGGATTATCGCGCCGCTTTTCGCCATCACGTCGGGCAATCGAAACGATCCGCCAATCTCGATCATCTCGCCGCGCGATACTATTACTTCGCGCCCGTCGGCGAGCGAGTTAAGCGCGAGCACAACCGCCGCGGCGTTGTTGTTTACCACGGTCGCCGCCTCGGCCCCCGTAAGCGCGCAAATCTCGTCCTCGACGATCGTATCCCGGTCGCCGCGCGCGCCGGTCTCGAGATCGTATTCCAGGTTGACCGCAGATCGCGCCGCCATCTCGACCGCCTCGATCGCCGATTCCGCCAGGATCGCGCGGCCGAGATTCGTATGCAGCACGACTCCCGTCGCGTTCACCACCGGCCTAAGCCGCGGCTCGTCGGCGGCGACGGCGCGCGCGACCGCGCGCGCCACCGCATCGACCATCGCGGCCCGATCGCGCCGCTGCGTGTCGCGTCCCGAAAGAATCGCGGCGCGAAATTCCGCCTGCGCCCGCTGCACCATCAGTTTGAGGTAGATGCGGCTGAATCCGGCGAGAGCGGGATTCTTCTCGGCGGCCCGGAGGCATTCGTCGATCGGCGGGAGTGCGCGGACGGCCTCCGCACGCGCGTCGATATCTGCGTCCTTATGTTTTCGCGAATGTCTCGGCACGGCGGCTAGATTATCAAAGACCGCCCCGCTCCCACGCAAGCCACCCCCCGGCCGCTTGCCGCGATCTCGTCTCTTTGCAACTCTCACCACGTGACGAACGCACTACTGTCGCGCGTCTTGCGCCGTCAAGTACATTCCAGGCAGGAGGTCTGAGAATATGACCGACCCGGCACGCGCGGCGCTCGCCGTCCTGCGAATCTCCGCCAATTTCGACTGGACAATCGTGTACCTGCTAATCCTGACCTTGTTCATCTATTCGGGCGAGATCATGGCGCGGCGATGGAACGTGATCGCGGCGGGGCTGGCGCTTTGGTTTGCCGACTGGATTAACGAACTGGTCAATTCGGCGATTTTGTTTTGGAGCGGGCGCGCGCCGTTATGGGTCGAGACCGGGCACACCTCATATCAGATCCTGGTCGGGCTCAACGCCGAAACCACGCTGTTGTTTTTGATCTACGGGATGGCGTTTGCGAAGCTGCTGCCGGCAAATCCGCGCGCGAAAATACTCGGCTTGAACAGCCGATTGGTGTTGATCGTCGGACAATCGGTCGCATCGGTGATCCTGGAAGTCGTGCTGAATCGATGGGGCTACCTGAACTGGTACTGGCCCTTTTGGAATCTTGGCGCGGGACTGATCTTGATTGTCATCTTCGGATACGCCTGGTTTTTCGCGGTCGCTGCGTGGGCGCATGACGCTGAAACTGAAACGAAGCGATGGAGCATCGTGGGTGGATTGGCCTCCGTTTCACTCTTGCTCGCAATTGTCTTTGGCTCGCTCGGATGGCTGTAGATCTTTGCGCATCTCATTTGTTTTAACATTGGGTGCAGGGGTCACCGCTGCCTTGCCGCGATCTCGTCTCTCTGCAACTCTCACCACGTGACGAACGCACTCCTGTCGCGAATCGAGCTCCGCTTCATCGACGCCGCCGGCCACGCGCGCGCGCACGATCTCGATGCGCCATCCGGCGCGCGCGAATCGAGCGCCATCCGCGACGGCCTCGCCATCTCTGCCCGCCTCGAACACGCACTCGGCGGCGCGATCGTGCGCGCGACCGTCGCCAATCGCGGCGCCGATCCGATTCGGCTCACGTCTGCAATCTTCGAAGTCTCAACCGGTTTCGCGCCGTCCGCACCAGCCCGGTTCTTCAAGCACGGATACCAGTCATGGAGCGCCTCGGACGGATGCGACGTACGCGCGTCGCAAAAAAACCATCCGCGCGACGCTGCCCATTTCGTCATTCGCGTCAATCATCAGAGTGAATCGACTCGCCCGCCTGAATTCCCCGAGGCGGATACCTCCGAGCTTTTCACAATCGTCGAGAGTCTATCTGCCGGGGAGCGCGTCCTGGCCGGATTCATCGGAGCCGCTACTTCGCTCTCGACCCTCACCGTGTCGAGCCCTGAAAAAATAATCGCACGCGCGATCCTCGACGATGTAACTCTCGCGCCGGGCGCGCATCGCGAACTCGATCCGCTGTTCATCGCCACCGCCGATGAGTCCGCCGCGCGTCTGGCCGCGCGATGGGCCGACGCGGCCGGGCGATGGATGAACGCGCGGGTCGGCGCGCCGTTTCAGCGCGGATGGTGCTCCTGGTACCACTACTTTCACGAGATCACCGAGGACGCGCTCCGCGCCAACATCAAGTCGCTCGAAGCGATGCGCTCGGAGTTTCCACTCGACCTGATTCAACTCGACGACGGCTTTCAGTCGGCGCTTGGCGACTGGGATACGACCAACGCCAAGTTTCCGGGGGGACTCAAAAAAATCGCCGGCGAAATTCGCGCCGCCGGCTTCAAAGCCGGCATCTGGACCGCGCCCTTTCTTGCCGCCCGCGACGCGCGCCTGATGATCGATCATCCCGACTGGTTCATCATTCACGAGGAGACCGGCGAACCGGTTCGCGCCGGCTACAACCCGAACTGGACCACCAGCGACGACCCATTCGCATACGCGCTCGACCCAAGCAACCCGGCGTTTCTCGCGCACCTCCGCCATCTGTTCGCCAAGCTTACCCGCGACTTCGGCTTCTCGTATTTGAAACTCGATTTTCTCTACGCCGCCGCCTCGCCCGGCCGGCGCCGCGATCCAGGTCTCACGCGCGGCGAGACCTTGCGCCACGGCCTCGAGGCGATTCGCGCCGGCGCCGGCGATGACGCCTTCATCCTCGGATGCGGCTGCCCGATTGGCCAGGCGATCGGCGTCGTGGACGGGATGCGCATCGGCCCCGACGTTTCCCCGTTCTGGGGCTCGACCGCTTCCGGAGCGGGCGACCCGTCAACCGTCTATGCGCTCGACGCGATCATCGCGCGCAGCTTCATGCATCGCCGCCTGTGGCTGAACGACCCTGACTGCCTGATGCTGCGGGCGCGCGAAACCAGCCTCAGCGCCGACGAGCGCGCAGCGCTGGCCGCGACCATCGCCGCCAGCGGCGGGATGCTCCTAATCTCCGACGACATGAGCCTGCTTGACGCCGAGGCGGGAAAACTGTTTCGCGCAGTCGCGCAAATCGCCGCCGAGATCGATTCCAACGCGGCGCGCGAGCCGGTACTCGCGCTCGATCTGATGGCCACCGGCGACGTGCGCGGCCTGATCACTGAAACCGCCACCGGCGGCGCGATCGCGATGCTCCTGAATCGCGGCGACTCGCCCGCAAGAGTGCAAATGTCCGACCTGAAGCTGGGCGGAGGCGAAATGGTAGCGCTGGATCTGGCCCGCAACGAGAAAACTGAAATCTTCGATACGATCGATATCCCGCCGCACTCCGCGCGCATCCTGCGCCTCAAGCGTTAAGCCGTTGGTAAATCGATCACGCTCGCGCCCGCGCCCGCGTGCAACACGGCTCTGAAATTTTTAGTTTTTTCACTTTTTTCACTTTTTTCACTTGGCGCGCCGGGGTCCAGCTTCGCGTAATATCCGCGATCGATCGATTCAATCACCGAGTCCGCGCTCGCCACGTCGCACAGGGCAACAATCGAACCGCCGAAGCCCGCGCCCGTCAGCCGCGCGCCGAACGCGCCGCCGCGCCGTGCGCATTCCACGATGGCGTCGAGCCGCTCCGTGCTGCATTCGAAGTCATCTGCGAGACTCTGATGCGACGCATTCATCAGCTTTCCCATTTCATCGAGGCGGCCCGCCTCGAGCACGTCCGCCGCACGAATCACCCGCTCGGTCTCGCCCAAGACATGCCGCGCACGTTTCAGAATTTCCAGCGGGCGGCTCGAATCCAGAGCGATCCGAGTCGGCCCCCGGCCGAGCAACTCTGCGTCGAGCGCCGGCTGCGAAACTCCCAGGATGCTCGCCGCCTCTTTCAGATCTGCGCCGAGCCGCGCCGGCGCGGCTGCCGCGAGTTTCTCGACGAGTTCCGCCGCGTTCCATCCGGGTGATGCGCGAACCACGTCGCCAAGGATCGTCACGCCGTCGAGCTCGAGCGCACGCCCGAGAATTCGCGCCGCCAGCGCGCATTCGACGACCCGCCGATTGTATTGCGCGCGCACCATCCCCGACTTGTCCGCGATTTCCCGGCTATCCGCCACGACCAGCGCGGCGTTCGCCGGCATCTTCACCGCGCGCACGCGGATCGGGTCGAACTCGATAAACAGCGCATGGTCGCGACGGCCGAGAATCGACGCCGCCTGGTCCATCCCGCCCGCCCGCGTCCCGACGTACCATTCGCTGCGCGCAACCATCGTCGCGGTTTCGATCGGGTCGAGTTCGAGTTCGTTGACCGCCATGAATGCCATCGCGGTCGAAACCGTGAGCGCGGCCGATGACGACAGCCCCGCGGCAGGCGGCACGCGGCCATCGACGACCATCGATGCGCCCCGCAAATTTTCAGTGAAGATGCCGCGCGCAGAGAAGTGATCGATCACTCCCTGGATCGCGGCCTTGACGTAGTTCGCCCAATCGCCGGTTTCGTATGATGGGATCTGTCGTGCGATTGCAAAACGGCGCGAGGACCAGCGGGGTCGGCGTTCGCCAGTTCGATTTCGGCTGCCGCGATGGCGGCGGCGACGACGATTGTGGATCGATCGATCGCGACCGGCAGCACGGGCAGGCCGCTATAGTCCGTGTGCTCGCCGATTAGATTGACGCGGCCGGGCGCGCGGGCCGCGAAGATTCGCGCGTCGCCACCGGCGCGGACTCGAGCGGCGAGGCAGGCAGCGCGCGCCAACTCTCCGGCGTCCCATCCGTCGGGGATACTCATCGCCGCTTCCTCTTTTGCTTGAACCAGGCGCGCGCCGCCTCGAGGTCTTCGGGCGTGCCGACGTCGCTCCAGAATCCACGCATATCAAGCGCGCGCACGACCCGGCCGTCGGCGATCATTTGCGCGATTGCACCGGGCAGTTCGAGTTCGCCGCGCACCGACGGTTCGAGCCGCGCGAGGTAGTCGAAAATTACCTGGCTGCTTGCGAAAAGCCCCGCGTTGTTCCATTCGGTCCTGGCGGTTCCGGGCGCCGGTTTTTCGTCGAGGCGCTCGACCATCATGTGCGGGGTCACATAGACGGCGGCGCCGCGGAACGGATCCTTGACGCGATTCACCGCGAGCATCAAATCGTACTCGTCGATCCGCGCGTGATGAACGAAGCGCGGGTAGTTCGCGCGGTCCATCAGAATATCGCTCCATCCGAAGACAAAGCGCGGCAGGCCTGCAAGATGCGCGCTGGCCGCAAGCATCGCGCCGCCGGTCCCGTTCAATTGCGGCTGCCTGACGGTTATGATTTTGATTCCCGGATTTTCGCGCTGCCAGGTTTTCGCCCATCCCTCGATTTGCTCCGACAGGTAGCCCACCACGACGATGAAGTGCGTCAGTCCTGCCCCTGCGAGCGCGTCGGCGATATGCGTAATCAGCGGTGAACCGGCGACATCGAGCAGTGTTTTCGGAGTCTCGGCGGTCAGAGCGCCCAGGCGTTTGCCGCGCCCGGCAGCCAGCAGGACCGCCGTAGTAATTTCCACCGCCACGCCGCCCAAGATAGCATCGCGCAGGCTTCGAGGATGCTTGCTGGCGGTATATAGTTGAGTAAGAGTTTATCGAGAGCCGCACAAATGTTTGGTGAGATAAGTCCCCGCAAGAAAGCCCCCGCGCCGTTCATTTCGATCGAGGAAGCACTCGATGAAACCCGCCGCGGCCACATGATCATCCTGATGGATGACGAACAGCGGGAGAATGAGGGCGATTTGTGCATGGCGGCCGAAAAAGTCACCCCCGAGGCGGTCAACTTCATGGCCAGGTTCGGGCGCGGGCTCATCTGCCTGCCGATGTCGGCGGAGCGAATAGACAGACTCGGGCTCAGCATGATGGTTGGCGACAACCAGGCGCCGCTCGGGACGGCGTTCACGACGGCGATCACCGCGCGGCGAGCGTCGGGGTCGGGAATCTCGGCGCAGGATCGCGCGACCACGATTTTGCAGGCGGTGCGCGAGGACGCCAGCGGCGCCGAGTTCATCACGCCCGGCTACGTCTATCCGCTGCGCGCGCGCGACGGCGGCGTGCTGGTGCGCACGGGGCAGACCGAAGGCGCGGTGGACCTCGCGCGGCTGGCGGGACTCAAGCCGGCGGGCGTCATCTGCGAGATTCTGAAGGAAGACGGCACGATGGCGCGGCGCGACGACCTGGTCGAGTTCGCCAAAGTGCACGGGCTCAAGATTGTCACGGTCGCGGACATCATCGAGTACCGGCTGCGCAACGAGACGATGGTCCAGCGGATCGCGCAAGCGAAGCTGCCGACCGCGTTCGGCGAGTTCAGCGCGATCGTCTATCGCAACCTGATCGATCACACCGAGCACCTGGTGCTGGTGATGGGCAAGGTGGATCCGGCCAAGCCGATTCTGGTTCGGGCGCATCGCGAGTATCTGCCGGGCGACGTGTTCGGCTACTCCGTTCGCAACACCCGCAACCTGCTGCGCTCCGCGATGGAACGAATCTCGGCGGCCGGCGAGGGCGTGCTGTTGTACCTCAAGCGCGAGTCCAACGCACTGGCGTCGGATTTTGAGGGCGGGCGCCCGGCGCGCCGTGCAACTACGCGGGTCAACGCGCCCGAGGCAGATTTCCGCGATTACGGAATCGGCGCGCAGATTCTCCGCGACGTGGGTGTGCGCAAGATGATTATCATGTCCGATGCGACGCCGCGGCTTGCCAATCTGCCGGGCTACGGATTGGAGGTCGTGGGATCGGTTCCGCTTTCAACCAACGGCAAACAGAGCGCCGCCGCTAAGTAGCGGCGGACTGCGCGGATGGAACCAGAGTTGCGCCGATGACGCTCTAACTACTGACAAATGATCTCGCGCGAATCCCGATTGTTCACCCACGGTACAAAGGCTCGTCCGTTCTGGCGGGCCTCGATCGTATCGGCAGTATTTGCGCTCGCCTGGTTGATTTTCGCGCCGGCGGCGCATGCTAATCCGAAGGCGAATGAACTCGTAAAGATCACCTCCGCCACGATCGATCCTCCGCTTCGGGCCGGCGGCGCCAGCACGCTCAAAGTCGCCGCGCAGGTGATCGCGGGATGGCATATCAATTCCGACAAGCCGCTCAGCGAGGATTACATCCCGACCAAGCTCGAGGTCAGCGGCCCGACCAGCGTAACGCCGGGCGCAGTCAAGTATCCGCCCGCGCAAACGATGGCGCTCGACGTCGCGGCTGGTGGCGAGAAAATCTCGGTGTTCGGAGGCGATATCAAGTTTGAGGCGCCGCTCAAGGCGGCTGCCAACTTCGCGCCGAAGCCGGGCGACGCGCTCACGGTTACCATCGACTACCAGGGTTGCAACAACAACGAATGCCTGCGGCCGGCGTCGGTCAGCACAACGGTCGCGCTGGCGGCTCCGGGCGCGGCGGCGGGAGCGCTGGGGGCGATAGGCACGGTAGGCGCGAAGAGCGGCGGTATCGGCGGCGGCGATGATTCCGGCGGCGCGGTCGCGGACATCTTCGCCAATCATGGATGGTTCCTCGGCTTCCTCGCGGTATTTCTTGGCGGCCTCGCGTTGAATCTGACGCCGTGCGTCTATCCGCTGATCGGCGTGACGATCGCGTATTTCGGCAGCCAGGGCGGAGGCCATCGCCGCGTGATGTTTCTGGCGATATTTTTCGTGCTCGGAATCGCGCTGATGTTCTCGGCGGTGGGCGTCGCCGTCGCCATGTCGGGCGGATTGTTCGGCGCTGCGATGCGCAATCCGTTGGTGCTCGTCGCGCTGTCCATGATGCTGCTGGCGCTGGCGGCGTCGTGCTTCGGTTTGTTCGTCTTGCAGCCGCCGAACTGGATGGTGCAGCGGGCGGGCGCGGCCCACCCCGGATACGCGGGCGCGTTCCTGATGGGTCTGGGGATGGGCGTGGTGGCGGCGCCATGCATCGGCCCGATCGTGCTGGGCTTGCTGCTGATGGTGGAGAGAAGCGGGAACGCGCTTTTCGGTTTTGCGCTGTTCTTCACACTGGCGATCGGACTTGGCGTTCCATATATCGGGCTGGCGATGGCGGCCGGGCATATCCGCCGGCTGCCGCGTTCGGGCGAATGGCTTGCCTGGGTCGAGCATCTTTTCGGGTTCGTGCTGGTCGGACTCGCGCTCTACTTTCTCGATCCGGTCATCCCGAACAACCTGATGACTCGAATTCTGCCGTATTACGCGGCCGGTGTGGGGATTTANCTCGGCTTCATTTCGCGCGAGGGGAGAAGCTGGCGACCGTTCCTGGTGCTGAGGTCAGCGCTGGGAATAGCTGCGGTGGGAGCGCTCGCGATCATGCTCTATCCGCGCCACGCGCCGGAGAAGCTTCGCTTCGAGCCGTTCAACCCCGAGCGGCTCGCGTCGGCGGCCGAAGCGCGCAAGCCCGTGCTGATCGATTTCAGCGCCGACTGGTGCATCCCATGCCGCGAGATGGAGCATTCGACCTTTGTCGATCCATCCGTGGTCAGCGAGGCAAAGCGCTTCGTGCGGATGAAGGCGAATCTGACGGCGCAGGACAAGGCCACCGAAGCGCTGACCAGCAAGTTCGAAATCCAGGGCGTGCCGACGACGGTGATTATCGACTCGACGGGCAAGGTGCAGGAGCGCAAGGCCGGCTATATCGGCCCGCAGGAGATGCTGATCGAGCTGCGCCAGGTCGATTGAACGCGGTCCATTTCTTCCTTTTCCACCTTTCCACTTTTTCACTTTTTCACAGTTTCATTTTTTTCACTTTTCACTGCTTCACGGAGTCGGTCTAAGTGCGTATGATTTTCGCAAAATAATGTTCTGTTCTCGGCACGGTCCGCTTTTCGAAAAAGGCCCTTGTTGCGTCGCGTCGATGGGCTAAAAAACGCCCACCGATTGGATGCTTTCCAATCTATGGGCGCATAACTCAAATACTGTTTGATTAACTCATCGGACGGTCGGTTGTTCCTTTACTTTTATCTCGCAGACGAATAGTATTTTAACAGGTGGTGGGGATGCGGAAAGGTAGTTCATCGCTCGTCCTTTTCTATGCCAAATAAACAATCGTCCGACGGCTAT
>JGI20173J14856_1000102_pt1 | contig 19393 bp, 15 predicted proteins | sample NGESurdeep072012_8_FD_14856 | JGI IMG/M metagenome (IMG submission 14856)
GAATCCTCCACGTTACCGCGAAGGACAAGGCAACTGGCAAGGAGCAGAAGATCCGCATCGAAGCTTCGAGCGGACTCTCCGACGGCGAGATCGACCGTATGGTCAAGGACGCGGAAAAGAACGCGGCCGAGGACAAGAAGCAGCGCGAGGCGATCGACGCGCGGAATCGTCTCGACTCGATGACGTACGAAGTCGAGAAGAACGTGAAGGAGTGGGGGGACAAGGTCACTCCGGACACGAAAGCCAAGGTCGATGCCGCCGTCGAGAGAGCCCGCAAGGCGCTCCGTGGGGACGACATGACGGAGATCCGCGCTGCCCAGGAAGAGCTGACGAAGGTGTTCAGCGAGGCCGGGCAGGCATTCTACCAGCAGCAGGGTCAGACCGGCGCGCAGCCGGAGGCTGGTCAGCCCGCGGGTGCGAGCGCGGCACCGGAGGCCGGTACCAAGCCTCCTGACGATGTGGTCGAAGCCGACTACGAGATCGTGGACGAGAAGAAGTAGCGGCTTCGCGCAGGCAAAAAGGCCCGACTGAAATCAGTCGGGCCTTTTTTTATCTAACGAAACTGCAACTGAAGACTACCTGCCGGGGGCTCTCGGCGAGCCGGCGGGCGGCTTCAGGCTGAAATCGAGAACGCATCCAGGTGCAGCCCGCGGCCATCAACTGGCCCGCGCACAGCCCCTGGCAGGTAGTCTTCAGTTCGTAGTTCACCCGGTCCACGCTTAGCGCTCTTCCCAGCCACCGAAGGGATGAAAGTCTGGTGCGGTCATTCGCGAAAGGTTTCCGTACCAGGGCCTCGTCCCGGGCTGAGGCGTCGCTCCAGCGGCCCTCACGCTCCGCCAGCTTTGCCTGTCAATGAGTGCGGTTATCTCGGGCGATTCCACCTCGTCGGAGCGAGAAGTGGAGCGCACGCTCATGACGAAGCGAGGATTGTGCGACGCGCGGAGCCCTCGTCGCGAAGCTTTCTCGTCAGCGTCGGCCGCGAGATTCCGAGAATGCGGGCCGCAGCGCTCAGATTGCCGCCAGTGAGGCCAATGGTGGTGTGGATGGCCTCGTCGACGATCGCCTGGAGCGACTTGCCTTCAGCGGGTATGCGGATCACGCCGCCAGCTGGAGTTTCGACCAGAGCGACGAACGAGCGTCGTTGCAGCGACAGGTGGTGTGGTTGAATCACGTCGCCGGTGCAGACAACGACTGCGCGCTCGATAACGTTCTTGAGCTCGCGAATGTTGCCCGGCCAGCGGTGTCTCTCCAGCGCGCTGACGGAGTCCTGCCCCAGATGCAGGTTTGCGCGGCCTTCGGCCTCCGCGTGTCGCTTGACGAAGTAGTGGGCGAGAATCGGAATGTCGCCGTCTCGCTCACGCAGCGCCGGAAGCTCGATTCGCGCGACGTTCAGCCGGTAGAAGAGGTCGGCTCGAAAGCGATTGTCGGCAACGGCCGACTCCAGCGAGGAGTTGGTGCCGGCTATGATGCGGGCCGACAGAGCGCGCTCTTCCGAGCCTCCAAGCCGGCGAAAACGCCGGTCTTCAACCACGCGCAGCAGCTTCGCCTGGAGCTTGAGCGGAAGTTCGGCCACCTCGTCCAGGAAAACAGTGCCCGTGCCCGCGACTTCGAACAGACCACGCTTGAGGACGCGCGCATCGGTAAAGGCGCCCGGCTCGTGGCCAAACAGCTCACTTTCCAACAGCGTCTCGGGAATCGCCGCGCAGTTGATTGCTACGAACGGCTCCGTCGCACGCGCGCTTGCCGCGTGGAGGCCGCGCGCAAAAAGCTCCTTGCCCGTGCCCGTCTCTCCGACGAGCAAAACGGTCAGGCTGCGACTCGCCGCTACCTGGGTCGCTAGTGCGATAACTTCGCGGATGGCCGCGCTCTCACCGATTACGTGGGAGTCCCAACGGTCCGCCGACGCCTGCTGCGATCGGGCTGAAATAGTTACCCTATTCCTTTTTCGCGCGGACGCTCGAGCAGTCCACGCGCGGAATTGTGATTGACAGAGCGAATGGGCCCCGAAACACAGTTCTGGGGCCTATTTAGGAGACGAGGAAACAGGGAGCCAAGTCACCCATTTCTCGGGAGTTATGGGCTGGGACGGACGCCACGAGGGCCGAGCACCCTCAGGAGGGGGTTAGCTCGGAAGTGAGGCGAGCAGGAGGAATTCTCGGACCTCACAGGCGGCCCGTTTTGGTCTAACGTCCCGTTGCAAAAAGAAACATTCCTTTATCGGGGTTTCTTCGGATTCAATCGCTCGCGTCTGACCCAAAAATTGCCATGCGCTGAGGTGTGGGCCTCCCCGGAATATCAGCTGTTTCCGCCCAACCGAGGAATGTCCCCAGGAGCTCCGGGTCGAATTGCCCGGTTGAGGCCCGCATGATCTCCGCCGCGCGGGCGTGGGTCAGTCCGGGCCGGTATGACCGAGTTGTCGTGAGCGCGTCGTAAACGTCGGCGACGCAAAGGATCCGGGCGGCGAACGGAATGTCCTCGCCCCTCAGTCCGTCGGGGTAGCCGGCGCCATCCCACCGCTCATGATGGTTGCGGATGATCGCGCTGATGTCGCCGGGAAAGTCGATGTCCGCCACGAGCTCGAGCCCGGCCTCCGGGTGGCGTTTCATGATCGCCCATTCCTCGTCGGTGAGCTTGCCCGGCTTGTTCAGGACCTCAGTGGGGACGATGATCTTCCCGATATCGTGCAGCAGCGCGCCGATCCGGAACCAGAACAGCGATCGCGAATTGAATCCAGCGCTATCGGCGAGCACGCAAGCGAAGAATGCGACGCGCTCGCAGTGGCCCTGCGTGTAGCGGTCCTTGCTTTCGATCGAATCACCCCATTGTTTCGCCATTTCCAGGAAGCGCGATTCGAGCGCGCCGTTTCTCTTCTCCACCTGCGCGACTCGATGCTGTGCCTTGAGCTGCGTATAGAGCGAGTGGGCCTCGTTGAGCCGTTGGAGCATGTCGCGATGCCGCTTCTGCGCCCAATAGAGTTCAGCTAGCTGCTCCGACACGTCCGCTCGCAGCAACAAATCGCCTCTTTCCAGCGCATGCTGTTCCGCCTTGAGCAAATTATCGGCGGCTTGCGCGAAATCGCCGCGCTCCCGGGCGATGACGCCGACGTGCCGGAAAACTTCGCCACGCCAGGGGGCCGCGTCGTCCGCAGCCACCGCCAGCAGCGCGTGGCACTGTGTCAGCGCTTCGTCGTAGCGTCGGCCGGCGATGTAGAGCTGCACCTTGTTGACGGCGAGATCGAGCTGGCGCGCGTGATCACCGTCCTCCTCGAATGCGCGAGCGGCCTCGTTGTAGGCTTTCTCCGCGTCGGACAGCTCGCCCAGCTCCATGTATGCAAGCGCGATGTTGTTCAGCACCTGCGCTTCGTGATTGCGCATCCCCAGCGTCTGGTATCCGAGATGACTCAGTCGAAAGGCCTCGAGCGCGCCGCGTAGGTCACCGCGGATCATCGCGACGGTGCCGAGGTTCTGATCGATCATGGCGATGAGCGCGGCGTCGCCGGCGAGCTCCGCCTTGTCGCGCGCCGCGGCGTAGATCGTCGCCGCCTGATCCAGGTCGCCCGCGACCTGATAGACTATCCCGACGACGTTGAGAGCCTGGGCAACCGCCGGCGGAGAGCCGATGATATCCGCGGACGCAACGGCCGCTTCGAGGACGTCGAGCGCGGCTCCCCGGTTGCCTTGCTCGAGATAGGCGCGGCCGAGCCATCTCAGCGCGGCGAGACGAGTCGTGGCCATGGTAGCGGGATCCCGCACGAGACTCTCGTACACCGCGCATGCATCGGCCCAGCGTCCGTCGCGCTCGGCCTGCTTCGCGCGATCGATGCTCTCTCTGACGGCGGAGGATTCCACCGCCTTCAATTCGACTGTGTGTCTTTGGTTGCTCATGACGGCGCGACGACGGTTCCGAAGAGCGCCATGTCGCGCGACTTCCCGAATCGGGAATCTCCGGCCAGCGCTAGGGAGACGCGGAAGCGCTTGCCCGAGTCACCTCCACCGCGCTGACCGCGCGCCGACGGGGACACCGACTATCGTCAGCCGGGGAGTTGGTCCAGTTGGGCCTCGATCTCGGCTATCTCGTGGCTGGCGCCGATTGCCTGGTAGGAATCGACCGCTTCCCGCCACGCGGAACGCGCGGCTCCAGGGTTCCCCACGGCGCGCGAGATCTCGCCCAGCTCGCGAAGCATCTCGGCATGGAGGAGGCGATCTTCCGCGCCCTCCGCCTCGAAGATCGCAATGCGAAGGGTGGCGATGCTCTTGTCCAGCGCGCCGCGCTTACGCTCGATCGCCGCGCGAATTTTTAGCGCGCCGGCGGCGCTCAGATGATCGCCGCGCCGTTGCGCCTGTTCGAGCGCGATCGCGCAGAATTTGTCCGCGGTATCGAGCCGCCCGAGTCCCATCCAGACCTCGGCGAGGTTGAGCGTAGTAAGGTTCTCGACGACGGCGTCGCCTCGATTCACAGCGATGGCGCGTCCACGCTCGAGGTGCCCGCGCGCTTCGTTGAAGTTTCCGATCTTAGTGTGGAGGATTCCCAGGTTGTTGAGTACCCACGACATGGGCTCCGCATCACCCGCAACTTCGAACGCGCCGAGGCTGTTGGAGTAGAACGCGGCGGCCTGGCCGAAATCGCCGCGCATGCTCGCCAGCACACCACGATTCTGCTCGATCATTCCGAGAAGTCTCGAGTCCCGGGCTCTCGCGGCGAACTCTGCCGCTTGGGCGTAGAGCCGCTCGGTCTCCTTTTGATCGCCGCGGCGCTGTGCGATCGTGCCCAGACAGTTGAGAGCGTGTGCCATTGCCGCATCGGAGCCGATGAGTGTCGCCTTCTCCAGGCTCTTCGTGTAACATCGGAAAGCGGACTCGGTTTCGCCTTTCTCTCTCAGTAGTGTTCCTTTCCAGCGCAGCACGTCCGGCAGAAACGGATCGAGGCTGCATTCCGCGAACTGGGCCAACGCGTCGTCGTAGAGACTCTGAGCCTTGGCAGTCTCCTGATGCTGCTCCGCTACCCGCGCCATGTCGACCAGGACGCGGGCGCGCTCAATATCATCTGATTTCTGCATGCACCACGGCCGGGTTCAGGAAAGTCATGAGCGCTCGAAACGATTCGTCAGCCGAGACCGGATCGGCGCATCTAACCGTCTTTGGCTGAGGGTGGAGAGAAAGACGGTCACCCCTAAGGCAACGGTTATGCCCCTCAGGAAGTCATTGCCAGATAAAGACTTGCAATAATGAGCCTTAGCAAGCTCATCAATAACGGTGCAACGTTTTGTTACACCCGGATCGTTTCGTTACAGGGGGTTGGGTGGGTCCGGAATCGCCGGCGGTGGCGGTCGAATCGCCGCATCAAGAAAAGAAAATATGGAGCAACTTCGCGTTTCAAGCGTATTAATGTGATATCGGAGCCAGCTTTCACTTCACTGCCCTGCTCACCGGTCAGGACCCGCCGGACTGGCGTGAAACCTGTAGCTCCTACATTGTGTCTTATAGTTACACCCTTTAGCCACACAATCGCATGTCAATTGGAACTCAGAGAGCGCGGCTCTTCGTAGCTGTCATCACCGCCTTTGCAGGCGGATTAATCGTCGCATCCGGTCTTAACTGGACCAAGCTCGGATTCGCGCAGACTCGCCCCATGGCGGCAGTCGTCCAGCCGATTGCCGAAGCCAGCAACGCGTTCGTTGCGATCGCGAACAACGTCACGCCCGCGGTCGTCTCGATTGAGGTAATCAGCAACCCCAAGACCGGCACGACCTCGCAGCGCGAACACGCACAGCAGCTTCCGCACGGCGTTCCGCCGGGTATGGAAGATTTCTTCCGGCAGTTTGACATCCCGCAGCAGCAACGTCCGATGCGGGGCCAGGGCTCCGGCTTCATCGTGACGTCGAGCGGATACATCCTCACCAACAACCACGTCATCACCAACTCCGATCGTGAGACGATCGCCGACAAGGTGACGGTGAAAATGCTCGACCACCGCGTCTTCACGGCCAAGGTCGTCGGGCACGATCGCACGACTGACGTCGCAGTAATCAAGATCGATGGCAGCAACTTCCCCACCGTTTCGCTCGGCAACGACGTGACGTCGCGGATCGGCGAGTGGGTACTCGCGATCGGCAATCCCCTCGGACTCGAGAACACGGTGACGGCGGGAATCATCAGCGCCAAGGGCCGCAGCCTGGCCGAGCTGATGAATCCGAACGGGACGAATCAGTACGCGATCAGCGATCTGATTCAGACCGACGCCGCGATCAACCCGGGCAACTCGGGTGGTCCGCTGGTCAACTCTCGTGGCGAAGTGATCGGAATCAACAGCGCGATAGCGAGCCCGACCGGCTACAACGCCGGCTATGGCTTCGCCATTCCAGTCACGCTCGCCAAGCGCGTGATGGACCAGCTCATCGCCAACGGGCGCGTGCGCGTTCCGGCGCTGGGCATTGGCATTGACGATGTGAGCCCCGAAGACGCCGCGGTAGCGGGCGTGAAGGACATTCGTGGCGTGCTGGTTCGCAACTTCCCGACGGAAGACACTCCGGCGAAGAAGGCCGGCCTGCAGCCGGGTGACGTCATCATCACCGCGGACGGCCAGCCGGTCGACCGCGTCAGCACGCTTCAGAGAATCGTTCGCAACCACAATCCCGGTGAGACGATCGAGATCGAGGCGATGCGTTACGGACAGCGCAAGACGTTCCGTGTAACGCTGATGGAGGCCAAGACAGATCAAGAGGTCGCAAGCGCTTCGGCTCCGGCTCCGGCTGGCCTAAGGGGAATGCTGCACCCGGCTCTCGGGATCTCGGTCGCACCGGTGAGTCCGGAGATCGCGGCACAGGCAAGACTTGCCACGCCAGTGCGTGGCGTCCTGGTTTCGGATGTCACTCCGGGCGGCCCCGCGGACGAAAAGCTCGCGCGAAACGATGTGATCACCGAGGTGCTGTTTCCGGCGCCGCGTCGCGCGATCAACACCCCAGCCGACCTGCAACAGGTGCTGAGCCGGCTCAAGGACGGCGATTACGTCAGTCTAAGCGTCTATTCCCTGGATACCCGGGATCATGCGCCGAGAATCGTGAATCTGCAGATAGGCAAGTAACGCAGCATTTTGCTGAGTGAAGAAGCCCCCGCGGATTTCCGCGGGGGCTTTCTTTTTGGCGGTGGACGAATCGAGTTGGAGCTTTCACGTGATCCCGAGGCGCTGCTATCTTTTGATCGCGAGCGCGGAAGTGGCGGAATTTGGTAGACGCGCTGGACTTAGGATCCAGTGGAGCAATCCGTGGGGGTTCGAGTCCCCCCTTTCGCATCACGCTGTAACTCTCGGAGCACGCCCGCGTTCACTCCGGCGCCCACCTGGGTCCCCGAGGCGGATGACGATCTGCCCGCTGGTCAGGGTCTCGAAGCAGACGATGCGCCCTCATTATAAACACGAAGCTCTTTTTGACAGATTTGCTCCACGTGATCGAGCACAATTGGGAAAAGTTCAAGCACCTGGAACAGGTCGACAGCGGGAAGAAAGTTTCGAAGGCTTCGATCAAAGTCCTCATCGACTTTGTTAATGTGGGCCGAGTTGATGCCCATGCAAAACCGGCTGAGCGGCGGCGCGTGAATCCCCTACAACGATGCGGGCATTTGCCGATAGCCGTTATTGATCTCCGCCAGTACCCTGCATGGTAGCCGCGCCGTTTCGGCGGCCGAATATGCTTTCAGACGCGTTCTCGGTTCCCAAGGAGGTTCCTATGCGCCCGACCCGTTGGCTTGTCGCGTATGCGACGCTCGCGTTGGTCGCTGCTGGTTGCGGTCGGTCGATCGAAGTGCGAACGATGGTTGCGCCCGACGCGGGACTCTCGACTCTGCACACGTTCCGCATGCTGCCCGGGCCCGCGCGCCACGACGGCCGTGCTGCGACGGGTGCGGACGATCCGATGATCAATAACTCGATTGCGAATCGCGCGATCCGAGCGCCGATCGTCAAGGGGTTCCAGGATCTCGGATACACGATCGATGAACGCAATCCCGACTTCGCTGTGGCGTTGTACGCCAGCGCGCGCGAGAAGCTCGACGTGACGACATGGGACTACGGCTATCCGTTCTATCCGGGTTGGTCCCGCTACCCGCGGCCGACGCAAACCGTGACGCAGTACACAGAGGGCAGCGTGATCGTCGACGTCATCAATCCGTCCACACGAGCGCTACTGTGGCGCGGGGAGGGAACGGCAGCACTCTCCGACGACCTGAACGACAACGTGAAGCAGCTCGCGAAGGCGGCGCAGTCGATCGTCGCGCGGTTCCCGCACGCCGCGCCCCGAGTGGTGGCCGCGCGGCCCTGACCGCGCGCGTTCGCGTATCAGTAAGGGATGCCCTGTCTGCGTGCCCGGCACCTGACGGGCAGATGGGCATGCCGATCATCGAGCTCGAGATTTCAGGAAGCGGTTCGACGAGCTCGTGGATCTCACCGATCGCAAGGACAGCATCGTCAAGCATTACTCCGGTGGCTTGGAGCTGGCGCGAGGCCTCATGCACCAGCGGCGGTGGGGAGCGCCAGCGCCTTAGCTTCTTGAGTGCCGAGTGAAGCGTCCCAGGAAGTCGCTCCAACCCTTCCCGCTCGTCATCCACGACTGTTGGTTTGCCGCGCGAAGTCTCGCCTCCGTCAGGCCAACAGTGCGACGAGCGCGCGGTTTGGCGCCGGCATCAGGCTCGTTGATCTTTGCCAGGGTTTTTTCTTTCTTGAGCTCGGTTGCACCAGCGTCCCGGACATCCCGCGGACCGAACAGTCTTTCTCTCAGTTTTTTTTTCATAACTGTGTTTGGTGGTTGATTGTCAGGCGGATGCCGTCGTCCGCTGGGGAGACGATTCATCGGGCAGCCCGGCAATTGCAACTGAGGAGTCTTTCACGAGCGCCTTGCGAAGGAAAGGCGTCGCCAGTAGCGCCGGGATGCTGCCTCGAAGTCGAGGCGGATCGGGTGTGCGGGCTGGTGGGAAGTCCCGCGCGTCATGTACCCAATGTTTCAAGGTCACCGGTTCGTCGCACAATAGCAATGCCAACCATTGCCGCGGTTTCTTCCTGAGATGCGGTCGCATGCTTACTTTTGGCGGGAGCTCCCACGAGAGCTGGAATCGCGTTACGATCCAGTGAAGCAATCCGTGGGCGTTCGAGTCCCCAGGTTCGCATGGCGCACAGTGATCTTCCTGAACGGAGACCAACTTATGAAGAGAAAAAACGAGATCCCCGACTTCTCGAAGAAAAAGAAAGGGCCGCAGCCTAGCTCGGTGCCGGACCCCACGAAGCTCCAGCCGCCGGCAGCGCCTCCAGCGCCGCCGGTGAGAGCGGGTAAGCCCCCCGCCACCTCGATGAAATCTGGACGCCGAGGATCGTAGTCGGGCCGCCGAGGATCGTCATGGGTACGCGGAATTCGTCATGGGTACGCGGAATATCGTAAGCGGTTCTCTGTGCCCACCGCGATTCGCGTGAGGCTCTCACATCCTCTGCGCGGCGCCCTGTGCGCCGCTGTGGTAGTCCTGACTTCCGCGGTCGCTTCCGCCCAGAACACGCAGCCGGCAAAACCGGGTGACCGCGCTCGGGCAGAATGGGCCGCCGCCGGCCATCAAGGCGATTTCGTCATGCGCAACTTCCGCTTCGCCGACGGCTCGGCGCTGCCGGAGCTGCGCATTCATTACACCACCCTTGGGCGACCGCGGAAGGATGCGTCAGGCACCGTTCGCAACGCCGTGCTCATTCTCCACGGCACGACCGGCAATGGGCGCGGGTTTCTCACTCCCACATTTGCTGGTGAGCTGTTTGGACCGGGTCAGCTTCTCGACTCGACGACGCATTTCATCATCCTTCCCGACGGAATCGGCACTGGGGAATCGAGCAAGCCAAGTGATGGATTGCGCGCGCGCTTCCCACACTACGGCTACGCGGACATGGTCACGGCGCAGTATCGTCTGCTGACCGAAGAGCTGGGCGTCAACCATCTGCTGCTCGTGCTCGGCACGTCGATGGGCGGGATGCAATCGTGGATGTGGGCCGAGCAGCATCCAGATTTCATGAGTGGCGTCGTGCCATTGGCGAGCGCGCCGACGCAAATAGCCGGACGGAATCGCATGATGCGCCGCTTCATGAGCCAGTCGATCCGCTCTGATCCCGAGTGGCAGAACGGAGATTATAAGACGCAGCCGCATGGACTTCTCGGGGCGCTCGAGATGTTGTTCATGATGACGAGCAGTCCGCTCTACCTGCAGACGGCCGCACCGACGCGGGACAGCGCGGACGCGTACATCGATTCGTGGGTCCGCGCCCGGATGCGGACGACTGACGCCAACGACTTCATGTATCAGTTCGAGGCATCGTCCGACTACGATCCATCGCCCGGGCTCGAGAAGATCCGCGTTCCCTTGCTGGCCATCAATTCGGCCGACGACCTGGTGAATCCTCCAGAGCTCGGTGTCGTAGAGCGACTGATGAAGCGCGTGCCGAGAGGACGGTTCGTACTGCTCCCGATTTCTGACAGGACCCGTGGGCACGGNACTCANTCGTTGCCTGCGATCTGGAAGCCCTACCTCGCGGAGTTTCTGCAGTCGCTGACGCACTGACTCAACAGAAAAAGGCCGGCCCACTTGGGCCGGCCTTTTTCATTCTTCCCGCAGCTTTGGGTCGGCTTCGCCCTCCACAGCGCGCTCGCCGCTACTCTGCTTCGAGATTGATCCTCGCTTCGGCGAGGTCGGTGAGGAGATGGTCCGTCTCGCCTTCCTCGTCGAGCGTTCGCTGTAGCAGCTGCGCCTGCGATTCGTAGCCGAGCTGCCTGGCGTAGGTTCGAACGGTCCCGTAACCGGCCATCTCGTAGTGCTCGATGTGCTGCGCCGCGGCAATCAGCCCCGCGTCCAGAACATCGTCGTCCGGCTGCCTTGCGATCAGTTCAGCGCCTTCTTCGATCAGCCCCGCCATCCCTACGCATCTCTTCCCGCGCGGAGTCGCGCCCAGCTCCGAGCAGATCAGCTCGAGCCGCTTTACATGCTCTACGGTCTGCTGGAGGTGGGTTTTAAAGGCGGCTCTCAGCTCGTGGTGCTTCGTCGCCTTGATCATCTTCGGAAGCGCCTGCACCATCTGCTTCTCGGCGCTGTAAAGGTCCTTCAATTCGACGACGTAAAGGTCCCTGAGGGTATCTAGCTCCATTGTCGGTCCCTGTACGAAGGTTGGCGGTCCCGATTTCCGTTCGAACCGGGAAAAAAGCAATATAGCCGTGCCCTGTGCGGCCTTCCTTGCCCTTGAGCTGCGGGCCTGATTTGCGCTCCGAATCACGTGTGAATTGGCGGATCGGGGCCCTTGTAACTCTGTTATATTGCGGCCATGAAGATCGAGTTCACACCCCGCGCGTCCGAGGGGGTCGAGCGCCACATTCAGGTGTCCGTGCCCCCGGAGGCGGTGAAGGACGCGGAAGACAAGGCCGCGAAGCGGTATGCCTCGACGGTCCGGCTTCCCGGTTTCAGACCCGGCAAGGCCCCTGCGATCGTAGTTCGCAAGAAGTTTGGTGAGGCGATCAGACAGGAAGCGCTGGAGTCGATCGTTCGCGAAGCCTACGAGGAGTTCGTGGAGAAGGAGAGCATCAAGGTTGCGGCACAGCCGCACGTCCACGATCTCAAGTTCGAAGAGGGAAAGCCACTCACCTTCGAGCTGCACCTCGAAGTCAGGCCCACGATCGACCTCGCGCGGACGAACGGCTTCCGCATTCAGCGTCCCGCGACGACGGTCACCGAAGAGCAGCTCGTTCACCAGCTCGAGCAGATCCGGGACGAGAAGGCGACCTGGACACCGGTCGTCGAAAAGCCGCAGCCCGGCGACATGGTGAACGTGCAGATAGCGACGGGCGCGGAAGCGGGCGAGGGGAAGAGCTACCCGCTCGTCCTCGGCGCCGGCCAGGCAATTCCCGGAATCGAAGAGCTGGTCATGGAAGCCGCGCCCGGCGAGACCGTTGAGCGGCCGGTCAAGTGGCCCGACGATTTTCCGGACGAGGCGCAGCGTGGACAGACGAAGACCGTCCGCATCACGCTCAATGAGGTGAAGCGGAAGTCAGCGCCGGCGCTCGACGACGCGCTCGCGCGCGAGGTCGGGGACTTCGACTCGCTCGACGCTCTGAAAAAGGCTGTGCGAACCGACATGGAGCGCCACGCGGAGCACGAGGTCGAAGCCGGCGTGAGGCAGCAGCTGATCGATCAAATCATCGCCGCCAATGCGTTCGACGTACCCAAGAGCTGGATCCAGCAGTTCGTGGAAAACTCCGCCGAGGCGTACAAGGTTCCAGCGGACCAGCGAGAGAAGTTCGCCGGGGAATTCCGCTCGATGGCGGAGCGGCAAATCAGGCGCGACCTGGTGATCGAGACGATAGCGGAGAAGGAGGGATTGACCGCAACGGAAAAGGACCTTGACGACCGCATCGCCGAGCAGGCGGAGAAGCGCGGGGCCAATCCCGGCCAGATCTACGCCCAGCTGGAGAAGACCGGCCGGTTGAAGGAAATGGAGCGCAGCATCACCGAAGACAAGGTTTTCAAGTGGCTGCTGGACAGAAACGATGTATCGACTAATGCCTAAACGGGAAGACGAAGAGCCAATGCCGACGATCTACACGCCGTACGTCATCGAGCGCTCGAGCCGCGGCGAGCGCACCTACGATGTTTTCTCCCGGCTTCTGATGGACCGGATCATTTTCCTTGGCACGCCGATCAACGACGACGTCGCCAACATCGTGATCGCGCAGCTCCTCTTCCTCGAGTCGGATAACCCCGAGCGGGACATCCACATCTACATCAACTCGCCGGGCGGCAGCGTTTCGGCCGGACTGGCGATCTACGACACGATGCAATTCCTCAAGTCCCCGGTGAACACCAACTGCATGGGGCTCGCGGCAAGCATGGGCGCATTCCTGCTGGCGGCAGGGCGTAAGGGCAAGAGATCCGCCCTTCCCCACGCCCGCATCATGATCCACCAGCCGTCCCAGGGCGGCGGTGGCGGCACGGCTTCCGACATCGAGATCCAGGCGAGGGAGATTCTCCACCTGAGGTCGCAGATGAACAAGCTCATGGCCAAGCACACGGGCCAGCCGGTCGAGCGCATCGAGCGCGACACCGACAGGGACCGGTTCATGTCGGCCGAGGAGGCAAAGGAGTACGGTTTGATCGACAACGTGATTTCGTACCGCGGAGAGATCGAGGAAGCACTCAAACCGGGGGAAGCGCTCAAACAGGCCTGATTTGGGGCCTTCTGTTACTTGTGAAAATCTTCACGAGTCCTGCTCGCGTAGCCTTTGCTTGACCGTCTTCGCGCCCGCTGTTAGGTATCTTTAGTCAGACCTCGATGTCCGGATTCGCTGGGCAAGCATTCCTCGTTCCCCGTTGATTTATGTCCCAAGAGAAACATCTTCGCTGCTCGTTCTGCGGAAAGTCGAAGGACTCTGTCCGGAAGTTCATTTCCGGACCGTCTGTGTACATCTGCAACGAGTGCATTGCTCTCTGCAACGAGATCCTGGCGGAGGATGAGGAGCGCGAGGTAGCTGAGGCGATAACCCAGGTCCCTTCGCCACAAGAGATCAAGGATGTCCTCGACCAGTACGTGATCGGGCAGGAGCAGGCGAAGAAGGCACTGGCCGTATCGGTATACAACCACTACAAGCGCATCAATTCCACGTCGCTCAAGGACGACGACGTCGAGCTCGATAAATCCAACATTCTGCTGATCGGACCCACCGGCGTCGGTAAGACGTTGCTGGCGCGCACGTTGGCCCGCATTCTCGACGTGCCTTTCACGATCGCGGACGCGACCACGCTCACCGAGGCGGGATACGTCGGCGAAGACGTGGAGAACATACTCGTTCGACTGCTCCAGGCCGGCGACTTCAACGTCGCCGAATGCGAGCGCGGCATCGTCTACATCGACGAGATCGACAAGATCGCGCGCAAGTCGGAGAACCCGAGCATCACCCGCGACGTGTCGGGCGAGGGCGTCCAGCAGGCGCTGCTCAAGATCATCGAGGGAACCGTCGCTTCGGTTCCGCCGCAGGGTGGCCGCAAGCACCCGCAGCAGGAATACATCCAGCTCAACACCAAGGACATTCTCTTCATCTGTGGCGGCGCCTTCGACGGGCTCGAGAAGATCATCGAGGCTCGCACCGGACGCCGCCAGATCGGGTTCAACGGCGCCGCTGCGCGGGACAAGAAGCTCGCCCAGACCAAGATGTTCAGCGAAGTCGAGCCGGACGATCTGCTCCGCTATGGTCTGATTCCAGAGCTAGTGGGCCGCCTGCCGGTAACGGTTGCCCTCGAGGGCCTCGATGAAGAGTCGCTGGTGCGGATTCTCAAGGAGCCCAAGAACGCCCTCACGAAGCAGTACGCCAAGCTGTTCGGACTCGAGGACGTGAAGATCACCTTCGACGAAGGGGCGCTCGTGGCGATCGCGGGCAAGGCGCTCAAGCGTGGCACTGGCGCGCGCGGCCTCCGCGCCATCCTCGAAGAGGTTCTCATGGAAGTGATGTTCGACCTTCCGAGCAGAGAGGATGTGGTCGAGGTGAAGGTGACCGAATCGTGCATCGCGAATGGCACGCAGCCGCTGCTCGAGATCTCTCCGATGCGGAGAAAGAAGGAAGCGTAGAGTTCGATCCGCACGCTGGCCGGCGCGCGGGCACCATCCAGAACCGAATTAACCAAGTGCCGCAAACCTTTCAGCGGGACAACGAGAGCATCCCGACGTCGGACCGGATCCCGGTCCTTCCACTGCGGGATGTTGTCATTTTCCCCTATGTAGTCATTCCCCTCCTCGTTGGACGTCCGGCGTCGCTTGCCGCCATCGAAGCCGCGCTCGCGGAGGACAAGATCATCCTGCTGGTCGCCCAGCGCGACGGCGAAAAGCAGGAGCCCGCGGCGGCTGACCTGCATCGAACAGGCGTCATGGGTCGGGTCGTTCAGGTATCGCGCCTTCCGACGGGCACCACGCGCGTCCTCGTCGAAGGAATCGCCCGCGCCCGCGTGACCCGCTACATCCCCGCTGGGAATGTGCTGAGGGCAGCCGCAGCCCCCTTCCCGTTCGAAGGGCCGGGTCCCGAGGACGTTGCCGAGACGGAAGCGCTGAGCCGGCGCGTGATGAACTCGTTCGAGGAGTACGTCAGTCTGCACCGCCGCATACCGGCGGAGATCGTCTCGATCATCCAGAGCACCGACTCCGCGGAGCGGCAGGCTTTCGGCGTGGCGGCGCACGTCGCGGTTCGGTTCGAGCTTCGGCAGTCGCTCCTCGAAGCCGACAATCTTCGAAGCCTGCTGGAGATGCTGGCGGAGCTGCTCTCGGGCGAGATCGAGCTGCTGCGGCTCGAGCGGAAGATCGACGACGATGTCCGCGGCGCGATGTTCCAGAACCAGCGGGAGTTCTACCTGCAGGAGCAGCTGCGTGTAATCCACCGCGAGCTGGGCGAGGAGGACAGCGACGATTTCACGGAGCTCGAGGCCCAGATTCGAAAGAAGACACTTCCGCCCGTAGTTGAAGAGAGGACTCTCCGGGAACTGAGGAAGCTGCGGCGGATGCCGCCCATGTCTCCCGAGTTCACCGTCGCGCGCAACTTCGTCGACTGGATCGTGTCGATTCCGTGGACCGAGCGGACGGACGAGGTCCTGGACGTCGCTCGGGCGAGAGCAATTCTCGATGCGGATCATTACGGGCTCGAAGAGGTGAAGGATCGCATCCTCGATTTCATCGCGGTCCTGTCGCTCGTCGGGCGGCTCAACGGACAGATTCTCTGCCTGGTCGGGCCTCCGGGAGTTGGAAAGACGTCGCTCGGCCGCTCGATCGCGCGGGCCTTGAGCCGCAAGTTCGTCCGGATGGCGCTTGGCGGCGTGCGGGACGAGGCGGAGATACGCGGGCACCGGCGCACCTACATCGGCTCGATGCCGGGCCGCATCATTCAGGCAATGAGGCGCGCGGAAGTCGTCAATCCGGTGATCCTGCTCGATGAGGTCGACAAGCTGGGACAGGATTTCCGCGGGGATCCGGCGGCGGCGCTGCTCGAGGTCCTCGACCCCGAGCAGAACACGACGTTCAACGACAACTACCTCGAGGTAGACTACGATCTCTCGCAGGTGTTGTTCATCACGACCGCGAACTCGCTGGCCGGAATTCCCGAGCCGCTGCGCGACCGGATGGAGATCCTTCGCATCGCCGGCTATCTCGATCACGAGAAGCTCGCCATCGCGAGGCAGTACCTGCTGCCGAGGCAGATCGAAGCGAACGGCTTGAAGAAGGGGGAGGTCGTGCTCGAGCCGGACGTGTTGATGGCGATCATGCGCGGCTATACGCGCGAGGCCGGAGTGCGCGAGCTGGAGCGCCGCATCGCGCGGGTGTCCAGGAAGCTCGCGCGCAAGCGCGCCGAAGTCGCATCCGGCGCGCTCGAGACGCAAACCGTCTCGGTCGCAGACCTGAAGGAGCTGCTTGGCGCTCCGCCGTTCGATCCGGACGACACGTCGCTCGACGACAAGATCGGCGTCGCATCGGGTCTCGCCTACACTTCGGCGGGCGGTGAGGTGCTGGAAATTGAAGTCAGTGTCGTCAAAGGCCGCGGCAAGGTGCAGCTCACCGGAACGCTCGGCGACGTGATGAAGGAGTCCGCGAGCGCCGCTCTCTCATACGCGCGCGCGCGGGCGCGAGCGCTGGGCATCGAGTCGGAATTTTACCGGACCAGGGACATCCACATCCACATGCCGGCCGGCGCGACACCAAAGGATGGTCCGTCTGCCGGAATCGCGATCGCAACGGCCGTGATCAGCGCCCTCACAGGCGTTCCGGTACGCGGCGATGTCGCAATGACGGGAGAGATCACGCTGCGCGGACGCGTGCTCCCGATCGGCGGCCTCAAGGAGAAGTCGGTGGCGGCCCACCGCAACAAGGTGACGGATGTGATCATTCCACACGGCAACGCGCGCGACGTCGAGGAGCTGCCGGAGGAAGTGCGCGCGTCCGTCCGCTTTCATCCCGTGAGGACGATGGACGAAGTGCTGGCACTCGCGTTGCGCCCGCAGGCGGCGGCGACGACTTCATCGGGCGAAGCGCTCTACGACACCGTCACGCACTAGATGGCGAAGGACCCGGTTGGCGACAAGCTGGTAATCCGGAACGTGGAGTTCATCGGGGGAATGGCCGAGCGCCATGGCTGGCGTCCCGAGTCATCGCTCCCCGAGATCGCGTTCGCGGGACGCTCGAACGTCGGAAAATCCTCCCTTCTCAACACTCTCGTCCGCCGCAAATCGTTCGCGCGGGTGAGCCGGACGCCGGGCCGCACCCGCGAGATCAACTTCTTCCGCATCAACAACGGCTTCGTTCTCGTAGATCTTCCAGGCTACGGGTACGCCCGGATTTCCAAAGAGAAGAAATCCGAATGGAAGCCGCTCATCGAGAGCTACCTGAGGCGAACGACTCAGCTGAGGGGTATAGTCCTGCTGCTGGACATCAGGCGCGACCCGAGCGATGATGATCGCGCGATGCTGGACTTTCTGGCGGAGATGGAAGTGCCCACGATTGTCGCGTTGACGAAGAAGGACAAGTTGAGCAGGGCAGCGGCGCTGGAGCGGGCCGCGGAGATCTCGCGCGCGCTCGCGCTCGCTAGCGAGCAGGTGATTCCCTTTAGTGCGCAGTCGGGCGAAGGGCGGATCGAGCTGCTGGAGGCGATCACGGAGCTCGTGGAAGCCGTTCCGGAGGCGGACGCGCAGTGAGCGCGCGCCGGGCGCTTTGTGGAGTCGTCGCCGTGGTGGCTATCACCGCGTGCGCCGGCGGAACGCCCACAGTCGCCGGCCAGTCGGGAACGCTCGCGCCCATCATGGATGACACGGTGGGCCGCGCCAGTGTTCCCGTCGGCTTCGGCACGCTGCGGCAGGACGATATCGCGATCAGGCTGGAGCTGCAGGGTCTGATTGTTCGCGCCATACCGCTCGACGAAAACCTCATCCGCCTGCTCACGCCTGATTCGTATCGCGCGCTGCGCGAGCTGCAGGAGAGCAACAAGGCGGCGATCGCCGCGGTGACTCGACGCACCGGCGGGCGATCTCCAGATCTCTGGTACGTGTCGTTCTACGGCGTCCAGCCCGACGTGCACTTCAGCCCGATGGAGCTCGTGATCACGAGCAGCGGGCGCGATTTTCGCGCGCTCGAGGTGCTGCCGCTAAGCTCCGGGTTCGGCGAGCAGCGGTTGAAGCAGCGCGAGACCCAGAGCGCGATTTACCTGTTCGACGAGGCGATCGATCTCGATCAGCCGCTGACCGTGACGTTTCAGGACGTGCGCGACGACAGCTGGGAGCAGGTGCTCACGCGCGTGGAGCGGGAAAGGGCGCTCGTTCGCGCGAGGGCGTCGCGCCCGCCTCAGCAATAGCTGGTTTTTCCCCAGGGCGAACATCAACTTTCCAGACATGCCCATCTATCCGCTGCGCAAGCTTCCCGTTCTTCCGATCGCCGGAATCGAATCACAGTGGCTCGAGAAAATCGCCTCGGAGCTGAAATCCGGTTCCGACCGAGCCGTCCTCTGCCGGCGGACGCTATGCGAGATCGCCTATCCGCAGTTTGCCTCGAGCTGGGAGACGGCGGTGGAAGACGCCAAACTTCCGCTCGCGACACGGTTAGCCCTCTCGGCGCTCGATCCTCGCAATGTGACGCTCGAGCCAGAGTACTACGCCGAGTGCGATGACGCGCGCTTCCAGAAGGTGAAGCCACTGCTCTGGCTCTGGTATTCCTTCGATCGCACGGTGGTGGGGGGACAGAACGTCGAGCTGGGAGTTCAGCTGAGGCGTCTACTCGCGCCGTACATCTTCAAGAAATGCGGTGAGAATTTCAAAGCCTTCCAGTACGTCGAGTTTTCGTTCGGCTACAACATGGAGGTAGGCGACAACGTCGTCGTCCACAGGTACGTCCTGCTCGACGATCGCGGCGGCATATCCCTCGGCAGCAACGTGTCGATCAGCGACTTCACGAACATCTACAGCCACACGCACAGCATCGTCGATCAGCGCGACGTGACCGATGCCCCGACGCGGCTGGACGACGGAGTTCGCATCACCTACCACGCGACGGTGCTCGCCGGAGTGCACGTGGGAGAACAGGCGATGGTAGGGGCGATGGCGGTCGCGACCAAGGATGTGCGGCCGTACCACGTCTACGTCGGAATTCCCGCCAAGAGCGTACGCGTGAAGCCAAACGCGCCTGTGGACCAGGAGAATCTCACGACGGTCAAGCGCCGCTAAACGCCAGGTCGGTGGAAAGGGCTGAGTCAACAAACGAGAAAAGAACGGGATGCGAGATGTCAGAGGCCTAGATGCCAGGTGGTAGTCACTGCGCGCCGACCCGCCTCGGTGGCGTGAGAGTGCCTGAACTCACTTAGCCTGTGCCTAGAAGG
>JGI20173J14856_1000122_pt1 | contig 18260 bp, 10 predicted proteins | sample NGESurdeep072012_8_FD_14856 | JGI IMG/M metagenome (IMG submission 14856)
CTGGAGTCACAGTCAACGCCATGGCGCTCATCGCCCCGGGAGCCTTCCTGTGGATTACATTCGTCCAGCAGGCGGGTTACGCGTTTCCGTCGGGGATGGCGATGTGGGCCGGTATTTTCGTCGCGCTGCTACTGGCGTACGCGACCGCAATTTCGTACGCAGAGCTGGCCAAACTTTATCCGGGTGCAGGCAGTTCGTACCTGTTTGCGGAGCAGGCCTTCCTGAGCAAAACCCACGCATACAAGTTCGCGCGCGTGGCCAAGTTCGTAATCGGATGGTCGTCGCATCTCTATTACTGGATGTATCCCGGCGTCATGGTCGCCACGATGGGCATCATGGTCGGGTACATCGTCGGCACGATCGCGCCGAGCACGATGAACGCGGGAATCCCCGGCCCGGTATTCATGGCGATAATTGCAATAATTTTCGCTTACGCGGTGGCGTGGATCGCGTTCCGGGGAGTCAACGGTTCCACCATCGTCAATATCGGGATCAACGGAATCCAGATCGTGGCGCTGCTGTTCTTTTCCGCGCTGGCGATCGCTTACCGCGCCGCGCATCCCGCGGGCTCGGCGGGCTTTGCGCTCGATGCCAACGGCAACTCGATCGCTGCGACAATTGGCGCTTACGGTATAACCGGCGACCACCCGTCGCACGCCAGCGCACTCTCGGTCCTCCTGCCGCATAGGTTTGACTGGGTGATGCTGCAGGCGACGGTCGCGATTCTGCTGCTGGTCGGCTTCGAGTCGGTGACTGCGCTCGGCGAGGAAGCGAAGAACCCCAAAAAGGACATCCCGCGCGGCGTTCTGCTCTCGCTCACGATCCAGGGATTGTTCTGCTACCTGATCGAATACTTCGCCGCCAACTATTTCCTGAACAGCGCCTACAGTCTTGCGGAGGCCAAAGGATCGGCGGCGCCGCTCGGCGACATGATGGTGATCATCGGCAACGCGCTGCTCGGCGGACACGGCCAGGCGTTCATGCTGATGGAAGCGCTGACGGTTTTTCTGGCGCTGATCGGCACCACGCTGTCGTGCATCAACACCGGCGCGCGCGTGACCTACGCGATGGGGCGTGACGAGGAAGTGCCCGAGCACTTCGGTCTGCTGCACGGCAAGAACCTGACGCCGCATCGCGCGATTTGGGTGCTGGCAACGATATCGGCAATCCTTGGTGCATACGCCGCGCTGTTCTACTTCGCGGGCGCGTCGGCGCCTGATGACAAGACGATTGCGACGCTGCCGCACAACCTGTGGTACTCGCTCGGAATGAGCTCCAACGCGTCACTCTCGTCGCTGCCCAACGGGTTGCTGCTGGTCACTCTCACTTCAAACTTCGGAACCTTTCTGCTCTACGGTCTGACCAACATTGTGTGTATCGTCGCCTACTCGGAGCGTGACGAGTTCCACGGATTCAAGCACATGGTGGTGCCGGTGTTCGGCGCGATCGCGAACTTTGCCTGCCTCGCGTTCTACATCATCGGACCGCTGGAGGGGCTCGGCAGCGTCAAGGAACCGCTGATGGCGGTGGCGATCTCCGTGATTTGGGGAATCTACGGCGCGATTTACTTCGTCCGTAATTCCAAGAAGCGGGGCAAAGAGACGATTCTCGTAGCCAAGCCGGCCTGATCCCAGGCGCTGGTTTGGCGAATAATCCGTGGGGCGAGCCGTGAGCGATCGCGGCCCGCCCCTTGGCCGTTCAACGGACTTTACTCCTCAGCGTTAGCCGGGTAGCTCACTGCAAATGGATTCGTCGCTCTCCGCTCTTCCTTCGGTAGAGCAGGCTTTCGAGCTGGCGCTATTGTCCGACGTAGGTACGGACCGCGCCGACAATGAAGACTCGTGCGGGCATTTCATCGAGAGTCCCGACAGCGTGATGTTCGCGATTGCCGACGGCGTCGGCGGCTACGAAGGCGGTGAAATCGCGAGCCGGATGGCGATCGACATAACTCTGGAAGCTTACCGCGAGAGCCCGCCGGCGTGGGGCGCCGCCAAGCGGCTCCATCGCGCGGTTACCCGAGCCAACATCGAGATTCACGACAAGGCGCTGACCGTGCCGGAACTGGGCCGGATGGCGACCACGATGACCGCGGTCGCGGTGGAGAAGGGGATGCTGTCGGCGGTGCATGTCGGAGATTGCCGGCTCCATCTGATCCGTCACGGCCAAATCTCGCAAGTCACAAAAGATCACACGATGGTCGCCGACCGGGTCAGGATGGGCGTGATGTCGGCGGCTCGCGCGAAGAATCATCCGGAGCGCGGGATGCTTCTGCGCAGCCTTGGGCACGAGTTGATCGTGTCGATCGATCGGATCGCGATGCCGCTGCTGGAGCGCGATCGCCTGCTACTGTGCAGCGACGGACTCTACAATGTACTGGATGACAAGGAACTGGAATCACTGACGCACGGCGTTGACGCCGAGACGGGATGCCGCAATTTGATCGACACGGCCAATAACCGCGGTACCGCCGACAATCTGACCTGCGCTGTCTTCAGAATGACGTCGCCCACCGGGCACACGGCGACCACCGGCGGATGGCGCGATCGATTGAGAGGATTGTTCGGGCGATGAATCATTTGGCGCCGCATCCCCTTCCATTGCCTGCGTGCCGGATGATAACGTCCGCTCGCCGGCTTTTTCCCAAGACGGCCTGAAAAATGCGCGAGGTCAGCGTTGGTGAAAACCTCGATCAGTACAAATTGATCGAGGTGATCGCGCGCAGCGGGATGGCGTCGATCTTCAAAGCTATCGATCAAACCGACGGCGCGACCGTCGCGATCAAAGTCCCCTACATCCAGTTCGAGAGCGACGTGGTCTTCTACGGCCGCTTTCAGCGCGAAGAAGAAGTCGGGCGCCGCCTCAACCATCCCGGCATCATCAAGGTCCTCACACCCAGGCGCAAAAGCCGCATGTATATCGCGATGGAGTACGTCGAGGGTCCCTCGCTGCGCGCGATGATGCACGAACCCGGCGGGCTATCGGTGGAGAAGGCGCTCGATCTCGCACGACAGGTGGCCCAGACGCTTGTGTACATGCACGGTGAAGGCGTGGTGCATCGCGATTTGAAGCCGGAAAACATTCTGGTGACGGCCGAAGGCCGGACCAAGATCATGGATTTCGGAATCGCGCTCGACGAATCCGCGCGGCGGCTGACGTGGTCCGGCCTGTCATCGACCATCGGCACGCCCGACTACATGGCGCCCGAACAGGTCAGCGGCCGGCGCGGCGACGTTCGCACCGACATCTATTCGCTGGGCGTGATTCTCTACGAGATGCTGACCGGCCACCTGCCGCACTCGGGGCCCAATGTTTACAACGTGATGCGCGCGAAGACCTCGGAAGATCCGCAGCCGCCAACCGCATTCAAGCCCGATCTCGATCCGCATCTGGAGGAGATCATCCTTCACGCGATCGAGCGCTCTCCGCGTGACCGCTATGCGAGCGCGGCCGAGATGCTTGCGGACCTGAGCGATCCGTCGCGCGTCGTTCCCAAGGGCCGCGCGCAGAACCTCCATCCACGCAGCCTCGCGCTGCAGCGCGCGCGTCGTACGGCCGGGTACGTGCTGTTTTTCACGTCGCTCATCGGGATCTTTGCATTTCTGATTTGGCTGGCAAACCGTTACCCGGCGGCGCCGACTCCCGCGCGCCGGTCATATCGAGGACAGGTGAGATGATGCCGAGACGATCGCAACTCGGATTGGCTGCCGCCACTTTCGCCGCGCTGACGCTATTTTCGTTTCCGTTGCTCGCACGCGCGCAGACCGCCGCGTCGTCGCCGCCGCTGGACAATTCGCTGAACCTCGCGTGGCTGCTGGTCGCGGGGTTCCTGGTGATGTTCATGCAGCTCGGATTCGCAATGGTGGAGACGGGGTTCACGCGCTCCAAGAACGCGGTCAATACCATGGCGATGAATCTGATCATCTACCCGATTGGCATCATCGGCTTTTGGCTCACCGGCTACGGCTTCATGATGGGCGGCGTCGCGCACTGGCCCTCACTTGGCATGGCCGCGATCGGCCATCACGAGCTGTCGATCACGATCGGTGCGCATTCGTATGGAATCATCGGCTTCAGCAAGTTCGCGCTGCTCAGCGTCAGTCGCGATCCCGCCAGCCTGGGCATGTTTCTATTCTCGCTGGTTTTCATGGACACCGCCGCGACCATTCCGACGGGTGCGATGGCGGAGCGATGGAAGTTCAAAGCGTTCTTCATCTACGGACTGTTCATGTCGATGTTCCTGTATCCGTTGTACGGCAACTGGGTATGGGGCGGAGGATGGCTCTCGCAGCTCGGCGCGAACCTGGGCCTGGGCCACGGCCATCTGGATTTCGCCGGATCGTCGGTCGTGCACATGACGGGCGGAGTGGCCGGTCTCGCCGGCGCTTACATGGTGGGTCCGCGCATCGGAAAGTTCCGGCGCGACGGCGCCATCGGCGCGTTGCCCGGACATAACCTGCCCATGGCCATCAGCGGAACGTTGATTCTCGCGTTCGGATGGTTCGGCTTCAACGCCGGCTCAACGCTCGCCGCATCGGATCCCCGAATCGCGATCATCGCGGTGAACACCATGCTCGCCTCGGCGGCCGGCGCGCTCGCGGCGCTGCTCTATCTATGGCATCGCTACAACAAACCCGACGTCGCGATCGCCTGCAACGGTCTGCTCGGCGGACTCGTCGCAATCACTGCCCCGTGCGCATTCGTAACGCCCGCGGCGGCTGTGTTGATTGGCGTGATCGCGGGACTGCTGGTCGTGTGGGCGGTGCTTGAACTCGAACTGCGCTTTCGAATCGACGATCCCGTCGGCGCGATCGCCGTGCACGGTGCGTGCGGAATATGGGGCGCGCTGGCGCTTGGTCTGTTTGCCGACGGCACCTACGGCGACGGATGGAACGGTGTCGCGGGTCCCGTGCGCGGCCTGCTCTACGGCGACGCGGGTCAATTTTTCGCCCAGTTGATCGGTGTCACGGTGAACGTGGTCGTGGTATTCGGCCTTGCGATCCTGTTCTTCAAGATCGTCGAGCGCACGGTGGGCAACCGCGTGCTGGTGGAAGTNGAATGGTCGGGGCTGGATGCGCTTGAGATGGGAAGCGACGCCTATCCACATTCGTAGTTGNCCGCCGGCCGCATCCGCGGGCTTCGCGTTGCCAAAATTCCCGCGATTTGAAATAGCTCATGTATCCGTAGCTGCATGAGGAGCCATCGCCATGCCATACAGCGACATTCTCTACGACAAGCGCGACGCCGTCGCGACCATCACGCTCAATCGCCCGCAGGTAATGAACGCCTGCACGATCAAAACTTACGGCGAGATGCTCGACGCGTTGCGCGACGCCGAGGCGGACGACAGCGTGCGCGTGGTGGTGCTGACGGGCGCGGGGCGCGGGTTTTGCGCGGGTGACGACGTCAAGGAAATTTTTCTCAATCCCGAGTTTCGCGACGCCAAGCCCGCCCAGCGCACTCTGGTCGAGGAATGGCGCGAGCATCGTCCCGTCGCGCTCGATTTGCTCGTCACCTATCCCAAGCCAACCATCGCGTCTGTCAATGGCGCCGCCGTCGGCTACGGGTGCGACATCGCGCTGATGTGCGACATGCGCGTGTGCTCCGACCAGGCTCGCTTCGGCGAGGTTTTCGTTCGACGCGGATTGATTCCCGAGGCGGGCGGATTGCTCGTGCTGCCCCGCCTGGTCGGACTCGCACGCGCGTACGAACTGATCCTGAGCGGCGACATCATCGACGCCGCCGAAGCCGAGCGAATCGGGATGGTGAACAAGGTCGTGCCGCACGCGCAGCTCGGCGAAGCGACCGCGGCGTTCGCGAAAAAGATCGCGGCGCAGGCGCCGCTCGCGCAGCGGCTGGCCAAGGAGACCCTGCGCGTCGGGCTGAATCTTAATCTGCCGTATTTTTTCGACTACCAGCGCCACGGGCAGCACCTGATGCTCACGTCGAAGGATCATCTCGAGGGCGCGAAGTCGTTCGTCGAAAAGCGCGCCGCGAACTTCAAGGGCGAGTAGCGCGCGCCAAGAAATCGGCTTCGGAGCAAGCGGCGCGTTACCTGAGCGATCGCGCTTGCACCCCAACAATCGCAGTATAGGTGAGCGGCAATCACTCGTTTAGACCTACATTTCGTCGGCGCGCATCATATTGGCCTGCACAAATTCATCTTTTACTGAGTCAAATCCTTATAAACACTTGACATGATTCCACTTTTCGCCTATCTTCATCGCCACTCGACGAGGATAACCTTATGAAATTCGGCGGAGATTCCCCCGAACTCGACGCCATTGACCTGCAGATTATCGGCCTCCTGCAGGAACACGGCCGCATTCCGCTCGTCAAGCTCGGAGAGCAAGTCGGGCTTTCGGCGCCGTCGGTCAACGAACGCGTCAAAAAACTCGAAGACGGCGGAGTTATCACCGGCTATCACGCCGCCGTCGATGCGACCCGCCTCGGCAAGGACGTCACCGCGTTTATCGGCGTGTCGATTTCGCATCCGAAAACAATCTCGCTGTTCAAGGAATCCGTCGCACTGCTCGACGACGTGCTCGAATGCCACCACGTCACCGGTCAGCACACGCTTCTGCTGAAAATCAAAACCGACAACACTTCGTCGCTCGAGCGGCTTATCAGTGCGATCCGCTCGATCGAGGGAGTGGCGCGGACGGAGACGATGGTGGTGCTGTCGACGCATACCGAGCGCGGCTTGATTTCGGTTCATCCCAACGACGATTCGCACGAGCCTGCCAACGGCAGGCGCCATCGCCACGGCGCCGCGAGACCTGCGCCCGCGGAACCGAGACGGGTGTCATGATGCACAACTACCGAAGCATTCCGAAGGCACAGGGCCTCTACGATCCCGCCCATGAGCGCGACGCGTGCGGGGTCGGCTTCGTCGTCAACATAAAGGGCGAGCGCTCGCATGACATTGTGGCTAAAGCGCTGCAGGTGCTCGACAACCTGACCCATCGCGGCGCGTGCGGATGCGATCCGCGCACGGGAGACGGCGCTGGAATCCTGCTGCAGATTCCGCACGAGTTTTTCTCGAGCGAAGCGGCTCGGCTCGGCTTCGAACTGCCCGCGCCCGGCCAATACGGCGTGGGCCAGGTTTTCCTGCCGCTCGACCCGGTCAAGCGCAAAGACTGCGAGGACGCGTTCGAGAGAATCGTCAACGATGAAGGTCAGCGTCTGCTCGGATGGCGCGACGTGCCGGTGGTCGAATCCGCGTGCGGCGATATCGCGCGGCGCGGGATGCCCGCAATCCGCCAGGTCTTCATCGCGCGCAGCCCGGACTTGCCCGATGCCGAGGCGCTCGAGCGCAAGCTGTACGTAATTCGCAAGCGCGCCACTTCAGAGGCGGGAAAACTCGGCCTCTTCGATCCGGAACTGTTTTATTTTTGCAGCCTCTCGGCGCTGACCGTCGTTTATAAGGGTCAGCTCATCTCGACGCAAATCCCGCAGTTCTTCCCCGATTTGCTAAATCGCGCCATCAAGACCGCGCTCGCGATGGTCCATCAGCGCTTCTCGACCAACACCTTTCCGAGCTGGGACCGGGCCCATCCCTACCGCTTCATGTCGCACAACGGCGAGATCAACACGCTGCGCGGCAATATCAACTGGATGCACGCGCGCGAGAAGCTTTTCTCTTCACCGCTGTTCGGCGACGACATCAAGAAGCTGTTGCCGATCGTCGAGCCCAACGGCAGCGACTCCGCAACCTTCGACAATTGTCTCGAACTGCTGGTTCGCACCGGTCGTTCGATCCCGCACGCCGTGATGATGATGATTCCGGAAGCGTGGCAGAACGACCCGCAGATGAGCGACGGCAAGCGCGCTTTCTACCGCTTTCATTCCTGCATGATGGAACCGTGGGACGGCCCCGCGTCGATCGCGTTCACTGACGGTATCAGAATCGGCGCGGTGCTCGATCGCAACGGCCTTCGTCCGTCGCGCTACACAGTGACCAAGGACGGATTGGTCGTGATGGCNTCCGAGACCGGCGTCCTCGATATCGCGCCGCACAACGTCGCGCTCAAAGGGCGGCTGCAGCCGGGCCGAATGTTTCTCGTCGATACCTCGCTGGGCAGAATCGTGCAGGACGAGGAAATCAAGAATTCGATGGCGGCGCGACAGCCGTATCGCACCTGGCTCGACGCCAATCTCGTCGCACTCGAGTCGCTCCCCGAGCCGAACGACAACGACACGCCTCCCGCTGACTGCTTCGAAGACCACGAGCTGCTCAAGCTGCAGCAATCGTTTGGCTATACGATCGAGGATCTCAAAATGATCCTCGCGCCAATGGCTACCAACGGCCAGGAGCCGGTCGGCTCGATGGGCACCGACACTCCGCTCGCCGTCCTCTCGAACAGACCCCAGCCGCTTTACAACTACTTCAAGCAATTGTTCGCGCAGGTGACCAATCCGCCGATCGATCCGATTCGCGAGGAACTGGTGACCTCGACCGAAACGACAATCGGCGCCGAGGATAATCTGTTCGAAGAATCGCCGCTCCATTGCCGCCAGCTTCAACTCAAGCGGCCCATTCTCACCAACCAGGAACTTCAAAGGATCAAACGGCTGGCCGTCGACGGCCTGCGCACCGTCACGCTTCCCACGCTCTACCGCGTTGACGACGGCGAAGGCGGGCTTCGCGCCGCGCTCGACGCGCTTTGCCGCGCCGCTTCTGACGCGATCGAATCCGGCTACACGATAATCGTGCTTTCGGATCGTGGCGTAAACGCGGACTACGCCGCCATTCCGGCTCTGCTCGCGACCGGAGCCGTGCATCATCATCTGATTCGCGAAGGGACGCGCACCCGGGCCGGCCTCGTCGTCGAGTCGGGAGAACCGCGCGAGGCGATGCATTTCTGCCTGCTGGTCGGCTACGGCGCGGGCGCCGTCAATCCATACCTCGCGTACGCGACGATGGCGGGGATGATTCGCGACGGCCAGCTCTGGGACATCGACCAAGATACCGCCGTCCACAACTTCATCAAGGCCGTCTCCAAGAGCATTACGAAAGTCGCGTCCAAGATGGGAATCTCGACGACGCAGAGTTACCGCGGCGCGCAGATCTTCGAGGCGATCGGATTGGCGAAGGACGTGATCGACAAGTACTTCAGCTGGACGCCGTCGCGCGTCGCCGGCATCGGCCTCGACGCGATCGCGCGCGAGACCGCCGCGCGCCATACCTATGCGTTCAAGGTGGCCGCGAACCTCGACGGCGATCTCGATGTCGGCGGCCAGTACCAGTGGCGCCGCGCCGGCGAGTTCCACATGTACAACCCGAACACAATCGCCAGGCTGCAGCATGCCGTGCGCTCGGGAAATTACCGGCTGTTTAAGGATTACACCAGGGCGGTTGACGAGCAGAGTCGCTCACTCACCACGCTTCGCTCGCTGTTCAAGTTCAATTCCGATCGGCCGCCCGTGCCGCTCGAGGAAGTCGAGCCGGCCGCCGAGATCGTCAAGCGCTTCAAAACCGGCGCAATGTCGTTCGGATCGATCAGCAAAGAGGCGCACGAAAACCTCGCCATCGCCATGAACCGGATAGGCGGCAAGAGCAACACCGGCGAGGGCGGCGAGGACCCGGCGCGCTTCGTGCCCGATGCCAACGGCGATTGGCGCCGCAGCGCGATCAAACAGGTGGCCTCGGGACGCTTCGGCGTTACCAGTCATTACCTGGTCAACGCCGATGAACTCCAAATCAAGATGGCGCAGGGCGCCAAGCCCGGCGAGGGCGGTCAGCTTCCCGGTCACAAGATTGACGATTTCATCGCGAAGATTCGCTACTCGACACCCGGCGTGGGATTGATCTCTCCGCCCCCGCATCACGACATCTATTCGATCGAAGATCTCGCGCAGCTGATCCACGATCTCAAAAATTCCAACAATCGCGCGCGCATCGGTGTCAAGCTGGTCGCCGAGGTCGGCGTCGGCACCATCGCCGCGGGCGTTGCAAAGGCCAAAGCCGACGTCGTGCTGATTAGCGGTTACGACGGCGGCACCGGCGCGTCTCCCCTGCAATCGATCAAGCACGCGGGAGTTCCGTGGGAGCTGGGACTCGCCGAGACCCAGCAAACCCTGGTGATGAACGGTCTGCGTGGACGCATTCGCGTCGAGACCGACGGCCAGCTCAAGACCGGCCGCGACGTCGCCATCGCCGCTCTCCTCGGCGCCGAGGAATTCGGTTTCGCCAGCGCCGCGCTGGTCGCCTCGGGATGCATCATGATGCGCGTCTGCCATCTCAACACCTGCCCGGTCGGCATCGCGACGCAGGATCCGGTGCTCCGCGCGAAGTTCGCAGGCAAGCCCGAGCACGTCGTGAACTTCATGATGTTCGTCGCGGACGAACTGCGCGAATACATGGCGCAGTTGGGCTTCCGCACCGTTGCCGAAATGGTTGGCCACGTCGAATGCCTGGACGCCAACGAAGCGATCGCGCATTGGAAGGCGCGCAACGTCGATCTGGCCAATATTCTGCGTCGTCCGGACGCCGGGCCGGACGAACCGCTGCATTGTGTCGAGCTGCAGGATCACGGTCTCGGCGCCGCGCTCGACAACCAGATCATCGAGCTTGCAAAAGACGCGCTCGAGCATCGCAAGCCGGTCGAAATCCATCTTCCCATTCGCAACGTGAACCGTACCGTCGGCACGATGCTGTCGGCGGAAGTGTCGCGGCGCTTCGGCGCGGAGGGACTGCCGCCCTACACGGTTCAGATTCATCTCAAAGGTTCGGCCGGCCAGAGTTTGGGCGCGTGGCTCGCGCCGGGAATCGCGCTCCATCTCGAGGGCGACGCGAACGACTACTGCGGCAAGGGACTCTCGGGCGGATTTATCTCGGTGCGTCCGCCCCAAGAAGCGACCTTCAAGGCCGAGGACAACATCATTGTCGGCAACGTCTCGCTCTATGGCGCCACCGGCGGCGAAGCGTTCTTCCGCGGCGTAGCCGGCGAGCGATTCGCGGTGCGTAACAGCGGTGCGCACGCGGTCGTCGAGGGAGTCGGCGACCATGGATGCGAGTACATGACGCGCGGGTTGGTCGTGGTTCTAGGCAAGACCGGCCGCAACTTCGCGGCCGGCATGAGCGGCGGTGTGGCGTATGTGCTTGACGAAGACGGCTCGTTTCCGTCGCGCTGCAACACCGGGATGGTCGAGTTGGGTCCAATCGGCAATCGCGACGAACTCAAGCAGTTGCACGCGCTGATCGTACGGCACTTGCAGTACACGCAGAGCACGGTCGCACGGCGCGTCCTCGACAAGTGGGACGACTACGCTGCGAAGTTTGTAAAAGTATTGCCGACTGAGTACCGTATGGTGCTCGAACGGCAGCATCTCAACATGAATTCCGATCTCGCGCGGCTGGCCGCAGTTTAGCCGAGTGAGTAATCGACTGACTAATCAGAATTGACCTGACTCGGGAGATCACGGCTGCGATGGGCAAGATTACGGGCTTCATGGAGATCAAGCGCGAAACTCCTTCGCGGCGTCCGGTCGGGGAACGCCTGAAGGATTGGCGCGAATTCGATCTCAAGATGCCCGAAGACAAACTGCGCGCGCAGGGCGCCCGCTGCATGGATTGCGGGATTCCCTTCTGCCACAAGGGCTGCCCGCTCGGGAACATCATCCCCGACTGGAACGATCTCGTTTACCGGGGCCGATGGCGCGAGGCGATCGAGCGGCTGCACGCGACCAACAACTTTCCGGAGTTCACCGGCAGAGTTTGCCCCGCGCCCTGCGAAGAAGCTTGCGTCCTCGGCATCAACGACGATCCTGTCACGATCAAGCTGATCGAGAAGAACATCATCGATCACGCCTGGGGAGAAAAATGGATCGTGCCGCAGCCGCCCGCCCGCAAGTCGGGAAAGCGCGTTGCGGTCGTGGGCTCGGGACCGTCGGGGCTGGCGTGCGCGCAGCAACTCATGCGCGCGGGACATTCGGTCACGCTCTACGAGCGCTCGGATCGCGTGGGCGGATTGCTCACTTACGGCATTCCAGACTTCAAGCTGGAAAAGTGGATCGTCAACCGGCGCGTTGAGCAAATGAAGGCCGAGGGCCTCGAGATTGTCACCAGCTGCCGCGTCGGCTTCGACATCCATGCGGACGAGATGCGCTCGAAGTACGACGCAATCGTGCTCGCGATGGGCGCGACCAAGCCGCGTGACCTGCCGATCCCGGGACGGGATCTCAAGGGAATCCATTTTGCCATGGAATTCCTGCCGCAACAGAACAAGCGTAACTTCGGCGACGCGCTCGATCCTGCCGCCGAGATCACTGCGAACGGAAAGCGCGTGGTCATTCTCGGCGGGGGCGATACGGGTTCCGATTGCCTGGGCACCTCAAATCGCCAGGGCGCGATCGTCGTGCATCAGTTCGAGCTGCTCCCGATGCCGCCTGAAAAGCGCACCGCCGAAATGCCGTGGCCCGACTGGCCGATGATCATGCGCACCTCGAGCTCGCACGAAGAGGGCGTGCAGCGCGACTGGAGCGTGAACACGAGCAAGTTCTCCGGCGAAAACGGCATCGTGAAAAAACTCCACGGCGTGCGGCTCAACTGGAAGCATGACAACGGGCGGATGGTGATGGAGCAAATTCCGGGCACCGATTTCGAGATCGAGTGCGACCTCGTGCTGCTCGCGCTCGGATTTCTCGGCCCCGAGCCCGACGGCATAATCTCGGAGCTTGGTGTCAAGCTCGACCCGCGCAGCAACGTGCAGTGCGAGAGTTACATGTCGAGCGTCCCGGGAGTTTTCGCCGCCGGAGACGCACATCGCGGGCAATCGCTGGTGGTGTGGGCGATATGGGAAGGGCGCGAAGCGGCGCGCGCGGTCGATGCCTACCTGATGGGCGAGACCTTCCTGCCCTCGAGTCCTGAACTCTGATCGCTGCATACCGTGAGCGGAGGTGGGTGCGCGAAGTAGCGCTTGATTTCGTGCAGGCTGCCATTCATCGGACAGGATTACTGAGACGCCATAGCGAGGAAGTCTGCGAGGTGGACGACCTTGACGTTCGAACCGCGGCGGCGAAGTTCGGCGGCAATCTGAAACTCGCATCCGGGATTCGCCAGCACGACGTAATCCGCGCCTGTCGCAACAATATTGTCGGCTTTGCGCCGCGCCAAGTCGCGCGCCATTGCGGGCTCGGTCAAATTGTAGGATCCGGCCGAACCGCAGCAGAGATCGGACTCCGTCATCTCGACGATCGTCACGCCCGGAATCGAGACGAGCAATTTGCGCGGCGCTTCGCGCACCCCGAGTCCGTGCACGAGGTGACAAGCGTCGTGATAAGTGACGCTGCATCTAAATTCGCGCTTCGGACCCGCCGGTGCGTCGAGCAGCAAAGAACTCAGGTCCCGCACTTTCGAGGAAACCGCGCGCGCAGCCTCAACGAATTGCGGCTCGTCTCTGAGCAAATCACCGTATTCTGCGATTGCCACCGAGCATCCCGACGCGGCCGACACGATCGCATCGGCACCGGAGTTCTTCAGCGCGCGAACGTTCGCACGGGCAAAATCGCGGGCTCGCGATCCGTTACCCGAATGCAGATCAAGTGCTCCGCAGCATGAGGTCGGTTCGAGTTGGACGACGCGATAACCTGCGGCGGCGAGCAGACGCTCACTGTTCAGGTTTTCCGAATTCGCAAGTACTTGCGCGACGCATCCGCGATGCACGACGACCGTCGGTGCGTCGGTGCGCGGCGCGATGGTTGCTCCCCTGGCGAGCGGGCGCAAGTCGGGTTCAAGCGGCGGAAGAAGATCGAGCCAATCGTCAATCATGCGCGGCAGAACGGCTCTCAGAGCGGGTCTCAGGCCAAGGCGATCGACAAGCTTCAGCGGCGCCAGCAGCACCCGCAGACGATGCGGGTACGGGAAAATCGCGCCGACGGCGCGCCGCTTGAATCGATCGACGAAGCCGCGGCGATGATTTTGCTCGACTAATGAACGCGCACCCGCAATCAAGCGGCCGTAATGAACGCCGGACGGGCAGGCGGTCTCGCAACCGCGGCATCCGAGGCACAAATCGAAATGGCGCGCCGCGTCGTCGTCGAGGTCGATGCGGCCTTCGGCCAGCGACTTCATCAAATAGATTCGGCCGCGCGGCGAGTCCATTTCGCATCGCGTTACAACGTAGGTCGGACAAGCCTCGGCGCAGAGCCCGCAATGAACGCAGTCGAACAGCAGGTCGTAGTCGGAGACGCCGCGAGCCGGATTCAATGGTATCAGGGAGGCCGTGGCCATCAGATTCCTCCGACGAAGCATCCGGGGTTGAAGATCCCGACCGGGTCGAAGGCCGCCTTGAGCCGACGCATAAGCGCGAGCGCGCCGGCGTTGGGAGAGTCGAAGAATTCCAGCGAGTCGCGGATCGCCGGCGCGGCGGCGATCAGCCGAAGATTACCGCGCACCGAGCGCGCAACTTCACGCCACCGCGCGATGGTTTTAGCGAGAGCCTCCGCGCTGTGTTCGCCGGCCAGGATTATCTGCGCTACGCCGGAGCCGGCGTGAGCGCGAAATTCAATGTCGTTGCCGCAGGTCTCCAGCACTCGTGTGAGAGACGCGGGTGGAACCGCGATTTGAGCGGCCAGCGGGGCCGAATGGAAATCGATATCGCGCAGCAGCTCGTAACTGCTTAGAGCGCGATCGCCGTCGAGAATTTCACCGCGCGCGCCGACCAGATCGCGAATCCGCCCGGCCTGGTAGCTGACTTCCAACGGACTTCCAGAGAAACCGGCCAGAAGAAGAAACTGACTGGTAGAATTGAAGCCGGCTGCGAGGGCAGGACTGAGTATATCGAGATTACTCAATGGCAGTGCGTCATTGAGTATGCAAGCGGCGGCGAATGCGTCTGCTGCGCGCGCATAGGGAACGACCGTGAGACAGTAGTCACATGGAATGGGACGCACTTTGAACGTCGCCTCAGTTACTATTCCAAGTGTACCGAATGCCCCACCCATCAGTTTCATCAAATCATAGCCCGCGACGTTTTTGACCACGCGGCCGCCGCCGTGAACGAGGTTGCCGCCGTGACCGACGAAGCGAACTCCGATCAGGAGGTCGCGCGAGGTGCCCTCGGAAAGGCGAAGCGGTCCGGAGTGCGCGGCGCCGATTAACGAGCCGAGAGTCCTCATCCCGGGGCCGCATGGATCGACGGGGAGCCGCTGGCGGGCGCCCGCCATGGCAGCATTCAGTTTGCCGACTGTGATTCCCGACTCCGCAACAATTGTCATGTCGTCGGGTTCGTAGGCGACAATTCGCGCCAGCCGCGCCATCGAGATACCGAGCGCGACAGGCGAGCGCCGAATACCCGCGAGCGAGCGTGCCGCGCCCATGGGTGTCAGCGCAATCCGATCCGCTTCGCACATCCGGACGATCTCGCAGATTTCCTCGACGGAAGCGGGCTCGACGATCGTATCCGCAGCGCGCGCCTCATTACCGATTGGCGCGCGAACGCGGCCGGCGCCGATGATCGAGTCGAGCCGGTTCGCCAGATTTGAAGATGTAGTGGCAGCCACGATATCCGTTGGAAGCGGCGACTATATCGGCGCCTGGCGGCGCGGCGCGGCCACCTCGACGCATGCGCCTGGCTGCGGAATCACCTTGCCGGGATTCGATCGCTCCATTGGATCGAACACGTGGCGCAGTTCCGTCATGACGCGAAGATCGTCGGGCGAGAACATCAGCGGCATCTCGCCGATTTTCTCGACGCCGATTCCATGCTCGCCGGTGAGGCTGCCGCCCATCTCGATGCAGGCCTTGAGGATTTCGCGTCCCGCGTCGATTGCCCGGCGGACCTGATCAGGTTCGCGCTCGTCGTAAAGAATGATCGGATGCAAATTGCCGTCGCCGGCGTGAAATACGTTGCCGATGCGCAACTCATAGCGACGGCTGACGTCGGCGATCACGCGCAGAATCCGCGGCAGGCAGGTTCGCGGAACGACGCCGTCCTGAGTCGCGTAGTTCGGCGCGAGGCGGCCGACCGCACCGAACGCGCGTTTGCGCGCCTTCCATAACAGTGCGCGCTCCGCTTCGTCACGCGCGAGCCTGACGCTCGACGCGCCGGCCAGGCTTGCAGTTTTCGCGACCTCATCGGCGTAGCTGGTCAGTCCAGCCTCGAGACCTTCGAGCTCGATGATCAGCACCGCGCCTGCGTCGAGAGGCAGTCCGACATTGAATGCCTCCTCGACGGCGCGAATGATGAGCTGGTCCATCATTTCGAGCGCAGCCGGCACAATTCCCGACGCGATTATCATCGACACGGCACGCGTCGCGGTGTCGGCGTCGGGAAAGGCAGCCAGGATTGTGCGATGATTTTCGGGCTCGCGCATCAGTTTGAGCGTTGCGCGCGTGACGATTCCCGCGGTGCCCTCCGCGCCGACGACGGCGCCGACCAGATCGTAGCCGCATCGCTCTTCAGCCGGTCCGCCGAGCTCGACGACCTCGCCGTCGGGCAGAACGACTTCGAGCGCGAGCACGTGATTGGTGGTCACTCCGTATTTCAAAGTGTGCGGACCGCCCGAATTCTCTGCGATGTTGCCGCCGATGGTGCATGCCACCTGCGACGATGGATCGGGCGCGTAGAAATATCCTCTCGACTTGACGGCGTTGGTGACGTGCAGGTTGACCACGCCGCTCTCGGCCTCGACGCGCCGATTGTCGAAGTCGATTTCCAGAATCCGGTTCATCTTCGAAGTGCAGATCATCGCGGGCGCGTTCAACGAAAGGCATCCGCCCGAAAGGCCTGTCCCCGCACCGCGCGGAACGAAAGCAATGCCGCGGCGATGGAGCGCGGCGAGGACGGCGCTCAGCTGCGCGGTCGAGCGCGGGAGGATCAGCACGTCGGGGGCGCGCTTCTCGACGGTCCATCCGTCGCACTCGTAAACCTTCAGCTCGGTTGCGCGCGAGACGATCCCGCCGGCTCCGATAATTTCGCCAAGCTCATCGAGAAGTTTGCGGTCGATGGCACTCATCTCTGTTGCGACGGCGCGTCCAATCCCCGCAGCACTCTACCACGACCGCGAATCAGGCGCGCGAGTAATGCTTTTGCTGTTGATCGCTCGCGGTCATAATAGCAAGGTTCGATTTCAGCCCGGAATCTCGTGGGCGCCCGATTGGTGCGCGCGGAAACCCCGGGCGATTCGTTGGAAGGAGAAACACACGTGGCGGATTCATTTCCAGAACTCATGCCTGCGGCGCGGATTCTGCTCGGTCCGGGGCCATCCAACGTCAATCCGCGCGTGATGAAAGCGATGTTGTCGCCGGTCGTTGGTCACCTCGATCCGGATTTCGTGAAGGTGATGGAGAATATCAAGCGGCTGCTGCGCATCGTCTTCCGCACCAAAAACGAGATCACGTTTCCCGTCTCCGGCACCGGTTCCGCGGGGATGGAAGCCGTGATGGCGAATCTGATCGAAGACGGCGACGAGGTCGTAGTCGGTGTTAACGGCGCGTTCGGAACGCGACTAGCGGAAGTCGCATCGCGACTCGGCGCAAAGGTTCACAAGGTCGAGGCGGTTTGGGGAACGATCGTGGAACCGGCGAAAGTCGCGGCGGCGCTCAACGCGGCGAAAGATCCGAAGCTGGTCGCAGTGGTTCACGCCGAGACTTCGACCGGGATACATCAGCCGATCGAGGAAATCGCCGATCTGGCGCATCGGCACGGCGCGATGATGGCGATCGACGCGGTAACATCGCTCGCGTGCGTGCCGGTCGAGATTGACAAGTGGGGCATCGACGCCTGTTACAGTTGCACGCAGAAAGGACTCGGCGCGCCCCCCGGGCTGGCGCCGGTGACGTTCAGCGCGCGCGCGATGGAGTCGGTGCACAAGCGCAAAACGAAGTGCCGCTCATGGTACTTCGACGTTGCGTTGATCGAGCAGTATTGGGGACCCGACAGGCTCTACCATCATACGGCGCCGATCACGATGAACTACGCGCTCTACGAGGCGCTGCGGATCGTCGTCGAGGAAAGGTTGGAAGCGCGATGGCGGCGGCATCGCATCAACGCAGCCGCGTTCCAGGCCGGAGTGCGGGCGATGGGTCTGCAGCTCGCCGCGCAGGAAGGATACCGCTTGCCGCAGCTCACGACGATCGCGGTGCCGGCGGGAATCGACGAAGCGAAGGTGCGAGCGGAATTGTTGCGGCTGTTCAATATCGAAATCGCAGCCGGACTCGGGCCGCTCAAAGGCAAGATCTGGCGCGTCGGTCTGATGGGCGAGGGTTCGCGGCGCGAAAACGTGATGCTGGCGCTGAACGCGCTCGAAGAAATCATCGG
>JGI20173J14856_1000137_pt1 | contig 17319 bp, 13 predicted proteins | sample NGESurdeep072012_8_FD_14856 | JGI IMG/M metagenome (IMG submission 14856)
AACGAGGCGATAAACAGCAGCGCGACGGGAGCGCAGACCTTCGATCCCGACCACTTCGCGGGCTTCAACCCCAAGACCGAGCAGTACAACTACAAGTACTTGGGTGAGAGGCAGATGCTCGCCAGCGTGCATGCGGAGCATTCGCCCGAAATGACTTGCCCCTACGATGGCGGTGCGACCGCATGCCCCGAGGCTTGGGAGTTGCGCCACATGTACATCGTCGAGGCGACGCCCCGGCGCGATCTCGGCGAGGCAGGCGGCGCGCTCGACAAGTTGTCCAACGTCTATGTGGACACCGAATTAACGTTCGAGCCGTACGTCGACACCTACGACCAAAGTGGACATTTGTGGCGCGCGCACATCGTATGGCTGGCCTATCGCGACCGCCCGGTGCCGGATGCCCGCGTTGCGATTTACCCGTTCAAGCGGGAGTTCGTTGTAGGTTCGTGTTCGATCGACATGCAGGGTAACTACTCATCGATGTGTTACCTGCCCGGCCAGCGCACGCCCGAGCACGAATGCTGGTACATCAACATGGGGGCGGTCGATAAGGATTTCTGCTCGGTGAAAGCAATGGTGGCCGCAGCTCCTTAAGCCCAAGCTTTAAGCAGCCTGATTGATTGCTGAAACAGGCGCGGAGCAAAACGGTTAGTCGCCGTGACGCTCCGCGCTTTGGTTTTTCCACAGCGCGCGAAGCTCAATAGTTTACATATGCCGGATCCCGGAATATATTCCGCGCATCGCGCGATTGCGGTCTTTGCACCCCAAGCGCGATGGCAGAAAAGGTCCCGTGTCCGAAGCCGNCGCNGATGCGCCTCGCAGGTCCAACGAGTCGCTCTGCGCCGGCAACTTTCCCGCCGCACCAGCGNAGTNGCCGCGTCGCCGAGTCAGACTTTGAAGCGGACATGAATCATGTCGCCGTCGCGCATCACGTAGTCGCGGCCCTCGAGTCTGAGCTTGCCGGCCTCTTTGACCTTCGCGTCGGACTTGTGGATGGCAAAATCCTCGTAGCTGACAACTTCGGCCCGGATGAATCCGCGCGCGATATCAGTGTGGATTACCCCGGCGGCATCGAGCGCCGACTCGCCGCGGCGCAGCGCCCATGCATGCGCCTCGGGCTCGCCGGCGGTGTAGAAAGTGATCAGCCCGAGATGATTGTAGAGCGCGCCGATCAGCCGATCGCGCGCGGGCGCGTCGAGTCCCGCGTCTTTGAGCATCTCCTCCTGGCCGGCCTCGTCGAGTTCCCACAATTCCGACTCGAAAGCGGCCGCGAGCCTGAACACCTCGAGTCCGTGCGCGCGCACGGCGGCGCGCTCGGCGCCGGTGACATCGGCGGCTGCGCGTTCCATCTCGCAGTTGACGGTGACCAGCGCGGGCTTTCGCGAAAGAAACCCGAAGCTCGAAAATGCTTGCCCCTCCTGCGCCGTCAGTTCGAGCAGTCTCAGTGCTTTGCCGTCGCCGAGCCATGCGATCACTTTCTCGAGCGCCGCGCGTTCGAAGTCGCTCCCGCCCTTCTCCTTCTTCAGCCGCTCGAGACGGCGTTCGGCTTGATCGAAGTCGGCGAACACCAACTCGCCCTCGATACTTTCGAGAGTCGCGACAAGATCTTTTTCCATGCCGGCGAATTGCGGAATCACGATCAGCAGCGCGTCCATGTCGCGCACCAGCGGCAGCAGACTCGGATCGAGCGCAGCGCCCTCCTTCTGCTCTTTGGGATTTGGCGCGAAGTCGAGGATGGTGAGCTCGACCGGGATCTTTTTCTTCGAACCGTACGCTGATTCAAGAAAGTCGAGACGCGGATCCGCGACCTTGATTTGTCCCGGGCGCGCACGATTGCGGCCCTCGGCCGTGCCCGGAATCGGCGCGAGTCCGGTCAGTGCGTGAAATACGGTTGATTTCCCGGCGCCGCGTGCGCCGATTATCCCGGTCTTCAATTGATCCCACCTCGATCTGCGGGATTCTACACCACCGCGATTCGGGAGTAAGCCCTTCGCGGAGGAAGCGCATCGGAGGTCGACAGGCTAGCGCGAATCTCGCGCGAGCGGCGCGAATCCTGGAGGAGTTATATGAGCTGGAGAAGATCCGGGGCGGCCACGAGGTAAAACTCGCGGCCGCCCCGTTGTTTAGTTGTTTACCGGATCAGAACGCCACTACGATATTCGGCGTAAAGGAACATTCGTCCATCGTAAATCTCCTGACCCTGTGCCTGAGCGTATTGCCGACCTTGAGCGTGACCCTTATCCGATACACGCCTAACTTGAGCGCGCGGGGATTGCTAACACCGCCCCATTCCGCGTGGAACTGGAACGTCGGGCATGGCGCCGCTCCGGTTATCGTCTTCAATAGCGCGTTTTTCACGGTGCTGACAGCAAAGATTGCTTTCCACTGTTCCGGTGCAAGCTCGGTTTGCAGCTGGATTTTCTTCACCTTCGCCACCGGGACTCCGCCCCGAGTTACCAGCACGCGTATGCCGCGATGGACGGCCTCGCCGCAGAACGGCACTTGATCGGTCGTGGTGGCGCCCGTAATCGGGTCGTTGACATAAGTGACGTTTACGTTACCCGTGCTCTCGCGGGCGAGAGCGAATGGCTCGAAGACCAGGTCAAGATCGCCAGAGCCAAGTTGATCGCCCGGCGACAGCGTTACCGGCAAGCCCGGAAGTCCGGTCAGCGAGTAATCCAAGCCCGGAGGTACGGTACTAGATTGGGTGAGAGTAACGCTGTTGACCTGCACCGGACACGTGCCGGCGTCCGTGATCGGAACACCCAGCTTCGCAGGACACGCCGCATTCTGCTGAATCACCGTCGGTGGGAAAGTGAGTCCCGCCGGGAAGGTCAACGACGCGGAACCCAACGGCGTGGTCGCATTGAGAGGAATAACGAGCACGGGATTGGTCGGATCGTCGCTGGTGATCGTGAGAGTGCACGACTTTGGTCCTGCGGATGTCGGCGTGAAGTTGATGCCGACGTCGAGACCCGAGTCCGGACTGATCGTNGCCGGGAACTCACCCGGGTTCACCAATGTGAAATCCAGACAGGAGATAACCGCCGACACCACGTTGAGGTTGCAGGGGCCGGTGTTGTTGATNTTCAGCGTCTGCGGGGGNGCCTTTCCACCGCACACCGAAGCGCCGAAATTGCCACTGCCGGTTACGTTGATTTTCCCGTTTCCCTTTTCACCGCTGAGAGGAACNANGACCACGGGATTGACCGGGTCGTCGCTGCTGATCGCGAGATGGCACGACTGTAGTCCTTGCGCTGTCGGCGAGAATTGAATGCCAACGCCGAGACCCGAAGTCCGGACTGATCGTCGCCGGGAACTCAGTCGGGTTCACCAGCGAAAAATCGCTGGAACAGCCGGTCAGCAACGCCGACGCCACGTCGAGGTTGCAGGTGCCGACGTTGTTGATTTTCAGCTTCTGCGTTGCAGGCGCTTCGGCGCAAACCGCAGTGCCGAAAATGCCGCTCCCGGTTATGTTTTCGGTTCCATTTCCCTCGCTACCGGTCGCGACCACCTGGAATGCGGGCGTATTCGGATCGTCGCTGTTGATCTGGAACGTCGCAGTCTGCGGACCGACGATGGTCGGCGCGAACTGAATCGTGAAATCAACATGAGCGTCCGGACTGATCGTCAGCGGAGGCGCGGGATTGGGGAGTATCGTGAAGTCCGTGCTCCCCGAGATCCGCGTGAAGCTGGCGATATGCAGATCCTTGATGCCGACGTTGAACACCTCCACCTGTCGCGTAGCCGGCTGTTTGGGGCATAGCTGGCCGAAGTTCAGGTCGGCGTTCACCGAGATCAGCGCGGTGGTCGCAGCGGCGAGTTCAAAGGCGCTGCGGCCGAAGGTGCTCGCGCGCAGAAGAGGCGGAACCGCCTCGTCGTCGAGCGCCAGCGAAGTGACGTCTACCGTCGGCATCCCCAGCCCGAGAACCTGCCACGTCTGGCCAAGATCGGCCGACTGAAATACGGCAGAATCGCTCGACACGATGATCGTGTGCGGCAACGTCGTCTTGTCGATCACCACCGAGGACAGCGGCAAATCGGGCAGATTGGTCGATCCACCGTTTGCAACGCCGCTGATATCGGTCCAAGTGGTGCCGCCGTCCTTGGTGACGAATATGTGTTCGGTCGGCGCCAAATCCGGATCGATGCCGGAGAAACCCGGATAGATCACGTACACGATATTGGTGTTGGAGGGATCAACCGCCACTCCGGACACACCCTGACCCGCAGGCGCCCCCGTCACCGTGTGCGAAGTCCATGTGGAACCTGCGCCCAGCAAGGCATTGTTGGTGCTCTGCACCGTTCCGTCATTGATTCCCGCCCACAACGTGTTCGAGTCAATTTTGGCCATCGACATCGCGTTGATGTACGTCGGGAAAGCGTGCATCGCCGCGAAGGTCGCGCCGTGATCGGTGCTGAAGAAAATCTGAAACAGATTGGGCGGGGTGTTGGCCGCCGGCGCCGTGGCGGCCGTCATGTAGGCGTTGGTGCCGTTCGGATCGAAGAAAGGCACTCCCATGCTCGTGTTTGCCGGGAACCCTGTTGGTCCGATCCAGGTCGCTCCGCCATTCGTAGTCAGAATGATGCCGCCGTCGTCTGTGCCGAGCGCTTGAGTGGGATTCGTCGGCCGCGCGATCGTTTCGGCGACACTGTCGGTCGCGATACCGATCAGATCGAAAAGACCATCATGATGGGGCTCTGCTATCGAGCGTCCGCGGTGCGATCGAGCTAACGCGCGATAATCAATACGCAGTCGGCGGAGTCGGCATGGGCAGCGTCGAAGGGTGCCGCGATCCGCGCAAATGCACCTGAATCGAGATCGCGTTCGAGCTCGGCCAGCCCGCGCGCAATTCCCGCCCTCGCCAGCCCGCAGAGTCTTTCTCGCCAGCGCCAGCTTCGCTAATCTGCTATACGCGTCGGCCGAGCAGCGATGGAGAGCCACCCTAGCTCAGTTGGTAGAGCAGCTGATTCGTAATCAGCAGGTCGCCGGTTCGAATCCGGCGGGTGGCTCCAAAAACCGTCGCAGGAGGATCGGTTATCGCGCGGCGGGCGCGAGCATCGCGAGCGCGATTTTGTGCAGCTCGCGATCGCCAGCGGCGATGATCTGCCCGCCGTCGTACGGCAAGCCGCCCGACCAACTCGTCACGATTCCACCTGCGGCCTCGATGATCGGGATAAGCGGCTGGATATCGTAGGGCTGGAGGCTCGATTCGATCACCAGATCGATGAAGCCCGCGGCGAGCAGGCAGTACGAATAGCAATCGCCGCCGTAGCGCCTCATCCGCGCCTTCGACGCGAGCTGGCGAAACGCCTCGCGCTCGCCCGGGCCGGAGAACATCGCCGGATCGGTTGCGCAGACGATCGCGTCTTCCAGGCGCCGGCATTCGCGCACCCGCAGCGAGCTGCTTGAGCCGCGACGCCTCAGCTCGGCGCCCAGGCGTGAACCGACGAACGTCTCGCCGGTGTACGGCTGATGCATCACGCCGATCACCGGTCGCGCGCCGTCGTTGAGTGCGATCAAAACGCCCCAATGCAGTTGTCCGATGATGAAGGCGCGCGTGCCGTCAATCGGATCGATGATCCAGGTCAGTTCATCGGTGCCGGCCGCGAAGCCGTGCTCCTCGCCGAGAATTCCGTGGCCGGGATAGACGCGATGAATCTCGTCGCGGATCGCTCGCTCCGCTGCACGATCGGCAACCGTCACCGGATCGTAGCCGGCGCCGGCGGTCTTGTTCTCGACCGCGAGGCGCACGCGAAAATACGGCAGGATCGTGCGTCCCGCGAGGTCCGCCAGATGGCAGGCAAAGGCGGCGTACTCTTCGATCGCGCGATCATCCATCGTCGGCATAGGCTGGTCTGCTCGGGAGCCGGCCCGTTACGGGACTTCGGTGCTCGCGTCCAGCCACGCGAACATCAGTTCGTTCACCATCGACGGATCGAGCGCGGCCGCGCCGCCGCCGTACACCGCGCCGCTGCGCGCGGGCGTCGCCGGCGGATTCTTCGCGTAATCGACCCCGGCCGCGATGTCTCTGACGAAACGCGCCGCTACTCCGGGGAGCGTCTGCGGCAAGGTGACGCACAGGTGAAAGCCCGCGGGCCGCTGCAGCCCGTTAAGCCGCCATCCACGCTCCGCGAGAAAATCGTTGACATGGTAGATGTCCACCTTGTCCGACGTAATCGCGATGCAGTAGGTCGGCTTGCCGATAATCTTGAGCTCCGGGATTTTTGCGACTCCCGACTTGATCGTGTCCGCCGCCTTCATGATGCGGCGGGTCGCCTTCAGGTAGCCTTCCTCGCCGAGCGTGACCATCGCCGCCCATGTCGATGCGCTGATTCCCAGCGAGCGGGTGCCCGCCACCGTGGGCGCCGCATACAAGCCGCCCTGCCAGTCGGGCATCGTGAAGTACATGCGCCGGCGCAGCGCGCGATTGCGATAGAGCACCACCGACGCGCCCTTGAGCCCATAGCCCCATTTGTGCGTATCGCAGGACATCGAGGTGACGCCGGGCAGGCGGAAGTCGAACGGCGGAACGTCGTAGCCGAGCTTTGCGATCCACGGCAGGATGAAACCGCCGAAGCAGCTATCGACATGCAGGCCGACGCCGGCTTCAAGCGCGAGCTCGGACAACTTCTCGATCGGATCGATCAGCCCGTGCGGGAAATTTGCCGCCGAACCCGCGATCGCGATGGTGTTGGGCCCGATCGCGCGCCGCATCGCGTTCACGTCGGCCAGGTAATCGGCTCCGACCGGCACGCGAATCAGCTTGATTCCGAAGAAGTGCGCGCCCTTGGAAAACGCCGGATGAGCCGTGTCCGGCACCACCATCTCGGGCGCTGTGATTGCGCGCTCGGCCTTGGCTTGCTCCCGGTACGCCAGCATCGGCAGGATGACGCTCTCGGTGCCGCCCGAAGTGATTGCTCCGCATACCTCGGCCTGCGGATCGTTCTCGCGCGCGAGATCCGCGCCCAGCATCCGCGCGGTCATCGCGATTATCTCGCCCTCGAATTTGGTGCCGCTCGGGCACATGTCGCGGTGCAGCGGGTTGACGTGCGAGAACAGCGCGAACACGCGGTTGAGGTAAGCATAGTGCTCCATCCCGCCGTGGAAGTAGGTGCCCGAGATCTGGCCGGTCTGCCAGCGCACGTTTTCCTGGCGCGCGATGCTGCGCAACTCGCGCATGACCTCCTCGGGCTGGCGGCCCTTCGTCGGCAGCTCGCGAAAGGTCTCGAAGGTTTCGCGATAGGGGAACATATCCCCAAAAGGTCCGGAGGGCTCTTGCTGCTTCTTCGCTGCCTTGGGCATGGTACGAACTCCTTGGGGATCTCAGCGCCCGGATAATCCGGCGCCGGGGCCGAATATAACTTATTGCCTGGCGTTTTTCGAATTCCCCGGACAGGCCATGTCCGCCAACGGTATTCCTTGACAAATGTAAACCGGAATTTCCATTTTAACCCGGATTCAGACTCGCACCCAGAGCACGCGGTTTGAAACGCGAAGTTCGAGCCCGGTGTTAAGTTCGAAACCCTTTCCACGGCGGCGTAGCGGACCATGAGTGTCTCGCGTTGGCATGAAACACCTGAAACTGGCGTTTTCCCGACTGAGTTCTCACACACTTATCCCTTTCCCCCCTATCCCGTCATCTAAACCGCGATTCTCCTTTTGCCAGAAAACAAAAAGCCCGGCACCTTTCAAACCAAAGGTGCCGGGCTTCATACCCTTATCGCGTAATTGCTGAGCGCAGCGGCTTATTCCAGCGTTATGGCACTTTCCGGACCGCGGCGAGGATCGCGGCTCTTGGCCGCTTCGCTCCGTCTATTATTCTACAAAGCTTGTCATGCAAGCCTTACTGACCGCTTCAGTGGATCGTGGACGGCATCGCCCGCACGTTGCACAAAGGCACCAGCACGAGTTCTCGGGACGGAGAGCCAAGTCAGATCGGGAGTCGTGCTCTGGTGTCCGGCCCGATCTCGTCGAGACACACTTCGCGGTGCTCGCAGGCCGAGACGTGGGCGGCGATGGCGAAGCGGAGCGTTGCCGCTGCATCGTCGGCATCCTGTGGGGGTTGGCGGCCTTTAATCAACGCGTCGATGAAATCGTGCACGCCGAGGCGAAAACTTTCCGACCAGTCGTTTGGAATGTCGTGCCAGGCGCGCGTCTCGCCGTCCCGATACAGGACCAGCGCAGGCTCGTCGAGCAGAGAACCGGTGCAGCGGTTGATCCAGATGATGCCCTCGGTCCCGTGGATTTCGATGCGGTCGTCACTGGCGTAGTACTTCGAGCGTACGCGCATGCCCACCGAAGCGATGACTTCCCAGCTGCCGAACTTGGGTACGCCGGCGTACTTCCAACTGATTAAAGCGGGCCCGTCGTAGAAAGCGTCCGACCCAAACCGGTTGACGTGAATCCACGCGTGCACGCGTTCGACCGGCTCGGCGATGAAGAAGCGCGCCATGTTGTAGCAATGGTAGCCGTGGTCGAAGCAGGTTGGGCCGCCACCGCAGGTTTCCGGATTCATGCGCCACGCTAGCGACGTGGCCGGCACCCGCCAGCCGTCATCGAAACGTCCGGCCGCCGTCTTGATACGCACCGAGATGGGCTCACCGATTGCGCCTTCCTGGACCAGCGCGCGCGCCTTGACGTGCGGCGGATAGTACATGAAGTTCTCGAAGACACGCAGCCGGCGTCCCGCAGCTTTCGCCGCTTCATTCACGTCGTCGAGTTCGCGCAGCGTCAACGCCGGCGGCTTCTGCAACGACACATGCTTGCCTGCCTTCAACGCGGCGATGGAGACCTCCCGATGCAAGTGGTGTGGTATCAGTATCTCCACGGCGTTCACGTCGGAGTCGGCGAGAAGCTGGTGATAGTCACGATACGTCTTCTTTGGTTGCCACTCCTGCTGTCGCTGACCTAGTAGCGCTTCGTCGTTGTCACAGATTGCTGTCAGCTCCGCGCGCGAGTGATCGCGATAGCCCAGGACCTGCAGGCTGGCGATGCGCCCGCAACCAATCAGACCAACGTGTACGCGTTCGAGCGGCCTCATACTGCGCTTATCTCAAATCGTGTGTCACCTGTCTATGGAAGATCGGACAGATTGACAGATATTCCCTATAACTTTCCGAGCTAACTCTATATGAGCCGGAATTTCCATTTTCAATCCTGAATCGGATTAGCACCGACAGCGGGCGGTTTGCGGGTGACGGTATTTTATGCCCGTTGGGTCTATCCGGGAAGTTGTGGGCGCCAAGCGCTTGATTTCAACGCGAAGGTCCGGCCCTGCGGTCCGAGGAGAAGGTTACCGGGGTTGCAGCGCAGGTCTAAAGACTACGTCCGCGATTAGAGCCCGAAGAAGAGGCNGAAGCCAGATGGCGGACGCGGACCGTACTCGTAGCCCGGCCCGTAGCCCGGCCCGTAGTACGGCCCGTAGTACGGCTCCGGCCCATAGTAGTCATAGGGCTCAGGCGCCCCGTAGTAGTAGGGTCCGGGCGCGTAATAACCACCGCCCCAATAACCACCGCCCCAATGGCCGCCGCCCCAACCTCCGCGATGGCCACCGCCGTAATACCCGCCACGCCCGCCGCCGCGGTGGCCGCCGCCGTGGCCGCCGCCGTGGCCGCCGCCATGATGGCCGGCGGCAAGCACCGAGGTCATGGGGAACGTGCAAAGCAAGCCACCGAATGCGAGCGCCATCGCGATCTTGCCGAATCTCGCGAGCATGGATCGCGAGTCTTTACTGTGTTTAGTCGAGGTTTTCATGATGATACTCCGTCGCCGGTGCGACTCCCAATTCATTAGCTCTCTTTGCTAGCTGCTTTTTTTGCTTCGGAGCGCGCGCGGCCGCGGAACATTGCGTCGGCAGTCTTCTTCTGCGCGTCCGACATACTGTTGTAGAGACCCTCGAAGGCCGGAATGAATTTCTTCATTCCGTCCTCATGTGCCTGGATGACCTCCGAGTAGGATTTGACGACGTCAACGGCGGTCATCGACTGCATGGCTGCGGCCCGTTGTTTCTGTAAGTCCACCATCGCCTGCGCGTTATCGCGCATCACCTGGGCAAGGTTGTCCCATTGAGTCTTCTGAGCATCCGTGATGTGGAGCTTTTTGTGCAGCTCTTTGATACGCGCCTCGACCGATGCGGTTCCAGGTCCGGGCGCCGTCACCGCAGCCGACGCCATCTCTTGTCGCGAAGACGCTGCGGGTGATTTGGTCGCAGCCGTCGAACCGGTGGAAGCTGCGAACAAAGGAGTGGCAAGCACGATAGCGCCGAGAAGGGTTGCCGCTGCTGTGATTGCGCGCGCTTTTGGACGCGTGATCGAGATCATGATTTGGTGCCTCAATTTTAGAGTTCCCCTCGTAGGGTTCGATTCAGATCAAATCTAATTTCAAGATTTATCACAGTCTCCAGTGGTACCGACGAAAATTCCATTGAATTCAATGACAGAAGTGCCGTGCGGCACAATCCAGATGTGAAGTATGAGGAGTTTTTTAGCGGCCCGCGGCATTCGCCTGCCAAATTTCGATCATGGTGTGAGGAATCGCGCGGCCATCTTCGTCGAGCACGCGACCGGTCACGATTCTGCTCTGCCTCCACCTCACACCGCGACGCCTGAGCGCAGCAGCTCCTCGGCGATGATGATGCGCCGCACCTCGCTCGTGCCCGCACCAATCTCCATCAGCTTGCAAGCACGATAGAGGCGGTTCACCTCCATCTCCCACATGAAGCCGCTGCCGCCGTGAATCTGCACGGCGTCGGCTGCCACGCGCGAGGTCGCTTCCGCGCAGTAGAGAATGGACGCTGCGGTGAGCTGATGGACACCGCCACGCCCGCCGCCACCGATCTCCAGCACGTTCACGGCCGCGAGCGCCTTGTAAGCAAGCATCCTCATCGACTCGATCGCGGTGTACATGTCCGCGAGCTTTGCCTGGATGATTTGGAACTCGCCGATCGGACGGCCGAACTGCCGGCGTTGCCGCGCATAATCGAGGGCAAGCTGCAAGCAGCGTTCAGCGATCCCGATCGACAAGGTCGCTCCCACCGCGCGCTCGAGGTCGAGGCCGCTCATGACGACCGCGACGCCGGCGTTTTCCTCACCTACGCGGTTGGCGACGGGAACCCGGCAGTCGTCGAAGACCAGCTCCGCCGTCGGGCTGCCGCGAAAGCCCATCTTGATGAGCTTCTGCGCCACCGAAAAGCCAGGCGCGCTCTTCTCGACGAGGAACGCGCTGATGCCCTTGGGGCCAAGCTCCGGCGAAGTCTTCGCGTACACGAGCAGCACATCGGCGATCGAGCCGTTTGTGATGAATAGCTTGCGGCCGTTCAGCACGTAATGATCCCCGTCGCGTCGCGCTGTCGTGCGCATGCCGCCGAGTGCGTCGGAGCCAGCGCCAGGCTCGGTGAGGCCGAGCGCGCCGACCAGCGTCCCGTCGGCGAGACCCGGCAAGTAGCGTTTCTTCTGTTCCGGACTCGCGTTGCGCTGGATGTTGTTCACGCAGAGATTCTCGTGGGCAAGCCACGAGAGGGCGACGGCCTGGTTCCAGCGCGCAAAGCCCTGGCCCACCAGCGCCGACGAAAAAAGGTCGAGTCCGGGTCCGCCTTCCGACTCCGGGATCGTCAGGCCGAGGTAGCCGGCCGCGCCGAGGCGACGGAAGAGTCCTTCTGGCCACCACTCGTCGTCGTCCATCTTCCTCGCGAGTGGCGCCAGCTCTTTGCGCGCGAACTCGTCGGCCAGCGCCAGCGTGTGGCACTGATCTTCGGTCAATTCGTAGGGGTTTGGAGCGGGTGCGATGCGGGCCATAGGGCCTCCTGGGCTCGAATGTGAGTATCATTTGCCAGAGACTCGATCCGAGGCAAGGACCCGCAGCGTTCTTCGGCACCGCATCGCGTTCATCAACTCCAATTCTTCCAACTCTTCCGCGACCATCGGTTCTCTGTTAAGTGAGCATCACTCAGTCAGGAGATTCGCGAGGCGCTGAGCCCATGCCGATCTTGCCAACCCGCATCGACCCGCACTCGGAGACGTTTATTGCCAATCGGCAGGCCATGCTCGAGAAGCTCGACCGCCTCGCGGCGTTGCAGCGCCAGGCGCTACTCGGCGGCGGAGAGCGCTATGTCGAGCGGCATCACCGGCGCGGGAAGCTTTTGCCGCGCGAGCGTATCGAGCTGCTAGTTGACCCTGACTCGCCGTTGCTCGAGCTGTCACCCTACGCGGCGGCCGAGACCGAGTACGAGGTCGGCGCATCGCTCGTGACCGGGATCGGGGTCGTCTCCGGGACGGAATGCCTGATCCTTGCCAACGACCCGACCGTGCGCGGCGGCGCCATAAACCCGTACTCGCTCGCCAAGATGTTGCGCGCGTACCAAATCTCGATCGAGAACCGGCTCCCGCTCGTCTACCTGGTCGAATCAGGAGGCGCGGACCTGCCGCGCCAGGCGGAGATCTTCGTGCCCGGCGGCGCGATGTTCCGCAACTTGACGCGTTCTTCGGGGCGGCGCGTGCCGACGATCGCACTCGTGTTCGGCAACTCGACGGCCGGCGGCGCCTATTTGCCCGGCCTCTCCGACTACGTGGTCATGGTGCGCAATCGCGCCAAGGTCTTCCTCGGCGGCCCACCGCTCGTGAAGATGGCGACGGGCGAGGACGCTAATGACGAGGAGCTCGGCGGCGCCGAAATGCATGCCAGCTTGTCAGGCCTCGCTGACTACATGGCGCGCGACGAGCCTGACGCAATCCGGCTTGGCCGGCGCATCGTCGCCCGCCTCGCATGGCGCAAGCTCGGCCTCGGCCCGAGTGCGCCGCCGCATGAGCCGCGCTACGACAGCGACGAGCTGCTCGGTATCCCTTCGGCCGATATGAAGGTGCCGTTCCCGATCCGCGAGGTGATCGCGCGGGTAGTGGACGGCTCGGAGTTCGACGAGTTCAAGCCCCTCTACGGCACGAACCTGGTGACGGGATGGGCGCGCATCCACGGCTACGACCTCGGCATCCTCGCCAACGATCAGGGCGTGCTCTTCTCGGAGGAATCGCAGAAGGCGGCCCAGTTCATCCAGCTCGCCAACAAGATCGATCTGCCGCTCCTGTTCGTGCAGAACGTCACGGGCTACATGGTCGGGCGACAGTACGAGCAGCGCGGCATCATCAAGCACGGGTCGATGATGGTGAACGCCGTCTCGAACAGCAGCGTGCCCCACCTGACGCTCCAGGTGGGTGGCTCTTACGGCGCGGGCAACTACGGCATGTCCGGCCGTGCCTACGAACCGCGATTCCTCTTCCTCTGGCCCAATGCGAAGACGGCAGTGATGGGCCCCGAGCAGCTCGCCGGAACGCTCTCGATCGTGGCGCGCGCGGCGGCGGCCGCAGCAGGAAAACCCTTCGACGAGGAGGCCGACGCCCGGCGCCGGCGCACCGTCGAGGACCAGATCGAGCGCGAGTCACTGGCACCCTTCACCAGCGGCCGGCTCTTCGACGACGGAATCATCGATCCGCGCGACAGCCGGACCGTGCTCGGGATAGCGCTCTGCGTCGTGCACTCGAACGAGATCCGGGGCGCGCGCGAGTTCGGCGTCTTCCGGATGTGAGGGCGGCATGCGGAAGTTGCTGATCGCCAATCGGGGAGAGATCGCACGGCGCATCCAGCGCACCGCGCGCGAGATGGGCATCGCGACGGTGGCCGTGTTCTCGGAGCCCGATCGCGACGCGCCCTTCGTGCGTGAGGCGGATGAGGCGGTCGCGCTCGGCGGTGCGTCGCCGGCAGAGTCATACCTGCGCATCGAAGCAATCATGGATGCGGCGCGCCGCACGGGCGCCGATGCGGTGCACCCGGGCTACGGCTTCCTGTCGGAGAACGCGGCGTTGGCCGCAGCGTGCCGCGACGGCGAGCTTACGTTCGTGGGACCTCCGCCCGAGGTGGTCGCCGCGATGGGCTCGAAGCTCGAGGCGAAGCGGCGCATGCAGCACGCAGGCGTGCCGCAACTGCCGAGTCGCGAGCTTCGCGACGGCGCGTCGGCGGCAGAGCTTGCGCGGCTGGCAGGCGAGCTCGGCCTACCCGTCGTCGTGAAGGCCTCGGCCGGCGGCGGTGGCAGAGGCATGCGCGTGGTACATAGCGCGGCGGAGCTCGGAGAGGCTGTCGCCTCGGCCCGCCGCGAGGCGCTCTCGGCGTTCGGCGACGATACCGTTTACCTCGAGCGCTATCTCGAGGCCGCGCGCCACATCGAGGTACAAATCTTCGGCGACGCACACGGTCGCGTGATCCATCTCTACGAGCGCGAATGCTCGATCCAGCGGCGCCACCAGAAGATCATCGAGGAATCGCCGAGCACCGCGATGACCCCGGTGCTCAGCCAGAAGATCCGCGCGGCCGCGGTCGCCGCGGGCGAAGCGATTGGCTACCGTAACGCCGGAACCGTCGAATTCCTGCTCACGCCGGCCGGAGAGTTCTTTTTCCTGGAAGTAAACACGCGCCTCCAGGTCGAGCATCCCGTGACCGAGTGCGTGACGGGCCTGGACCTCGTGCGGCTCCAGATCGAAGTGGCGCGCGGCGGCGCGCTTCCGGCGCAGGAAGAAGTGCCGGCGCCTCGCGGCCACGCTATCGAGGCGCGTCTCTATGCCGAGGACCCGCGATCCGGCTTCGCGCCATCGACGGGCACGTTCCACCGGTTTGCCTTCACACTGGGATCGGGACTCCGGCTGGACTCGGGTGTCGAGGACGGCTCGGAGGTGAGCGTCCACTACGACCCGATGCTGGCCAAGGTGATCGCGTGGGCGCCGACGCGCGCGGAGGCGGCGGCCAAGCTGGCCAACACACTCGCGCGCGCGCACCTTCATGGCCCGCACACGATTCGCGATCTCCTGGTGCGCATCCTGCGCCATCCCGAGTTCATTGCGGGCGCAACCGACACGCATTTCCTCCAGCGACACCCCGCTCAGATCCTCGGCGCGCCGCTGTGCGACGCGGCGGGCGAGCGCCTCCACGCGCTGGCTGCGACGCTTGCGTTGCAAGCCGGGCGGCGCGCGCGCGGCGGCTCGATGGCCTCGATCCCGTCGGGCTGGCGCAACGTCCCCTCACAAGACCAGGAGCAGGCCTTCGAGGGAGCCTCGGGGCGACTCGACGTGCGCTACCGCTTCGGGCGCGAGGGTCTCAGCGCTCAAGTGAACGGCAGCGCGCTCGAAGGTGTGCGCGTACACGCGTGCGCCGAAGGCGAAGTCGATCTAGAAGTCAGCGCTGTACGCTATCGCTATGCGGTGCATACGGTCGGTGAGCGGGTCTTCGTCGACAGCGCGCTCGGCGCAAGCGATTTGCGCGAACTCCCACGCTTCGCCGAGCCCGAGATCGAGATAGGGGCAGGCTCGCTGGTCGCGCCTATGCCGGGCGTGGTCAAACAGATTTTCGTCATCGTCGGCGCGCGCGTCGCCAAGGGCGACCTGCTGCTCGTGCTCGAGGCGATGAAGACGGAAATCCCGATCCGGGCGCCGCAGGCGGGAACGGTGACCGAGATCGGCGCGACCGTCGGGATACAGGTGGCAGCGGGCGCGATTCTAGCGGTTATCGAAGCAGAGAGCGCGGGTGACAAGGAATGATTCAGGAGCTGAGCTTTGCGTAGGGAAGTATGCCGCTAATGTCAGCAAGAAATATCTGCCGCTGTATCTGAATGAATTTCAGTTCCGGTTCAACAATCGGAATAATCCCGACATTTTCGGGGCTGCGGTGTCTGGTAGTTGAGCGTAGGCGCATTGTTATAGCGATTCTCGTAGAAAATGACGACCTTTAGCTTTGAATCCAAGTTGGATAGGGCGGACCAGCATTTGCACGCCCTGGAACGCAAGATTGATCGGTGGCGTGCCGGTCACCCTTATGGAATCGTCGATGATATCGATCCTGAGACTCTGGAAAATGTCGTCCGACTCAAACCAACCCGTAGCATTCCCCCTACGCTGCCGCTTCTGATCGGAGAGTGCCTTTATAACTTGCGGTCGGCGCTCGATCATCTTGTGCAGGAACTGGCCTTTTACAAAGATCGGTTGCGCCTTCCCGGTCTGTCTATCACTATTCGCTTTCGCCCCTATTTTGACGACACGCAATTTCCGATCTGTTGCAACGAGGGACAGTTTACGAGCAAAGGAGCGCGCGATATCGGGCGCATCGCTCCAGGTGCGCAGACAATAATCGAGAGTTTGCAGCCGTACCACGCTTTGGACCTGAGCACTCATTGGCTGTGGCTGCTTGACGAACTTTCTAACATGGACAAGCATCGCGCCATCAATGTAGCTATCGGCGTCCAGTCGGGCGTTAGTCTCATCCCTCCCCCCAAAACCATAATCAAGTCGTTTCAATTTTGGGGACCCTTGGGCCGATTTCAGGGCGAAGCAGAGATTCTGCGCTATATCGCGGTTAGCATGATCGACCAAACGACCAGAGTGAAGGTGAACTTCGATCCGGCCGCACATATAGCCTTCGCTGAGTTTCCCGCTGAAGGGCGCGAGGTGCTGGCTACTTTGATTGGAATCCGTACCTACATCAGAGAAGAAGTGATCCCGCGACTTACTCCGTACCTGTGATTTGAACTCCAGCCTATCACAATGAGAATATACCATCAGTTCCCCTTCCCGTTAACATCGGGATACTGGCCTAAAATAACGGGCGAGGTAAGATTCGGACCCTCACTCGCGCCGGAGGCGCGGCCGTGTGTCTGTGACACCTCACGCAACGAAGCGGGCAACGCGGATTTTTCACTGGTCTCCCCCTTTGCGGCAGATCTTCCAGTTAAGAAGGCAGCTTTTATGCAGGGTGTTGAAGCACTTGAACTCGAAGACGACAATTGACCCGAATTTTTCGGCATCCTGCCAGGAGGAGAGCTGCAATGGCTGACCAGCCGGTCCGATACGAGCTGCGTGATGGCATCAGCACGATCACGATCGATCGCCCCGAGGCGCGCAACGCGCTGAACCGCGCGGTGCGCGAAGGCCTGTGGGCGGCGTTTCGCAGCTTCGTCGATGACGACGAGGCGCTGGTCGCGATTCTCACCGCAACCGGTGACAAGGTCTTCTGCGCCGGCGCCGACTTGAAGGAGATGTCGGTGACGGGGCTTCAGGTCCCGCCGCCGGATTTCGTCCCGCAGCTCGGCCGCAATCTCATGACGGACAAGCCCGTGATCGCCGCGGTGAACGGGTTGGCCTACGCCGGCGGTTTCGCCCTGGCGCAGATGTGCGACCTATGTATCGCGGCAGAGACGGCGAAGTTTGCGATCACGGAGGCGAAATGGAGCCGCGGCGCGCCGTGGGCGGCGCCGCTGCCGTGGATGATTGCGCCCCGCGTGGCGCTCG
>JGI20173J14856_1000138_pt1 | contig 17312 bp, 10 predicted proteins | sample NGESurdeep072012_8_FD_14856 | JGI IMG/M metagenome (IMG submission 14856)
GCCGCTTCGCAGATAGAAGGGCACGAACAGCCAGCCCAGGAGCAACAGAATGAAGCTGGCTAGCCACTCGAAGTGGCCGACCGCCAGACCGCTCGCCGCACCGGTGCCAGCGAGTCCCACGAGATGCTCGCTTCCGATGTTTGAAGCGAAGAGGCTGGCTCCGACCGCGAGCCAACCCACATCCCGCCCCGCCAGAAAGTAGTCCGAGCTCACGTTCTTCTCGCGACGCGCCGCCCAGTAGGCGATTCCCGACAACACGAGGAAATACGCGACGATCACGAGGATGTCGATGATGCTGAGGTTGCTCATGGCGTTTCTTCGGTGAGAGAGAAGTGGACGGCCGAGCTCTTTTGCGCTACGCTCCGCGACCTCTAGAGCGGAGTCCGCGAAGAATTTGAAGCATTTCGTCGTTCGGCGCTACAGATGCGGCCCCATCGGTTGCCTTGACACGGCGCGGGACGACTCCCCACATTGGCCACGACGGCAGCGGAGAGATGAATGAGCAGTGAGATTAACCGGTGAAGCGCCGGGCATTTCTCGCGGGAGCGGGTGCCGGCGCCGCGGGACTCATCGGGCTCAGGCCCGCACGCGTTGAAGCCACAGATCTGATCGCCGCCGACGCTCGGCGCATGGATCTCGCCGAGGCCGAAGCTCGGCGCACAATCAAGCGCGACGCGCTACATCCGGCGGCGGCGTTCAAGCTCTCGGTCACGCGCTGGCCCTTCCATAAGTTCACCCTCGACGAGCTGTCGCAGATGGCGCGCGAGCTGGGACTCGATTCGGTGGAGCTCCTCGAGCCGGATGAGTGGGCTGTCCCAAAGCGGTACGGACTCACGTGCGCGATGGGATACGCGACGGTGCCGAATCCGGAGGCTCGTCTGACGCAGGGGTTCAACCGCCTAGAGAACCACGCTTGGCTCATCCCCGCCTATCAACGGGCGATTCCGCTCGCAGCCGCGGCGGGAGTGCCGAACGTGATCTGCTTTTCCGGAAGCCGTGCCGGACAGAGCGACGATGAGGGTCGCGCAGTCTGCGCGCGCGGACTCGCTCCCCTTGTCCCAATTGCAGAGCGGCACGGCGTGACACTGTGCATGGAGCTGCTCAACTCGAAGGTCGATCACCCGGATTATCAATGCGATCACACCGCGTGGGGCGTGGCGCTCGCCAAGCAGATCAATTCGGAGCGCTTCAAGCTGCTCTACGACATCTACCACATGCAGATCATGGAAGGCGATGTGATCCGCACGATCCGCGACAACCACCGGTATATTGGGCATTACCACACCGGCGGAGTGCCGGGCCGACACGAAATCGATTCCTCCCAGGAGCTGAACTATCCGGCAATCATGCGAGCGATCGGCGAATCGGGATTCACGGGGTACGTCGCGCAGGAATTCGTACCCACACGCGATCCGCGCGCTTCACTCGCTGAAGCTGTCCGGCTCTGCCGTGTGTGACGCGTGACGGCCAACCGCGCGTCAGAAAACCCGATCATCACCCCCGCGATGGTCCTGCCTTCGAGGCCGGATTTCGAAGTGCTGGGTGTGTTCAATCCCGCTGTCGCTCGACACGATGGACAGGTCGTGCTGCTGCTGCGCGTGGCGGAGGCTCCGCGGAAGATGTCGAGCGCGCTAGCGGCCGCTCCCATCTTCAATGCGGACACCGGTCGCATCGAGATTAAGCGGTGGCAAATCACCGAGAAAGGACCGGATGTGAGCGATCCACGGCTCGTGGTCGACAAGGGGCGCACCTGGCTCACGTCGATGTCACACCTGCGAGTCGCCCGCTCGACCGACGGCATCCACTTCGACGTGGAGGGGTTGCCAGCGCTCTCTGCTGCGACCGTGTACGAGTCGTTCGGAATCGAAGACCCGCGCATCACCCAGCTGGACGGCACGTACTGGATCACTTACACGGCCGTGTCGCATTACGGGATCGGGACGGGTCTCGCATCGACCACGGATTTCAGGACGTTCGAGCGGCACGGCATCATCTTCCCACCTCCCAACCGCAACGTCACGATCTTCCCCGAGAAAATCGGCGGGCTGTACGCGGCGCTACACAGACCCATGCCGGAAGGTCTGGGACAGCATTCGATCTGGACCGCAACATCTTCGGATCTGAAATCGTGGGGGAACCACCGCCTCGTCGCGACCCCGAGGGAAGGCAGCTGGGATGACTCGAAGGTGGGAGGCGGGGCGGCGCCGTTTCGCGTGCACTACGGCAAGGAAGATGGCTGGCTGGCGATCTATCACGGGGTGACTGGCTCGCCGCCCACCTATTCGCTCGGCGCCCTGCTGCTCAACCGGCACGATCCATCTCGGGTGAGAGCGCGTTCGCGCGAGCCGATCCTCAAGCCCGAAGCACCGTACGAGCGCGAGGGGTTCTTCGGCAGTGTCGTGTTCACCTGCGGCGCGCTGGCCCACGGCGATCTCGTGCGCGTTTACTATGGCGCAGCCGACGGCGTTACCGCTGTCGCAGACCTGTCATTAGCGGAGATTCTGTCGGGAATGGTGGAGCCGTGACCTTCGAGCTCGGCGTCAATTACTGGCCGCGCCGAAGCGCCATGTACATGTGGCGCGAGCTCGACATCGGCGAGGTGCGCGACGAGATGGCGCAGATCGCCGGTCTTGGCTTCGACGTCGTCAGAGTGTTCACGCTGGCTCAGGACTTCCTCCCCCAGCCACTTACTGTGGCAGCCGACATGGTTGCAAGCCTCGTGGAGGTCGCCCGCGCGGCGAAGGACGCCGGGTTGAAAGTCGTGCCCACGCTCGTCGTCATAAACATGAGTGGTAAATTCTGGTGGCCCGCCTGGATGCTTGATGCGCAGGGCCTGCCCGCCGACCTGTTTTCGGATCCAACGATCCTGCGCTCACAGTCGCTGCTGGTCGAGACGTGCGCACGCGCTCTGTCGGGCGACCACGCGATACGCGCGTTCGATCTGGCAAACGAGATCGACGATGCCCAGCGGCCTCGTACGAGAGATGCAGGCTGGCTCTGGGCGTCGCTATTGGCGAACACAGTAAGACGCGTCGCTCCCGGTACGCCGATTCAGATAGGCGCGCACCTACCGTCGCTGACGACGGAGAACTACATGCGCGTGGATGATATCGGCGAGGTCGCCGACGAGGACTTGATGCACGCGTACCCGCTCTACTGCGACGTCGCGCGCTCGTTTCTCGATCCGGATCTGGTGCCGTTCTCCTGCGCGCTGACGGCCGGGCTCGCGGGACGTGGCCGTCGTCCGCTCATGCAGGAGTTCGGACTGTGCACCGCTCCGCCGGGAGCTCCCGGACAGACGATCACCGACGATTTCCTGGGACGGCCGCTTCGTCAATATCTGGCGTCTGAGGAAGAGGCGGCGGCGTACTACGACGCGGTCCTGCAAGGATTGGTAAGCACCGGCGCGGCTGGCGCGTACGCCTGGTGCTACGGCGACTACGACTCCCGGCTCTTCGATCGGGCACCATTGGCGACAGCAGTACGGGAACGCACCTTCGGACTGGTGCGCTCGGACGGGAGCGAGAAGCCCGCGGCCATGGTGTTCCGGAATTTCAGGAAGCGTCGCGACGACGGCATGCTCGTGCAGTCAGCGGTGCCGCGAGTGCTCGATGTCAGCGCCGATGAGTACTACCGCGCGCCAGCTAAGCACTTCGAGCGCCTCTATTCGAATTGGGTAGCACAGAGGCCTTCATGATCGCGCCCCTCGAGCGTCTTGCAACCAACCCGCTCATTCGCCCCTCCGATATTTCGTTCGTTCGCGCCAGCGGAACGTTCAATCCTGGAGTGACAGTCGACCGCGCGCGCGACAAAGTCGTGCTGCTCGTTCGGGTATTCGAGGAAGCTTCGCGGCGGTCGTGTCTCGGCCTGGCGCTGTCGGCCGACGGAAAGCGAATCGACGAGATATGGGATCGCCCCGTGATTGCGCGCGATGCGCCTTACGAGCATTGGGGCGTCGAGGATGCCCGCATCACGTATCTCGAAAGCGAAAAGCGCTACGCCATCACCTATACCGGGTACTCGCGCGACGGTCCGCAGGTGTGCTTGATCACCACCGACGATCTGCTGTCTCCGACCAGCTACCGTCGTCACGGTCCCCGCATCGCCGGCGAAAACAAGAACTGCGTGATCCTTCCGGAGAAGATAGACGGCCAGTACGTGATCCTTCACCGGCCGATGCCGAGGATAGTATGCATCAGGGTGTCATCACTCGAAGAAGAATGGCCAGCGGATGGTGCAACGCTGGTTGGGCCTCGCCCAAATACCTGGCGGAGCTCCCGAGTCGGCGCCGGCGCGCCGCCCGTGCGAACGGACATCGGCTGGCTGTTGCCATTTCACGGCGCGACCTCCATCGAAGAGGGGAACGTCTACTCGATGGGATGGTGCGTGCTCGACCTGAAGAATCCGGAAACAGTTCTCTACGTGTCCGATGCGCCCGCACTCACACCTGAAGCGCCGTACGAGATCGAGCGCAACGCGATTCCGCAGGTGGACATGGCGAACTTCAGGACGGGTGTGCGCGTTGTGTTCCCGCAAGGTTTGGTGGAGAGAGGCGAAGATTTCCTGGTTTACTATGGAGCCGCTGACGTATCAGTAGCGGGGGCGCGGGTCAACAAGCGCGAACTGATCTCCTCTCTGGGAGAAGCCATCAGATTGAAGCAGGGCGGTATTCCGTTGTGATCGCGCGCCCGGTAATTCTTTCTCTGATCTTGCTCAGCGCGGCTTGCGGTCGCGGCGCAGAGAACTACGTCGTGCCGGCGGGCGAGACATCCCTGACCGTACGATTGGATCACCTCCAGCACCTTGGCCTCGACGCCGTTGTGCGGGGACTGCCGGTACGCGTTGTCTCCCTCTATGCAGAAGCGCCCGACTATCGTCCGACAGGCTCTCCCGCGCGCGACGGATTCGAGGGAATCGCCTGCCTCGACGATGCCGCGCGCGCCGCGGTTGTCTATCTCCGGGAATACGAAGCAACGGGGGATGTCCGTGCCCGCGACGAGGCCGTTCGACTTCTCAGCTTCGTCACCGCGATGGAACAGGGTGACGGAGAGTTCGTCAACTTCATCGACTCTGCCGGGAGGCTTAACCGCAACGCGCCGAGCAGCCGAAAGAGCATGTCGTACTGGGCCGCGCGGAGCATCTGGGCCTTGGGCGAAGCGGTTCGAGTACTTGGCCCCCAGGACTCGACCTTGGTGAAGAGCATGCGCCCGGTGCTCGATCGCGCCGTCTCGCGAATGGCGCGTGAGATAGATGCGGGACGCCTCATTGGTGGATCGACTACTGCCACGGCGGAAGCGTTGCTCGGCCTGCTCGCGGTTGAGCGGGCCGAGCGATCGAAGGATCTCGTCCCGTTGGCAACGCGCACCGCCCAGTTGCTTGCCGCGCATTCGGCAGGCGGCATGGCGACCGCCCCATGGGGCGCGCACATCGATTTCCCGGATGCCGCCTGGCACGCGTGGGGATCCCGATCTCCAGAGGCGCTCGCGATGGCTGGCAACGCCCTGGGTCATCCCGAATTTGCTGCTTCGGCCAGAAAGGAAGCGGACGGACTGTGGGGAAGATTCCTTCTCGCGGGAGGTATCCCTTCAGCGGTCGCACCCGACGGGACGGCGACATGGTACCCGCAGATCGCGTACGGCATCGGCCCGCTCGTCGAGGGATACCTGGCGTTGGCGGAAACGACAGGCGAGCGCCGTTATTCCGTGTTTGCGGGGCTCGCAGCAAGCTGGTTCCTCGGCGCCAACCCCGCGGGCGTCAGCATGTACGACGAGCAGACTGGTCGGACCTTCGATGGGATCAACGGTCCGACCGCAGGTCAGGTCAATCGAAATTCCGGTGCGGAGTCGACAATCGAGGCGCTGCTGGCGCTTCAGCGCGTCACGAGCAACCCGGATGCCGCGGAGTACCTGCATTACCGCCCGGTCGGTGCTCAATCCGCGTCGCTTGCCAGCGTTCCCGATCGGCGGGAATACACCGGCCCCGCGGGACAGCGTCTTTTTCTTCGTCGAGGGCCTTCGGGCGTGGAGATTACCCAGGACGATGAGGCCGTCGGGGAAGAAGTGGGCGCCGGAGCTGGCAAGCCCAGCGCACCAATCGTACTGACCTACTGGCCCGCTGCAAATCCCCCTGAGACACGACTAGCCATGCGGCTCACGGCGCAGTGGAACGCGGAGAACCCCGGCGTTCAGGTACGTGTGCAGCCATTGCCGGCCGGTCGTTCTTCCGAAGAAGTTCTACTCGCCGCGATCGTCGCCAAGGCAACTCCGGATGTCAGCTCGAACGTCTCGTCGGCACTGCTGGCGCGGCTGGTTCGGGCCAAAGGCGTCGTGCGCCTGGACAATCGCGTCGCGACGTCGGCGCGACTCAAGGAGCGCACGAACCCGGCGATGCTCGCGTCGCTCCGGCTGCCGGACAGCGGGATCTACGCGTTCCCGTGGAAGACGAATCCCGAGATGTTGATGTACAACGTCGATCTGTTCAAGGCGGCGGGGATCGGCCCGCCGCATACACAGAGCGAGTTGGTGCAGGCGTGGCACAAGCTCGCCCGCGACACCAACGGCGACGGCCGCCTCGATCACTGGGCGATGTGGGCGACGCTCAAGACGACCTGGTACGAGCGCTTCTACGATTTCTACCCACTGTATCTCGCCAGCTCGGGTGGTAGAACGCTGATAAAGAACGGGCAAATTGACTTCGACAACGACGCGGCGGTCGCGGCACTCGACGTGTTGCGCCGCGGGTTCGCCGACGGCGTGCTCCCCAGATCGAATTTCGAGCTTGGACACGATCCATTCACCGATGGAACCGTCGCGATGAAGATCATCGGCCCGTGGTTCGTGAAGGAGCTGGACGAGCTCAAGATCCGCAATTTGCACTACGCCGTCACGCCCGTTCCCGGGGCCGATGGTACGGATCCGGCCAATCAATACGCCTTCGCCGATTTGCGGAGCATCGCGATCTTCTCCACGACCCACCATCCCGACGCCGCGGCGCGCTTCGTCGCGTACCTCACGTCACCCGCCGCCGACCGCATGCTGATCGAGGAGGCGAGCCAGCTGCCTTACCGGCGCGGTCTCGCATCCGATCCGCGATTTACGGCTCCGCTGGCGCGGTGGCCCACGCTGTCGACGTACGCCGAGTATGTCGAGCGATCGCGCGACCTGGACCTCGATCCTGACGTGGTGGAGATTTTCGATCTACTCTCGGAAGCCTATGAGGAGTCCGCGATCTACCAGACTACTCCGGTGAAGGATGCATTGAAGAAGGCCGCCCGCGAAGCGAGGAACATCGTGAATGCGCGCTGAGCAGAAATCGGGCTCGCTGATGGCAGGACCGTACGCAGCGTTCCTGCTCGTATTTGCGGTGTACCCGATCGCGTTCGCTCTCGTCCTCGTCTTCCTGCAGTGGGATCTCGTCACGGTGCCGACGTTCGCGGGTGCCAACAATATCCGGCTCCTCCTCCACGATGGGCGATTCTGGCGCGCCGTCGCCAACACATTCGTGTTTCTCAGCATTCATGTGCCGCTTCAGATCGTCACGGCGCTCGCGCTCGCCCTCGCCCTCAATCGCCAGCTCGCAGGTCGCTCGTTCTGGCGCGCTGCATTCTTTCTGCCGGTCGTCATCTCGGGCGCCGTCGTCGCGATTCTCTGGAGCCACCTCTACGCCACTGACGTCGGACTGATCAACCGCCTGCTGGTGAAAATCGGGCTGTCGCCCGTGCCCTGGCTCACCGATCCACGAACTGCCATGCCCGCGATCGCGGTGATGGTCACCTGGAAGAACGTCGGCTTCTACGTCATCATTTATCTGGCTGGACTACAGTACATCCCGCGGAGCTGCCAGGAAGCGATCGAAATCGAGGGCGCGTCCGCGTGGCAGCGCTTCCGCTACCTGACACTGCCTTCGCTCCTGCCCCAGACCATTCTCGTAGTCACGCTCTCGACCATCAACGGCTTCCAGCTCTTCATCGAGCCGTACGTGATGACGGGAGGCGGTCCGCTCCGCCGCACTTACTCCGTCGTGCTCTATCTGTACAACAACGCTTTCGCGTACCAGAAGATGGGTTATGCCGCGACGATCGGTGTCGCACTGGCGCTCATCATCGGCATCGTCGTGTTCGCTCAGCGTCGCTTGATTGGCAGGGCTGAAGCGCTATGAAGCAGCTCAGACGGATCGCGCTTTACGCGGGTCTCACAATCGCCGCGATCACTTTCATCTATCCATTCCTCTGGATGGCGTCCGCCACTTTTAAGCCGGCAGCAGAAGCAGGCTCGCTGGCGCTCATCCCGCACGACATCACGCTCGACAACTACCGCACCATGTGGGCGCGTGCTCCGTTCGGTCGCGCACTCGTGAACAGCACTTTCGTGGCAACCACGATCACGCTGGCGGTGTTGGTGTTCGGCTCGATGACGGCGTACGCGATGGCGCGACTCAACTTTCGCGGCCGGCCCGCGCTCAACGCCGCGACGATCGCGGTGCTGATGGTTCCCGGCCAGCTGACGCTGATTCCGCTGTACACGCTGATCGTGCAGTTAGGCTGGATCGACACCTATGCGGCGCTCATCGTGCCGTATCTCTTCAATGCGACGGCGATTCTGATGCTGCGACAGTTCTTCCTCCAGATTCCGCAGTCGCTCATCGACTCGGCGCGCATGGACGGAATGAGCGAGCCGCGCATTCTCTTCACGATCTTCTGGCCGCTCTCCAAGCCGGTGCTGTCGATCGTCGCGATATTCACGTTCATGGGCGCGTGGAACGAGGTGCTCTGGCCGCTGCTCGTGGTGAGAGAGCAGAACCTGATGACGCTTCCGCAGCTGCTGACGGTATTTGCGCTCGGTGGAGGAGCGGGAACAGTGGGCGTGTCGCTGGCTTCGGCGATGGTGCTGGTGGTCCCCGTCGTGATCGCGTACATGTTCCTCCAGCGGAACTTCATAGAGAGCATGGCCGGGTCGGGGATCAAGGGATAATGCCGTCAGTCACCTTCGAGCACGTGCGCAAGAGATTCGGCGACTCTACGGTCGTCGAGGACTTCGATCTCGTAGTTGCCGATGGTGAGTTGCTGGTGCTGGTGGGAGGGTCGGGCTCGGGCAAGTCAACCATTCTCCGCATGGTTGCCGGTCTCGAGGAGGTGACGTCAGGCACGATTCGCATCGATCAGCGCGATGTGACCGCACTCCCGCCACGTGAGCGCGACGTAGCGATGGTGTTCCAGGATTACGGGCTCTATCCCCACATGACCGTGCGCGAGAATCTTTCGCTGGGACTCCGTCTCAGGAAGATCCCGCGACAGGAGATCGACCGGCGTGTCACGTGGGCCGCGGGCATGCTGGGCCTCGCATCGCTGCTCGATCGCAAGCCGAAGCAGTTATCCGGAGGACAGCGCCAGCGCGTGGCGATGGGCCGCGCAATGGTGCGCGAGCCCAAGGTGTTTCTGTTCGACGAGCCGTTGTCCAACCTCGACGCCGGCCTTCGCGCTCAGATGCGCATCGAGATCGGCGGCCTCCAGCGACGGCTGAAGACCACGACCATCTACGTCACGCACGACCAGGTGGAAGCGATGACTCTCGGCGACCGCATCGTCGTGCTCGCTGACGGACGCATCCAGCAGATTGGCCGGCCGATAGACCTGTACCGTGCTCCCGTCAACCGCTTCGTAGCGGGCTTCATCGGCACCCCGCCGATGAACTTCGTGGAGGGCACCCTTCGGGAGAACAATGGCCAGGCGGTCTTCATCACTGAGGGCCTGAGCATCGGAGTGCCCCGGGAGAAAACACTAACGGCAAATCCCACGCAGTCCCTGACGCTGGGGATACGTCCCGAGGACCTCCGCGTCGAGTCTTCCGCGGCTCAATCAGTGGACGACGGATCATCGGCCGGAGTGCTTAGAGGGCGCGTCGTACTGGTCGAACGACTCGGCGGCACCAGCCACGTTCATTTCGACGTGGCTGGTGGCGGCAGCCGCATGATGGCATCGGTCTCGAACGATCGCCTGCCCATCGTTGGCGAGACGATCGTGGTTCGCGTGCCGCCCGAGCGTGTACACCTGTTCGGCGCGGACGGAAGAGCCATCGGACGAACAGCGGAGATCGTCTGACAACTTTCCCACCTGCGCTCGGCCCTCTGCGGGCTAAAGCTCTCGTCGCGATTGCGCTCGCGCTCACCGCTTGCGCCAGGATCTCTCAGAGGACACCGCAGGTTATTCCCGTCACATCCGCTCGGACAGGCCGGAGCGTCTCGGGCGATAGCGCTCCGGTCAAGGGGCAAGGTGCAGATCTACTGACGATTGAAAGCGTGAAGGAAGTTGGTCAAATAGAAGTCGGCAGCCCTTATGTAGGTATCGAGATTCACAAGAGCTTTCCGTTGTTGAATCGGATAAGCTTTTACTACCCGGTAGCAAACAGTATCGATATCAGTGACGATTACTGGAAGCGTGAGAATTTCAGAATCATGTCCATCGGACTAAGGGTGGGTGGTTCCCCAAAACGCTTTCTCGAGCATCAGGTTTATAAAGTCTCTCAGACACCATACTCTGTTTCCTTCGATGGAAACGATTCTGGCAGTCACGTCAGGATCACTTATGAGTTTTGCAGGAACGAGCCAGCTATGGTGGTTACCTACGAGATAACCAATACATCCGCGACCACGAAAGACTATGAAGTGTATACCCGACTGGAAACGACACTTCGAACAAGCCACACTTACAAACTTATTGATAGCGCATACACCGACTTTCAGACCAGCGGATCAATAATCAGGACGAACTATCCTTTTGTGGAAACCGGGAATGCGCAAATATTTGTCATGAACTCAGGGCTGCAGCCGTCGAGTTTTACAACGAGGCAGCCAAAGAATACTGGATTCTCAAGCCTCGACGATTGGTGGTTGAACACCGACAGCCCTCTTCCGGCAACACTAATTCCGCGAGAGAAACCAGACAAACCCCTCGCTGCGTTCACCTACAAGAAACAGTTACCTCCTGATTCATCAATCACGATTATCCAGATTGTTGGATCAGCATTGATTTCAGAAGCGGCGGCGAAGACGGCTTTCCTGCTCACGCACTACCAGCGTGAAGTCAAAGCGTACAAGGATTACATCATCAAGGAGGCTTTGGCCCGGCCTGACATCGTTACCGGCGATAACGATCTGGATTTGACTTCGCGGTGGTCAAGGGCAGTCCTGGCAACGAACGCCCATTACCTGCATGGCCGAATAGTTCCTATGCCTGCCCAGGCGGAATACAATTTCTACTTTACTCACGATGCATTGCTCACCGATTTGGCGGCGGTGAATTTCGATCTGGCAAGAGTCAGGAACGACTTGGAATATATAGTCAGTTTAGCCGACACAGATCGAACCATACCCCACGCCTACTATTGGCAGGATACAAAGTACACGACTGAATATGCGGGACCAGAGAACTGGAATCACTTCTGGTTCACGCTTGTGGCTGCACGTTATCTGCGCCACTCAGGGGATCGTGAGTTTCTGGCGCGCCTTTATCCCTATATCGAGAAGAGCATTCAGACTGCGCTGAAGAATAAAGGCGCAGACGATCTGATGTGGTCCTCGCGGCCGGACTGGTGGGACATTGGTCGTAATGTGGGACCACGGGCGTACATGACGATTCTGGCCATTCGTGCATTGAGGGAGTTCGACTTTATATCGAGCTCATTGAACCGTGATGGGTCGCAATTGGAGGCCTATGAGAATCTCGCGACTCGAATGAATAAGCAGCTGGTCGACAGGCTCTGGGATGACCAGCTGAACTACCTGATAAGCTATTACGAGGATGGAAAAGAGGATCGCCACATATATATGGGATCTCTGTTGGCCTCACATTTTGGCTTGCTCGATGATGCCAGGAATCGAAAGCTGCTAACGACTGCCAAGGCAAAGCTATTGGATGAACGACTGGGCCTGTACACGCTGTATCCAATGGACCTGCATCTGCTTATCGATTACATGAGATTTTCCGGTAATGAAGCCGGAGCACCTTACCACTATGCCAATGGTGGGATCTGGCCCCACGGAAATGCCTGGTACGCTCTCGCGTTGATCAACAATGGATTGAACAAAGATGCTTTTGAATTCATGAAGAGGACTATGACCTTAAACGGAATAATGAATAGTCCTAATGGCCAGCCTGCTTTGTATGAGTACAGAATAAGTGACAAAAGCGATCCGGCCGTTTATGGAAAGATTGACAAACCTCAATTCCTGTGGGCGGGCGGCTGGTACCTCTACACTCTGTATAATCTGTTCGGCCTGAGGGAAAATGAATGGAATATCTCGTTCAGCCCTTTTATTCCCAAAGGTGTGGATTCCGTACAGTTGACCGTGACCCTCAAGGGCGTCCCTGTAAGTGTCGATATCAGGGGAGAGGGGAGCACGCTATCCTCCATCTCATTCGATGGAAGGGACATCCCATCAGCTGTTGTGCCGGAGGATATCAAAGACTTGAGAAAGATCGGCGTAACATTAGGGGATGCCGGAACGCCGTATCTAAGTTCGGCTAATGCTTTAGTAATTTCTCCAGTCTATGACAGAGAAACGAAGAAACTTGAATTTGATCTCGAGTCTTTTGCAGGCCATTTAATCGAGGTGGGAGTTGTATCCCCGACGGCAAAGCAAAGTATTGCGATAAATGGTCGTTATATCAGCAGTGGGATTACGGAATCAAGAACCAACGGGAGCTATAAGATTCATCTGCGGCACGTTTCCAGATCGCAGAGAAATCATTATTCAGTAACAGTGAAATAGAGTTCTCCCCGCTTCTTTGACGATTCCCATTATTGGCCGGTCATCCTCACCAGCAGCGGCCTGGCGCTGCTGCGCCGCTCCCTCAGTAAAAAAGGATTAACCCAAAAGTTTGCCTGCAAACGTTGAGTCAACCCGATTTTCATTTGAACGTGAATCAATAACCGGGATTCTGCGTTATGCTCCCACCTGATTTATCAATTTCACCTTGTGGAATTGGATAAAGATAGTTGTAGTCCTGGAAATTTTTCCCAAGTGCAGTCAAAACCTGCTTAGCTATACCCCACCTTTTTAAGTCATTGAATCGTTGCGATTCGAAACCCAGTTCTACTCTTCTTTCATGCATTAACCAACTTTTTATCTGGTTTTTATCAGTGGAGGCAATGTCTCTGTCAGGCAGGGTACCAACCGGGGGCAAAGTACCGTTAACCGCCACACTCGTCCGGGCCCGGCTCCTGATCGTATTGATTATGGCAATTGCCTGGGGGTACATCCCGGTTTCATTATATGCCTCGGCTTTCCAGAGTAATACATCTGCCAGTCGAATATAGATTTTGTTGCTTGGCGCATCGTCATTTCCTTTATACAATCTCACAGTCGCCGTATCTGTTGCGCCCAACAACTTGTAAACAGCTTTGTCGGCCACGTTTACCGTGTAGAGTAACCTTGGGTCATCAGCTTCAAATTCACTGAGAAAATTATCGGTAGGAGCAATGAACCCCCAATCCAACGGCGCGCACAGTCCATTGCCCTTTCGTGGATTTTGACCCGACTGGTGGTCGTAGGCAAAGATGACTTCATTCTCGGTTGTTTCCTTGGTTACATCGAAACTGTCGAAATAATTGGGGTTCAAACTGTAAAAGTTCAGGCCCTCCAATTCAGTTACAGTACTAATAACTTCTGGCCATTTTTGGTTGTAAAGTGCCACTTTGGCCTGCATAGCCAAGACAGCTCCTTTAGACGCTCTCGACCATTCCGCAGGATCAGAATATTTGCTGTTCGGCAATAATGTCTTAGCCTGGGCCAGGTCTGAGCTGATCTGCGCATAGACGTTGGTTTTTGTTTCTCTCTTGGCCGCACTGTAGGCATCGCTAAAGCTTTTAAGTGGTTTTACCAACAACGGTACATCTCCGAAGTTGTTCACCAGATCGAAATAGTAAAAAGCCCTCAAAAAATAGACCTCGCCCAACAGCCGGTTTTTCAAGGCCGGATCGATGGCAATTTTTGTCGTAATTGCGTCATCGGTCAAATAGCTGATGGCCAGATTGGCGCGCGATATCCCTTCGTAGTCGTAGCTCCATTGACCATTAAAAGCCTGGTTGGAGGCGGTGAAATTAAAGCTTTGCACCTGATCCATCCACGCCTGGTCGCCATCAGGGTTCCATTTCTTTTGCACATCATCCGAAGCGATGTCGTCTACAATGAAATCGTTTCGGAACACTGTGCCCAAATCCCATCTCCAGTCGCCGAGGAGATTGAGGGTACTGGAAAGCATCTGATAAGACGATGTCACCGACACCTCGACCGAATTCAGTGTCGGGTCTGTGCTTACCTGTTCCGGAGTAAGCAAACCGATAGGATCTTTGTGTAAATCGGTGCAGCTGAAAGCTGAGATGATCAGGATCGATGCAGCTGCCTTATGCCTTGTTTTCATGACTGCTCCTGTCGATTTATGATTTCTGAATAAATCGATTAAAATTTCGCAGTGATTCCGACTAGGAATGCTTTCTCTTGCGGATAAGTTCCCCTGTCCAGGATATCGGTAGATTCCGGATCCAATCCCGTATAGTTGGTCTTTGTAAAAAGGTTCTGGCCGGATACATACAGGCGTCGGGTAGGTCCGAAAGTGTATCCGANCTCCAGGTTTTTNAGGCGGAAATAAGAAGCATCCTCCACAAAAATGCTCGATATCTTGCTGCTACCATTGTCGTTGAAGGTGGTTCGGGGAATGGTGTTACTGGTGCCTTCTCCGTGCCAGGCCCCTAGTACTGCGACAGTGTGGTTAAAGGGACGGCTGTCATAATCCGTTATCTGCTTGGCATCGTTGTATTTGTCCACCCCCCCTACTCCCTGAAAAAACATGGAAAAATCAAAACGATGATAGTCCGCGGATAGGTTCAAACCATAGTTAAGTTTTGGAATCGAATTTCCGATGAACGTCCGGTCCTTATCGTTGATTATTCCATCGCCATTCAAATCCTTGAATCTGATGTCGCCCGGCTGGTCCGGAGGATTTACAGTGCCGAATAAATGCGCGTTGATTTCACTTTGATTTTGATAAATGCCTTCCATCACGTAACCATAAAATGAGTTAAGCGGATGTCCTACTTCGGTTCTGGTTACAGGCCCTGCTATACTCGGTAAATTGGGGTGCAGTTTTTCTACCATGTTCCTGACCGTGCCCAGATTTCCCCTTATACCGTAATTGAACGCCCCACCACTATTTTTGAAATCCAGAGAAAGCTCATATCCCTTGTTACTCACTTCACCCGCGTTGACGATGGTTGGAGAAACATTTCCCGCTATGGAAGGCAAAGAAATGGGTAACAGAATGTCAGACGTCTTCCTCACGAAGTAGTCCATGGAGAGATAGAGCTTGTTGCTCAGCATCCCCACATCCAGCCCAATGTCATTTTGTAAAGTGGTCTCCCATTTCAGATCGGGATTGCCGTAGCGTGAAATGAGAAATTGGCTTCCCGATCTTTGGAGCAAAGTCAGGAAAGCGTAGTTATCGATCTCCTGGTTGCCCAATTTTCCCGTGCTGGCTCTCAGTTTCAGGTCAGATATCCAACCAACATTCTGCATGAAACTCTCATTGGATATTTTCCAGCCTACGGAAACCGATGGGAAATAGCCCCATTGATTATTTGGTGCAAACCTGGAAGAAGCATCTGCTCTGAAATTGGCTGTAATCATGTACCGTGTATCGAACATGTAGGTTGCCGAGCTGAATAGTGAGAAAAGGCCCCATTCAGATGCAGAACCTCCGGTGTTTTGATCCGTTGTTCCACCGTAGTCGAGATATTGAAAGTTCTCCTTTACATAATCGAACCTTTGTCTCGATCCACCAATCGAAGAAGAATAGTTGGTGATATACTCGCTGCCTACGAGCGCACTTATGTCATGCGTTTGATTATTCTTGGCATAATTCAGGGTGTTGTTCCATGTGACAGTAGTTTCCTGCCCTCTGTCTTCGTTCAACCCGGTCGGACGATTTTGACGCCCGGTTCCTTGGTCAAGCGGGCCCGCTCCTCCGTTATCATCGCCGAAATTAAGGTTGAAGGCTTTGTTGTGGCTCAAGTTTAGATCGACCCCAAGATTACTCTTGAATCTTAGAGCGTCCAAAAGAGCGTATTGTGCGTAAATATTGCCGAAAGTCTTGAGGTTGCTTCTCTTGTCATTGGTGAAAAAGGCCAGGGCAACGGGGTTGGAGCCAAACTCATACCGGTTATTGTTGTTGTCCCATGGTGTTGTAAAAAAGGGCAAATCGGTAAACGGATCGCTCGCGGAATAAGTCGGATCAGTTGGATTTTTAAAAACAGGTATGACGGGAGGCCTAATCAAGGCATGACGGATAATTCCGGGTGCATCTCCGCTTGAGGAAAGCTTGTCCTGGTTGGCATAGGAAAGTCCGAGATTGGTTCCAACGTTGAACCGATCAGTCAAAGCTGCATTGATGTTCGTCCTGAAATTGAAGCGCTGATACCCGTCATTCGAGTAAATCACAATACCATCCTGCTTATTAATTCCACCCGACAGCAGGTATTGGATCCTGTCACTACCTCCACTCGCGGTCAGCTGCAGGTTTTGGGATTTTCCCGACGTGAATAACTGATCCAACCAATTGGTATTAGCCAAAACCTCCCCGTTAACCATCCCGCTTAATTTGGCCGCCGTATACGGGTTTTGGAGCAGCGGGTCATATCCGGAATTGTTCCAGGCTTCCTCCATTTTGTTCATGTACTGAGTGCCGTTCAACATGGTCGGAAGATTGGTCGCCCTTTGAATGCCACTATAGTAGTTGATGTCAAAACTGGATTTCCCTCTTTCTCCACTCTTCGTAGTAATCACAATCACGCCGGCAGAAGCCCTGGAGCCATAGATAGAGGCAGCAGAAGCATCCTTGAGCACGGTCATGGATTGCACATCTGCAGGATTCAAAAAGGATATATCGCGACTAGGGACTCCGTCTACTATGAAGAGCGGACTGTTGTTGCCTATCGTTCCTTCACCACGGATACGAATACTGATCTCGTCGCCCGGCGCACCGGTGCTTTGTGTAACCGTCAAACCGGAAACTTGCCCTTGTAAAGCCTGCGCCACATCGGGGACTCTTCGAACCGCCAGGTCACCCATATCGACAGCGGTGACGGAACCGGTTATGCTCGATTTCTTTTGAGTGGTGTATCCGACGACCACCACTTGATCGAGAACCGCCGCCCGCTTCTCGAGCGCGAACGCCACCGAGACCGTCGATCCGTCCGCCACGTTGACGATTAGCGGTACCGACCCGTAGCCGATCCGGCGCGCACGAATCGTGTGCGTTCCCG
>JGI20173J14856_1000153_pt1 | contig 16556 bp, 9 predicted proteins | sample NGESurdeep072012_8_FD_14856 | JGI IMG/M metagenome (IMG submission 14856)
AAGCCGCTCAAGTACCCGAAAATGTTCGAGAACGCGCGTCGCGTGGTTATGACCAAGACCGACCTGCTGCCGCACGTTCCCTTCGACATGGATCGCGCCGTCGCCAACGCGCTGTCCGTGAATCCGGCGCTCGACGTACTCCGCGTGTCGGCCCTGACTGGAGAGGGACTCGGCGGATGGTTCGACTTCCTGCGCGATTCCGCTCGCCCGGTCAGCACGTCCGGATGACGGCGGCGCCGACCATCGGCGCACGGTTGCTCCGCGTGACGGGCGTGGTGCAAGGCGTGGGCTTTCGCCCGTTTGTATACCGACTGGCCGCGCGCCATGCGCTAACCGGCTGGGTGCGCAACGTCGCCGGAACAGTCGAGATTCACGTGGAGGGCGGGGCGGAGGAACTCGAGGCTTTTCAGCAGGAGCTTCGAACGGAGGCGCCGCCTGTTGCGCGGATCGATGCCCTGGAGCTCGCCGCCGCATTGCCGGCCGGCGCGCACGACTTTCGGATCATCGCCAGCGCCGACGCGGAAGGCATCCGCCCAGTCACGCCGGATCTCGCGATCTGCGCGGAGTGCGAAGCCGAGCTGTTCGACCCCGCGGATCGCCGCTTTCGGCACCCGTTCATTACGTGCACGAATTGCGGGCCGCGATACACGGTCATCCGCTCGCTGCCCTATGACCGCGAGCGCACCTCGATGGCGGCCTTTCCGCTCTGCGCACGCTGCAAGATCGAGTACCTCACGCCGGCCGACCGTCGCCACCACGCCGAGACCGTGGCCTGCCCCGAGTGCGGCCCCCGCGTCTGGCTCGCGCGCGAGGACGGCATCGCGCTCTCGGAAGGAGACGCCGCCATCCGCGACGCGGCCGCGGAGTTGCGCATCGGTCGGATCATCGCGATTCGCGGTGTCGGCGGATTCCATCTCGCATGCGACGCGACCAACGACATCGTGGTGCGCCGGCTCCGCGAACGCAAGCAGCGCGACGCCAAGCCCTTCGCGGTGATGGTCCGGACCATCGGCGAGGCCCGCGCACTCGGTGCCGTCTCCGCGCAGGAGGCCCATCTTCTCACCGGCCCGGAGCGTCCGGTGGTGCTGGTGGAGAGAGCTGCCGGCTCGCGCCTCGCGCCAGCCGTCTCGCCCGGGCTCGACCGCGTGGGCGTGATGCTCGCGTACACGCCGCTCCACCACCTCCTGCTGGATGCCGTCGGCCGGCCGCTCGTGATGACCAGCGGCAACCTTAGCGAAGAGCCAATCGCGATCGGGAACGCCGAGGCGCGAATCCGCCTGCGCGACATCGCGGACCTGTTCCTGCTCCACGACCGGGAGATCCTCTCGCGCGTCGACGACTCGGTCGCCCGTGTCGTCGACGGCGTGCCGGTTCTTATGCGCCGCGCCAGGGGATACGCGCCACTCGCGCTGAAGCTTCCCGTTGCATCTCCGCGGCCGCTCCTCGCCGTGGGCCCGCACCTCAAGAACACGTTCACGCTTGTCCGCGGCCGCGCAGCACACGTGAGCCCGCACATCGGTGACCTCGACAGCATCGAGAGTCTCGATCACTTCCGCGCCGCTCTCGCGCGATACCAGGACCTCTTCCGCATCACGCCGGAAGTGGCCGTGCGCGACCTGCATCCCGGCTACCTCTCGACCCGCCTGGCCGAGGAGCTCGGGCTGTCGAGAACCATCGCGGTGCAGCACCACCACGCCCACATCGCCGCCGTGGCGGCTGAGCATGGGGTCACCAAGCCGGTGGTCGGGCTGGCGTTCGACGGCACGGGGCTCGGCGACGACGGACACGTGTGGGGCGCCGAGACAATGGTCGCCGACCTCAACGGATATCGGCGCGCAGCGCATTTGCGGTATGTGCCGCTCCCGGGCGGCGACCTCGCGGCGCGCGAACCGTGGCGCGTGGCGCTCGGCTACCTGTCACTGGAGCCCGACGTCGCCGACGCGTTCGAGTTGGCGTTCCGCGACGTCGAGCCCGACCACCGAGCCACTGCCGAGCGCCAGATCGAGCGGCGGCTCAACGCACCACTCGCGTCATCGATGGGACGGCTCTTCGATGCCGCATCCGCCATTCTCGGCCTCCGGCAGCGCGCCAGCTACGAAGGACAGGCGGCGATGGAACTTGAATCACTCGCCGGCACGCAGCCGGCCGAACCATTGACGTTTCCGGTGCGCGCGATCGGCGACTCTCTCGTGCTCGATCCCATTCCTCTGCTCGCCGCACTCGGCGAGCAGCGCCAGCGTGGCGTCGACGCTGGCCTCCTGGCGGCACGCTTCCACGAGAGCTTGGTCNGTGCGGCTGCCGCAGTCGCCATCACCGTGGCGGACGGCGCCGGCATCGATATCGTGGCACTAGGGGGAGGGTCGTTCCAGAACGCGCGACTCCTCGCCGGCGTCCGCCGGCGCCTCGAGGCGCGCGGCCTGCGCGTGCTCGTGCCGCGCCAGCTCGGGCCGAACGACGGCGCCATCAGCTTTGGCCAGGCGGCTATCGCTGCGTCGTTGCTCGCTCGATAGCAGGCGCGGGCCCGCAAGCCGGAGTTGATAGAAAGGATTTCATTCTCAGCACGCCGCTGTCGCGTGTCTGTAGAGAAAGCGTCAGCCTCCGCCGCGTCTACCCAGGGTGACGGAGAGCTCCAGTCGCTCGCCGCCGCGCAGCACCACGATCTTCACGACATCACCCGGCTTGTGCGCATAGAGCGCGTCGCTGTAGCTGTATAGATCCTTCACCGCCACACCCCCCAATTCGACAATCACGTCGCCGGCTTTGAGACCGCCCAAATCGGCGGGACTGCCGGCACGCACGCCGGTGAGAAGGAGTCCTTTGGTTTCGCTGGCACCCATGTCAGGTACGGTGCCGAGGTAGGTCTGCTTGCCCTCTTCGGAAACAGCCGTGCGCACGGGGGCGGCGATATGCACGAATGTCAGCCGCGCCGGCCGGTCGGCGACTGCCCGCGCCACGCGGAGCGCGAGCTCCACCACGCGCGCCTCGCCCCCCGCGTTGATCTTGTCAGCATCGTCGGTGGCGCGATGATAATCCTCGTGCAGATCCGTGAAGAAGTGCAGAACGGGGATGTCCTTCGCGTAGAAGGAAGACTGGTCGGACGGCCCGTATCCATCACCGCCGCCGCTGATGCGGAACATTGCGCTCCCCGCCACGGCATTCGCGCTGTCGACGATGGCCTTCAGCTCGGTGGCGGTCGAAGTTCCGTACACGATCAGCTTGTCGTTTCTGAGCCGGCCGACCATGTCGAAGTTGAGCATCGCGACCATGCGTTCTATCGGAACGGGCGGATGGTTCACGAACCAGCTGGAGCCGAGGACTCCAAGCTCCTCCGCGCTGAAGTTGACGAAGATCACGGAGCGGCGCGGCGGATTTGCCTTGAGCAATCGGGCGAGGTCGAGCACGGCAGCGGTTCCGGATGCGTTGTCGTCCGCTCCATTGCGGATCGCGTCCCCGGCTTCTGGATCCATGGCGAACATCGGCGAGCGTCCCAGGTGATCGAAGTGCGCGCCGATGACGATATACTCATCGCGCAGCGCCGGATCTCGACCGCGCAGCAGCGCGACGACGTTCTGCGTGGGGCGCGGCTGGGTGCGTCCCATGTGCGCATCCTGCGCGGAGAGAGCATCGAACGGCTGAAGGTAACCCGGCGCCAGCTCAGTCAGGCCGAGNGAGCGGTAGCGTCTGGCTAGATACGCCGCGGCGGAATCATTCCCCGGTGTACCGGCGAGCCGGCCCTCGAGTCGGTCACTGGCGAGGAACTCGATATCGCGGCGGATGACGGTCGAGTCCGCGTGCGCCGCGGTGGGGAGAGCGCGGGGCGCAGGTGTGCAGGAAGCGACCGCAAGGAGAAGTACCGGCGCCAGCAGAGGGCGCAGAATTCTGTTCGACATAGACCTGCAATTTAGAACCCCCAAGCCGGCGCCTCAATGCGCGGCTTGACACCAGCCGAGCCGCCGGGATAAAACAGGACGACCGGCTTCCCTTCCCCCGATCTCCCGTAAGAGGCCTGCTCTGAGGCTTCGGCGGAGTCAGGTGCTACATTGCCCGCAGGAACGGACCCTCAACTCACATGCGGGGCATCGCCAATGGTTCGCTCGCATTGGTTGCTGGATCCGATCCCGGGAAGTCGCATCAGTCCCTTCGGAGTTCTCTGGCGGGCAGCAGTGCTGTATCTGGGTTTGGCCACGGCGCTCCCCACGAGCGTCCGCTCGTTGGGGCCTCACTCGAAGGCTGCGCGCGATTACGCGGCAGCGATGCAGCTCGCGAAGGCGTTTCGACGTGCCGATACGGCGGCCGNGACGGGTGGCGAGTCGATCATCCTNGTTCACGGCACGCGCACGCCGCGAGCGTTCGTGCTGTTCCACGGCCTGACAAACTCGCCACGTCAATTTCGTAAGCTCGCCGCCACGCTCTACGACAGTGGTGACAACGTGTTCGTCCCGAGACTTCCCCAGCACGCGCTCCGGGGAGCAACTGCCGACGACCTCGGGCGCCTGACAGCGGAATCACTGCGGGATGTCGCGGACGCCGCGATCGATCTTGCGAGCGGCCTCGGCGATACCGTCGTCGTACTCGGAGCCAGTCTCGGCGGGAATGTGGCCGCGTGGGCCGCGCAGTTCCGGCCGGTGAGTCGGGTGGTAATCGTCACTCCCGCACTCGGCCTTTCGCACGTGTCGACCGTCGTCGAGACGCCAATAATGAATCTCACGTTGCGCTTGCCCAATTACTCGAAGAACGATCCTCCCGACACTCTGCGCCCCGATCGTACATTGGGCTGGAGCACACGCGGGGTCGGGCAGATGCTCCGGTTAGGTGCGGCCATTCGGCGTGCCGCCGACAAACACGCGCCTGGTGCGCGCGACATTCGCGTGCTCGTGAATGCGAACGACGAGACCGTCAACCGCGACGCAATCGACGAGCTCGTGGCGCATTGGTCCGCCACCGGTGGACATGTGTCGATGTTCGAGTTTTCGGATTCCCTTCGCCTTCCGCACGACATCGTTGATCCGGACGAAGCCACCGGCAACACGAAGGTGACGTATCCGGTCATCCTCTCCCTTCTCTACGGTTCGACGCCGCCAGCGAACCTCGGAGTGCGTGTTATACGGTCTTCACCTTGAAAACAACAATTCGGCAGTGCTCAGGAGTTAACGACTGCCGGCTCGAGACATTCCGCCGAGTCGTCTTTAGGGTTGTTGACGCGTCGCGAAATAGGAAAAAACTCCAGCACCTCGTCCTTCGGAAAGGGATTGTTGCTCAACAGGTCGAGCTGTCCGTTCTTCCGTTCCGGATCGAGCCACCTGTCATAAGCCTCAGGTGGGACCAGCATCGACATGCGATCGTGAAAGCGACGGTACCAGTCGTCGGCGTCCTTCACCACGATCGTGCACGACCAGACTTCATCGTCACCCGACTTCCCGCGCCAGCNGCTCCATAGGCCAGCCATCGCGAACGGTGCCTGGTCCTTCCGTCGAATGAGATGCGGGNTTTTGCGTCCCTTCTCACCGATCCACTCGATGATCCCATCGACGACGACNAGACAGCGCTGCGTACTCCACGAGTCGCGAAAGGTCGGCGCCGACGCAACCGTCTCGATTCTGGCGTTGAAGGTCGAATAGCGCGCGTCGAAGTCATCGACTTTCTCTCTGCTCTCGAGTTTCGAGGGAATGAGATTCCAGTGCATCGGGCGCAGAACGCGCTGCCGCAGGAACGGGTCGTAGTAGACCGCCGGAATCGCTTCGCGCGGGTTCAGGTTGTAGCGGGGCTTCCAATCGCTCGGGGCAAATTTGCGCGTGAAGCCGTAAAGTTTTTCGGTGATCCCGTCGGGATTGATGACAGTGGCGCGGCCGCACATGGAGGAAGGCTACCTGCTCGCCACGGTGTAGGGTAGAGACCTTGGCGCTTGCGCTACCAACTCGAACAGGAGCGCTAGAACCGCCACTCCCGAATCAGGAACGCGCCAAAGGCGCTCGTGGTGGCCACGGTCTGATCACTCGCCAGTGTTGGCTCTCGCAGCAGGTAGCGCGTGTCAACGCCCGCCTCCAGCCGGTACCCACGCAGGCCGCCGAACCGGTGAACGATCTGGATGCCGGGCCGCACAAGCGCCTTGGGGTCGAGCGGCGACTTCACCGCCACAAAAGTGTGCGACTTGACGTACTTCCCGAACTCGAATTGCGTCGCGCGCAGGAAGGTGCCGACGTCGGTCTGCACGTCGGCCGGAGTGATCGTGAACACGTCGACGCCGAGCGAGCGCGCCGCCTCGCCGGCGAACTGGTCGGCGGCGACACCGATCGCGATACCCGCGAGCTGGCGGCTGGCGAGGGCCGCGCCGGCGCCTACGAGGTTGGAGCCGCCACTGCCGTTCGTGAGACCCGAGCCCTCGAGCTGAACCAGCGACGACGACGACCGCCCGAACGCGAGGTAGCTGAGGAGATCGCTCTGCGGAATCGGCGGCTGCGCGTCGCTGGTGAGCGAGATGTTAGGCGTCCGCAACGTCCCGCCGACCACGATCTGAATGTTGATCGCTTCGCGGTTCGGCTGCTTCACTTCGTACTCCGCCGTTCCCTGCAGCGTCGGGTTCAGCTCCGTGGAATTGATGAACGTGGCCGAGCCGCGTTTGATGTTGAATGTGCGGGTCATGAAAGTGTACACGCCGCGCTCGCTGAGGAGCACGCCGTCCAGCACCAGCGTCTCCTTGGCGCGGTTGACGTGCACGCCCAGATCGCCATCGCTATACACCTCGACGTTTGCCTCCCGTGAGCGCACGAACACGTCGTGATCCACGCGTAGATTCACATCCATCCGTAGATTTGCGAGCAGCGGCGACTGGGTGGGGAAGAGCTCGCGATCGGCCATCACCGCCGTGTCGAGCACGTTGAAGATCGCGGGGTCGTCCGGGCCGACGAGATTCTTGTTCTCCGAGGGCGGGATGTAGAGCACGCCTTCGCTAACGCGAACGTCGCCCGTGACGTGCGCGTCCTTGAATGGCCCGGTCATCGCGAGATTCACGCTCACCCGAAGCTCTCCGCGATGGTTGTTGAGAACCTGCGCGTTGTGCGTCTGGAGCTTGAGATCGAAACTAGGCGTGGTGACCGAGCCAACCCCAATGCCCCCGGTGAGAACGATGCGCCCCTTGCTGTAAGCCGCAACCGAATCGATCACGACGCTGTCGCCCACCATCCGGATCGATGCTTCGATCTGGGTGAGATTGATGCCCGCGGGAACGACCCTCGCCTTGCCTTCGTGAAGCGCAAACTGTCCGGAGAGCTGCGGACGATTGAGACTGCCTCCCACCTTGAACGAGCCGCTGGCGCGGCCTTTCATGTTGGAGATGTAATCGCTGAATTGCGGGATGAGATCGAGGGGCAGACTGTCGGCGTTGATGCTGAGGGCGATCTGCCTGTTGGCGGGGAATCTGGATCCCGTCACGCCCGTGATCGCCAGATTGATCGGTACCGTTCCCTCGGCGATCAGAAATGGCTGCTTGCCCGCGCGCATCGCCTCAGCGCGCCCCGTGAGCGTCTGATTCGCGTATTCAACGTTGCCGTGCAATTCTGGCACGATGCTCCCATTGTACAGGAGATCAGTCGCGCCGAACGCTCCCTTGAACTGCGGATTGTCGAGCGTACCGGTCGCGTGAATGTTGAGCGAGAACAGACCCTTCGCATTGATGTCGCTCTGCGTCAGCGCGATCACGTCNCCAACATTCAGGTTGTCGACCGCGATATCGAGACTGGCGTTGCCCTGCTGCGGAATGAATCCGTTGACGTAGATGCGTCCGTTCACTCCGTTGCGCAGCTCCAGATTATCTACCTCTACGCCGGCCTGACCCCAATGCAGCGCCGCGACCCGAGTGCTCGCCCACACGCTCGTATCGAACTGGAGCTTGAGAGTATTCAGTGTCAGTGCGTTGCGGATCTTGTCGAGCGTGAACGCCGCATCCGCGCTGTAGGTGCGCGCGTTGTCCTGATTGACGACGAGCTGCACGGTGCCATTCGGCTTGCGATAGGTGAGCTTCGCGCCGACGCTGTCGAGATCGAATCCGACGGCGCGAACCGATCTGGCTTGCGCGTTGACTCTGACCTGCGATTGTGGGGTTCGCGCGTTGATCCAGTCGTACTCGGCGGTGAACGAGCCGACCGTGTTCCCGCGAGCTACAATGTTGGAGCCGGAAGCGGTTCCCTTCGCGGTGAAGTTCCTGATGCTGCCGGTGACCACTCCATCCGCACGCACGGACCCCGATAGATCGTTCTTGTGCACAGCCGCCGGAGTATCGACCACAGTGCGCGGCAGCCGCATGCCCGTCACCGCCCGCTCGACCTCAGTGGCACGAGCGATTCGCGAGGAGTCGGCCCTGGCCCTCGCGATCCGCTGCGCCAGGATGCCCGGGCGCGGACGAACGATGCTCGTGTCCTTGGAGATCAGTCCCGCAAAACGCGAAAGCGAATCAATGGCGACATGATACGACAGCGTTCCAGTCTGCGCCGGCGTGAGCCCGATCGTGCCCTTCGCCTCGACGATTCCCTGAGGTAGCCCGACCGCCAGCGTGTCGATCCGCGCAATGCCATTGGCGATCGCGACTCTGACATTCGCGCTGTCAACTGAAACGGTATCGATGCTGGAGGCGCCCACATCGGCGACGAGCTGCGCCTGCATCGTGGCAGGATCGAACCCGCGTCCACGCGCCGATCCCACCGCGGTCAGCGAAGTCTTTGGACCATTCGCCGAGACCGTGCTCACGTTCAGCTGCTTCGCATTGAATTGGAGGTTGTAGCCGGCGTCCTTGCTCGCGAGATCGATCGTTCCGCGCAGGTCGAGAAATCCACCATCGGTGAAAGTGAGCTGCGAGTTGATTGCGAGGTCGTTCTCGAATCCCTTGAGCCGCACCGGACCGTTGCCGCTGCCACGCAGTCCGACGCTCGGCATGTACCGGCCGAGGGTTGCGAGAGCAAGCGGATGCATCACGACATCGACGTCATACCAGGGCATGCCGCGCGCGCGCATCGCGGCACGACCTGTCGCGCGCGAGAGCGCTCCGAGCTCGACGTGGGTGACATCGCCCTGCGCCGTCATGATGCCCGCGGAGGAACCGTTCAGCGTGGCGGTACCCGTGAGAATGCCACCCACTCGCAGGGTTGGAGCAATGGCCTTGGCGAGGCCCATCTGCAGTGGCATCATGCGCACGTGCAGATCGCGCGCGGTGAAGATGCCCTTGGACAGTCCCATCACGCCGTTCGCAATGAGGTGGCTGCGCCCCGAGAGCCGGTCGTCCACGACCACATCTCCGTTCACTCTCAGCGCATGCTCTCCGCCGTCAAATGCCGCTTTCCCGGTCAGCGTCAGCGGCCGCGGGAATGTCATCGTCGGGAAGAGTCGCGTCAGCAGCCGCGTATCGAGATTGGCGAAGCTCAGATTCGCATCGCGGTAGGCGATTGTGTCGGTAACAGTCGCCTCGATCTTTCCGGTGATGTGTGACTTCTCGAGCGTCACATCCATGTTCTGCGCCAGGTACACGCTCTTGCTGCCGGTCCAGTCCAGTCCGAAGTCGAGCTTCCCGGATCCGTCCTCGGGGAGGTGGGGCATCGCCCAGCGAATGTCGGCTGGCCGCACCGGATCACCGTGGAGCCGCAGATGCAGGTCGCCCGATTCCATGTAGTAGCGTCCATCGCCGCTTGCCCGCGTCGCGGGAAACGTCACGCGNGCTCCTTTCCACCACACGGAATCGCNCGTGAACTCGAACGTGCCCGTCAACCCTCGCACGTCGGCAACGGGCGGACGGAANGGCTCGGCGATCATCTTCAGTGCCGCAACATCGANCAGGCGATTCCTGTATCCAGGATCTTCCAGCCGCACGAGCGGAAACAATCCGTTGATGCTATGAAAGCTCGACTCCTTCTGATAACCCTTGGCGACCTGCAGAATCTTGAGCCTGCCCTCCGGCCCGAGTGCAGCTCGAACCTTGTCGGCACGCTCGGCAGGCGTGGCGTGCCCGGGATCCCATGGCGATCGCACCGTGACATCCCCGTTGACCACGGTGACATTGTTTAAGCGGATCCATGTTCCCCATCCGGTTTTCTTCACTCCAGCGCGCGTCACCGTGTCGCGGGGGAAGATCCGATCGTAATTCCACTTTCCGCCCGGTTGTTGGTCGATCACGATGATCGGGCGTACAAGCTTCACATCGTTGAGCTCGATTTTCTTGCCGCGCAGCGTGCTGAGGCTGTACTTGGCCCAGATCTCGTCCGCTTTGACGAATGGCGCGCGGGCACTGTCGGTGATCACGACATCGTGCAGCGTGATTCCGTGCAGGAGATTTCCGGTGACGCTGCCGATGTGGACGATGCCGTGAGTGTTGCTCTGAATGAGCCCCAGGACGTAGCGGCGAATTCGCTCGCGACCCCAGTCGCTGTTGGTGAGCAGATACGCTGCGCCGACCAGCAGCAACCCCACCACCGCCAATCCCGCGAGGAGGCGCACCCACCACCTACGCATTAGAACGCTTCGCCGATGGACAGGTGGAGGACCACCCGGTTGAGAATGCCGCCGCTTTGGCCGGGCGCGTAGATCCGGTGCGTTTGTAGGGTGACGAGCGTCTTCTGGCCATTCACGATATTCTCGGTTACAACCAGCAGGGACTCGGCGGTTCCGGGGTTGAGGCCTATATCGGCACGGATTGGGCCTACAGGAGAATGGTACCGCACTCCGACGCCGGGAGTTATGGCCGCCCTGCGCTTGGGAAGGGTCGGATTGGTCTTCTGTTGGACCAGTCCGGCGTCCACGAAGACCGCTCCAATCAGGTCCCGCCACGCCGGAAAGCGCGCCTCGACGCTTCCTTCAGCCACGAAATTTCCGCCCAGCGGACGCGGCTCGAAGTCGCGATCCTTGAGCCCCCCAGCATTGGGATCGCATGCAGTGACGTCAGTTCCCGATGTGCACGCTGTGTTCAGACTGTCGTGCGACTGGAGCATGCCGATTGGAATCGTGAGGACGCGCGGCCCCAGCTGATTCTCGCCGAAGCCGCGCACCGAGTGCGATCCGCCCGCGTAGAACCGTTTTCTCGGGTGGAGGATTCCGTCGCCGAACGCTGCGTCGACACCGACCGCCTGCGTTGTGCTGCCCAGTGGACTGACCCAGCCGACACGAGCGTGCACGCCGATCGCGCCGCGCTTTCGAACCTGATAGAAGCCCGCACCGTCCAGCGTCGCGCGGTTGTAGCGGAAATCGGAGAGCGTGAATGCGGACGCGTGCTCGACACTTGCATTGGCGCGGTATCCCTGGTTGGGCGAGAAGGGATCATTGGTGCGATCGATCGACGAGGTGATGGTGAATGGCGAAAGCCGCTGGTTGCCGCGCAGCGCCTGGAGTGTCGGCAGGTCGCACACACCGTAGTTGATGCAGAAATACACATCGCCCGCGTCGACCTTGCTGATCTCGAACCTGTAGTTCAAGCTCGCGGGCGCACGGTCAGTCAGGTCCCGCGTGAAGGTCAAGCTCGTTCCATAGCCGCGATCGACGTAGATGCCGGGCGCGCTGCGGCGGTGCGTGAACAGACTCAGCGCCAGCACGTTGTGGGGTGATCCGAACCACGGCTGGCGCAGGTCGATGCTCGCGTTGTAGGTCGGAACGAAGTAGGGCGCGAGGCTGCTCGTCTGCGGAACGGATGCGTTGCGGAAGATGCCGCGTCCGTTGAGCGAGCTCGCGAGAAGATTTCCAACCGCNCCCTGAACATCAAGCCGCCGGGCTCCGCCCATGAAATTGTAGTNAGTGTAGCGTCCTTCGACCTGGAAGAAATCGATCGTGTTGAATCCGGCGCTCAGGCGNGCCTCNCGCGGAGGTGCCTCCTGCACGGTGACGACGACCACNTTCGCCGAGTCGGGAGTGGCGATGTCGATTGGCGGACGCGGCTCGATGGCGGCGCGGCGAAAGAGATTCGACTCGTAGAGCGCTCTCTGGCTGCGGAGCATCTCGGAGCGGCGGAAGATGTCGCCGACATGGAAGGTCAGCGACTTCCTGATCGTGCGCTCGCTCACGTCGTCGTTGCCAGTGACGACGATGTCTTCGACCGTCGTCTTGTATTTCGGATTGAGCGTGAGCTTGACGACCGCCGTCCGCGAAGCGGTATCAATGACGACCGACGTGTCCACTTCGGCGTCGGCGTATCCCTTGTCAAATAGTGTTGATTGCAGAAAGATCCGCGACGAGTCGAGCCTGATCAGATTGAGCGGCCCGTTCTTCCCCAGCACGACGTGTTTCTCGATCTCCCTTTGCGATAGCAGCGGCGTCGGCTGGCTGATGATGACTTCGGAAACGATCGTCGGCGGTCCTTCCTTGATGAGGAAGGTGACGCCGACCTGGTTGCGCCCCCTTGCTACGACCGCGGTATCCACCTCGGCTTCGCGGTAGCCGCGCTTCCAGTAGAAGACGCGCACGCGGAGCACGTCGCGCTCGAGCTCCTTGTGATCGAGATAATTCTTGGTGTAGAAGTACTTCGACTTGCTGATCCAGCAGAACGGCACGAGCACGAAGCCGTTGCAGTGCGAAGACGTGGTCGAGATGCTCTGAAGGAGATCGCTCTGCTTCATGACTTTCACGCCCTTGAGCGTGAGGTTGACTACTTCAGGGTGACTCGGCGCTGCTGGTAGGGCAGCCTGGGATGCGAGTACTGCCGGAACGAAGAGGAGCGCCCCCGCCCACGCGAGGACCACGGAGAAACGGGGCAGAAGCGAGCGAGCCTGTCTACAGACCTTCCAGCAGCGCGTCGTTGCTTGGCGTTGCCGCGATGCGCTTGATGAGCCACTCCATCGCCGAACTGGAGGGCATTTGCTGAAGACCGCGTCTGAGTGTGTAGACATGCTCTAGCTGATCAGGACGGAAGAGCTTGTCTTCACGACGCGTGCCGCTGGTAGCGACATCGATCGCCGGGAAGATTCGTTTCTCGGAAAGCGAGCGATCGAGCTTGATCTCGCAGTTGCCGGTGCCCTTGAACTCCTCGAAGATGACGTCGTCCATCCGTGATCCGGTCTCGACGAGCGCGGTAGCGATGATGGTGAGCGATCCGCCGCCGTGCTCCGGAGCGACAGAGCGCGCGGAGCCGAAGAAGGCCTTGGGTTTCGCCATCGCGGAGGAATCGAGTCCGCCGGAGAGGGTGCGGCCGGTGCCGCGTTCCACGGTGTTGTAAGCGCGCGCCATGCGCGTAATGGAATCCAATACAATGACGACATCCTTGCCTAGCTCCACGAGTCTGCGCGCCCGCTCGAGCACCATCTCGGTCACATCGGTGTGACGAACCGCGGGCATGTCGAAGCTGGAGGCAACAACCTCGCCATAGCCCCAGGTGATCATCTCGCTCACTTCCTCGGGGCGCTCGTCCACGAGCAGAACGAGGAGGGTCGCCTGGGGGTGGTTGATCGCCACGCCTTCGACGATCGCCTGGAGGAGCATGGTCTTGCCGGCGCGTGCCGGGGCGACGATGAGTGCGCGCTGGCCGTACCCGATTGGCGCGATCAAGTCGATCGCTCTGCGGGTCAGCTCGGGGCCGGTCTTGGCGGGTTTTCCCGTCTCGAGCTTGAGCTTGCGCTCGGGATACGACGCGGTGAGAGAGCCGAAATCAGGGCGCCTTGTTGCCGCCTCCGGATCGGCGCCGTTGATCTCCTTGGCGTCGACGACGACTACGCGATTGCGATGATCGTGTCCGGTGGTGGCGAGCACCTGATCGCCGCGGCGCAGCATGTACTGCCGCATGACCTGTGTCGGCACGTACGCATCGCCCGGCTCGGCGAGGTAGCTGTTCGCGGCGCGGCGAATGAAGCCGCCCTCGCGCTGCGGATCAAACCATCCCGTGGTCTCTCCATCCGGAATGACAGGAGCGACGGGTGCACGCGATGCCTGCTCTGCTCCGCCGCTGCCGCTGCCGCTGCCGCCACCACCACCGCCGCCGCCGCCTCCGCGTGGTCCGCTCTGCGGACGCTGTCTGCCGCGTCCGCGCTGATTGCGGCCGCGTCGTCCGTTGTTACGGTTGTCGCCGCGCTCACCAGGATGCCGCTGATTGCCATCGCGCTGCTGCTGGCCGCCCCTCTCCCCGCTCCCGCCCCCGCCGCCCGATGTCTGCGGATTGTACGGCGCCTGCTGTTGCTGCTGTTGCTGCTGTTGCTGCTGTTGCTGCTGTTGCTGCTGTGGGGAAGCGTCGGTGTCGCCCGATCCATTGGGCGAATCGTCGGCGCCGGAATTGGATTCGGAATTCGCCGCCGCGCTGGGCGCGGCAGTGGGAGGTGGAGTGGGAGTGGGAGAAGGAATGGCTGGTGATGTCATATTGTCGCGCGCGTCGGGTATCTGCGCTGCGTTGGGGGTTGGTGTCGAAGAATCCATGGGCTCCAGGTACGGATCTACATCACTGTAGGATTCGGTGAGTGGAGTTTGTGGCTGATTGCCGGACTGACGAGACCTCCGGCCGCGACGAAAAGGACGTCGACGTTCGTTCATGCAGTTGTGGTGTGGCTGAGAAGAAAAGTGCTGCTCGAATGGCTCACGCGCACCGCGGCTTAAAACTCACGCGATTACCGGAACCCTATTCTATATGGAATGGCGCGCTGCTAGGCTGCGCTGGTGCAAGAATGGTACTATCGACCGCCGGAATTGTCCAGCAACAATTGAATGGTAGGCTCCCGCGCCGGGAAAGTCCAGCGCACTTTTTCGGATTCGAGATTTACCGTTACCTTTTGGGGCGTTCAATACCGAAACCTCACGGCCGTCGAATACCGAAGCCTCTGAGTCTTACAATACCCAAGCAGGGAGCTTTAAGCTTTACAGCCTTACGGCTGGGAGCTTTTCCGTCGGATTCAAGACTTGAATGAAAGTCAGGAACGGCGCTCTTATGATGAAAGATTGATGACTAGTCGCACGCCTCGCACACGCATGGCTGAGCCAAGCCTCTCACTACTACGATGACCGGTCCGCACGCATCTCGCACGCATGACTGAGCCGCACGCATCTCGAGCCAGCGAAGAGTTGGTTGATCCACTGCCGGCTCTCGAGCGCGCGGTGACTGAGCGTCCGGATGACGCGAAAGCGCTCGTCGCGCTGGCGAATCACTACTGGCTGATCGGCGCGGGCCCGGAAGCAGTGGGTGATCTCGCCTCGCGCGCGATCGCATCCGATCCCGAGAACAGGGGCGCCTGGCATCTGTGGGCGCTGGCGGAATCGAATCCGAGGGAGCGCGTGGCGCGCTGGCAGCAGGTATCATCGCGCTTCCCACAGGACCAGCTCGCGAAAGCGAATCTTGCCGACAACGCGGCGAGTCTGGCGGGCGCGGAGCACGACTACCAGGCGGTCGATCTCGCCATCGACACGTACGAAGAATTGCTCGCGACGGCCGAGCACCCTGATCAACGTGTCGCGTTGGAGAAGGCGATCAAGACGCTCAAGGGGTGGAAATTTTGAGTGAACGGAAGAACCCGGCGCAGAGAAAGCGGCCGCGTCGCACAACCCGGACGGCAAGCGGCAGCGCGCTGAACGATTCGAGTGCGTCGGGAGGAGGACGGTCCGTGCCCCCGCACGAGCACGGCGAGCAAGGCTTGCTGGAGAAGTTCCGCCGGTTTCGCGAGCGGATGAACGAGGAAATCTTGGGCGAGGGAAACCTCGTCATCAACCGCTTCTTCGCGCTCGACACGCGCACCTACGAAGCAGGCGCGCTCGACGTGAAAACCAAGGAGCTGCTCGGGCTCGTAGCATCGCTCGTGCTGCGCTGCGATGATTGCGTGACGTATCATCTCACCCGCTGCGCCGAGGAGCACGTGACGCGGGCCGAGCTGTTCGAATCGCTTTCGGTCGGCCTCATCGTTGGCGGCTCCATAGTCATACCACATCTTCGGCGCGCCGTAGATCGTTGGTTCGAGCTGGAGCGTCTTGCGCGCTAGCTTGGTGGGGCGCGCTTTGTTCTAGTGCATCGCGCGCGGGGTCGGCGAGGGATGTCCTCTTCGGGAGCTCTCGCCTGCAGCGTCGCCTTGCGGCTCGCTGCACCGCGCCGCCTTGCAGCGGCGCTGGCTGCGGCCGCTCCCTCAGAGGACATCCCTCGCCTCCCTGCCCGAGATATGTAACAGCGCGCACGCCGCTGAAATTCGTGCGCAAGCACGCTCAGCCCAGGACCGAATCTCCGCGCGCCTAAGCGCGCTGATGCGGCGGAGCCGCGATTCCCGCGACCGACGAGCGTGACACGTACATCTCTGACACTCCCAGAAACTTCGGCACGCGAGTGCGCTGCGGTTACTATCGCACACGCGGCGCGAAGCGCCGCGCGCAGTTACGAAACCCGTTGGGAAGGAGGGTGAGGGTGTCCTCTGAGGGAGCGGCCGCAGCCAGCGCCGCTGCAAGGCGGCGCGGTGCGCGAGCCGCAAGGCGAGCAGCAGGCGAGAGCTCCCGAAGAGGATACCCTCGCCCGACTGACCAGCGAGAATACCAGTAACCGCGCGCCTATCTCTTCGCGCCGCTTATTGCGGCCGTAGCCGCAGGCGGCTTCGCGACGACGGCTGGATCGCCGTCAGAGATGTACATGTTGCCTGCTT
>JGI20173J14856_1000157_pt1 | contig 16494 bp, 16 predicted proteins | sample NGESurdeep072012_8_FD_14856 | JGI IMG/M metagenome (IMG submission 14856)
GGCGCAAGGTCATTGANCGCGAAGAGCGTTACCTCACCGAGCTTTTCGGTGACCCGTACCGCAAGTACCAGCTCCGCGTCCGCCGCTGGGCCTGACCCGGGAGAACGACCGAGGCCCGGCGCACCCTCTCGGGCGCACCGGGCCTCGGTGTCGTTCAGTCAGACTCAGGCGTCAACGGCCTCCGTCGAAGCCGCGTCAGCATTGACCTCGTCGCCAGCCGGGGCAGCATCGCCTGCAGCGCCGTCCTCGGCCAGGACCGCGCCGAGGGAGAGCTTGCCGCGGGGGTCGATCTCCTTGAGCTCGACCTGGATCTTCTGGCCGATCTTGAGGACGTCGTCCACGGAGTCGATCCGCTTGCCCCCGACGAGCTTGCGCACCTCAGAGATGTGCAGCAGACCGTCCTTGCCCGGGAGCAGGGAGACGAAGGCGCCGAAGGTCGTGGTCTTGACCACGGTGCCCATGAAGCGCTCGCCCACCTCGGGCATCGTCGGGTTGGCGATGGCGTTGATCATGGCGCGAGCGGCCTCGGCCGACGGGCCATCAGTGGCACCGATGTAGATCGTGCCGTCGTCCTCGATCGAGATCTGTGCACCGGTCTCGTCTTGGATCTGGTTGATCATCTTGCCCTTCGGTCCGATGACCTCACCGATCTTGTCGACCGGAACGGTCACGCTGATCACGCGCGGAGCAAACTCGCTCATCTCGTCCGGGACGTCAATGGCCTCGGCCATGACGTCCAGAATGTGCAGCCGAGCGTCGCGGGCCTGAGTCAGGGCACCGCCCAGCACCGAGGCAGGGATGCCGCCCAGTTTGGTGTCGAGCTGGATGGCGGTGACGAACTCCCGCGTGCCGGCGACCTTGAAGTCCATGTCACCGAACGCGTCCTCCGCGCCAAGGATGTCGGTCAGCGCCGCATAACGCGTCTCGCCCTCGACCTCATCGGAGACCAGACCCATCGCAATACCGGCAACCGGGGCGCGCAGTGGCACACCGGCGTTCAGCATCGACAAGGTGGACGCACAGACCGAGCCCATGGACGTCGAGCCGTTCGAGCTGAGAGCCTCGGACACCTGACGGATGGCGTATGGGAACTCCTCGCGGGTCGGCAGCACCGGCAGGAGCGCACGCTCAGCCAGGGCACCGTGACCGATCTCGCGACGCTTGGGCGAACCCACACGGCCGGTCTCACCAGTGCTGTAGGGCGGGAAGTTGTAGTTGTGCATGTAGCGCTTGCGCGTCTCCGGGGACAGCGTGTCGAGCATCTGCTCCATCCGCAGCATGTTCAAGGTGGTGACACCCATGATCTGGGTCTCGCCGCGCTCGAAGATCGCCGAGCCGTGCACTCGGGGCAGGACCTCGACCTCTGCGCTCAGTGCGCGGATGTCGGCCAGGCCACGACCATCGATGCGGACCTTGTCGCGAAGGATGCGCTGACGGATCAGCTTCTTCTGCACCGCGCGGTATGCCGCGGAGATCTCCTTGTCGCGACCCTCGAACGTGACCTCGAGGTCGGTCTTGACTGCAGTCTTGACCTCCTCGATGCGGTTCTCGCGCTCCTGCTTGCCGGACATCTGCAGCGCGGACGTCAGGTCGCCGGTGACGGCACCTTCGACTGCGGCATAGACGTCATCCTGGTAGTCCAGGAACACCGGGAAGTCCTGGACCTCCTTGGCCGACTTGGCAGCGAGCTCGGCCTGAGCCTTGCACAAGACGGCAATGGACTTCTTGGAAGCCTCAAGGCCCTCGGCGACGACCTGCTCGGTCGGTGCGCCCTGGCCCTGGTGCTTGACCAGATCCCAGGTGGCCATCGTGGACTCGGCCTCGACCATCATGATCGCGACGTCTTCGACACCATCCTTGCCGGTGACGATGCGGCCGGCGACGACCATGTCAAACACCGAACGCTCGCTGTCGGCGAAGGTCGGGAAGGCAATCCATCGGCCGTCGATGAGAGAGACGCGAGTCGCGCCGATCGGGCCGCTGAACGGCAGGCCGGAGATCTGTGTCGAGGCGGATGCGGCATTGATGGCCAGCACGTCGTACTGGTGGTCAGGGTTGAGTGCCAGTACGGTGATGACGACCTGAACCTCATTGCGCAGACCCTTCTTGAAGGTCGGGCGCAACGGCCGGTCGATCAGGCGGCAGGTGAGAATCGCGTCGGTCGAGGGACGGCCCTCACGACGGAAGAATGAGCCTGGGATCTTCCCGGCGGCATACATGCGCTCTTCGACGTCAACCGTCAGCGGGAAGAAGTCGAACTGTTCCTTGGGATACTTGCCGGCCGTGGTGGTCGACAGCAGCATCGTGTCTTCGTCGAGGTAGGCCACGACTGCGCCACCGGCTTGCTTGGCCAGGCGTCCGGTCTCAAACCGAACCGTGCGGGTGCCGAATGAGCCGTTGTCGATGGTGGCTTCGGCGAACTGAATTTCTGGACCCTCCATTGGGTCCTCCTTTTCTCTCAAGAGAGCCGTGCATCGTCGTTGTGCACGTGCTTTGCCATTGGGATCGGCGCTGCCTGCGGCGGCGCCACGGGGGCGGTGTTGCCAGGTGCCCCGCTCTCATGCGAAGAAGCGGCCACCTCACATGTCGTGGAGGTGGCCGCTCCATCGAATGGAACGATTATCGGCGCAGACCGAGGCGCTTGATCAGCGCGCGGTAGCGGGTGACGTCGGTGGCCTCGAGGTAGCGCAGCATGCGCTTGCGACGACCGACCAGCAGCAGCAGACCCCGGCGGCTGTGGTGATCGTGCTTGTGCTCACGCGAGTGTTGGGTAAGGTCCAGGATGCGGCGCGTGAGCATCGCGATCTGGACCTCGGGGGAACCGGTGTCGCCCTCTTTGGTGGCGTACTCGGTCATGATCTCTTGCTTGACAGCACTGTCCAGGGGCACGCAGTATCTCCTCGGTAATTTTCGTTGCGCGGTGCCTTGGGGCAGGTTCACCCAGGCTCTCTGTATCCGCGGCCGGTTGCACGGCAGGATCTAGGCTACCAGCGGCGAAGGGCCGCCCCTAATCGCAGATCTTGCGTCGTTCCTGCTGCTCGGCAGACAAGTGGACGCAGTGGTCCCAAACTTGTAGTGTACAAATTAATGACAAGTTCCCGGTTTCGCCAGATCGCCGACGACCTGCGTGAGCGGGTTGCCCTCGGCGAGTTCGGCGACCAGGGCGCCCTGGACAGCGAGTCTGCCCTGTGCGTTCGATACGCCGTCAGCCGGGTGACCGTCCGCCGGGCGCTGGAGATGCTGCGCGAGCAGGGGCTGGTCGAGAGTCGGCAGGGCTCTGGCTGGTTCGCGACCGGAGGCTTGTTCCACCAGACGTTGGCNCTGGGGACCTTCCGCCATGCGGCTTCGGCAGTGACCGAATCTGGCAGGGCGATNACGCGTNGCGTGGTCGAGTTCGGGTACCGCCAGGCCTCCCCGGCACTTGCCTCGGCGCTCGGCCTGCTGGCCCTCGACGACGCCGTGGACGACACAGCCACGAACCACACAGCCACCGCCGCCGACGCGCTGCACAGTCGCTCCGTGCGAACGGTCGACGGTGTACCGCTGGACCTGGTCGCCGAGTGGGTCCCGACCGCCATCGGCGGGCGGGTCAGCCGTGCCGATGCCACTGACCCCGGCATCTGGGCCAGCCTTCAGCGCGACGGACACCGCATCGCCTCCGTCCGTCAGAGCATCACCGCCGGTATCGCGAATGCAGACGACGCCGAGTTGCTCGACGTCGCGCTCGGCGCGCCGCTACTGCTGGTACGACGGCTGGCCCTGGACAAGGACCAGGCACCGCTCGCGCTCTCAGACCACCGCTACCTCGCCCACCGGTTCAGCCTCGAAGTGGAGTTCAACGGCTGGCCGGGGGCCGGAACCGACACCCCGCCTGGCCTGCGCGAGCGCGGAGCCCAGACACCCGCCGTACCAACCGATGTGAAGGAGAACGACTCATGAAGGTGCTCGTTACCGGTGGCGCAGGCTTCATCGGCACCAACTTTGTCCAGCGCACCCGCTTGACCCGCCCCGACTGGAAGCTCACCGTCCTTGACGCCCTGACCTACGCAGGTTCGTTGGACAACCTTGCTCCGGTTGCCGACGAGATCGAGTTCGTCCATGGGAACATCGCTGACGCCGACCTGGTCGACCGGCTGGTCGCGGACGCCGACGTCATCGTCCACTTCGCGGCCGAGTCGCACAACGACAACTCCCTGGATGACCCGTGGCCGTTCATGGAGTCCAACATCATCGGCACCTACCGGCTGCTCGAGGCAGCCCGCAAGCACCAGGTGCGCCTGCACCACATCTCGACCGACGAGGTCTACGGCGATCTCGAGCTCGACGACCCCTCGCGTTTCACCGAGCAGACACCGCTGAACCCCTCGAGCCCTTACTCGGCCAGCAAGGCCAGCGCAGACCTTCTGGTACGCGCGTGGATCCGCTCGTTCGGCCTCCAGGCGACGCTGTCCAACTGCTCCAACAACTACGGCCCCTACCAGCACGTCGAGAAGTTCATCCCCCGCCAGATCACCGGCATTCTTGGCGGCGTCAAGCCCAAGCTGTACGGCACCGGTGCCAACGTGCGCGACTGGATCCACGTGGACGACCACAACGACGCCATCGTGACGATCCTGGAGAAAGGCCGGCTCGGTGAGACCTACCTCATCGGCGCCGACGGCGAAATGGACAACCGCCAGATCGTGGCGCTGCTGCTGGAGCTGATGGGAAAGCCAGCCGACTGGTTCGACCTCGTATCCGACCGCCCCGGCCATGACATGCGCTACGCCATCGACTCCGGCAAGCTTCGGGCCGAGACGGGATGGTCCCCGCAGTACCAGGACATCCGCGCCGGGCTCACCCAGACAATCCAGTGGTATCGCGACCACGAGTCCTGGTGGGCCCCGACCAAGGCGCGCACCGAGCAGACCTACCAGCGTCTGGGCCGCTGAGCCTGAAGAGCGGCTACCACATCGCCGCGTGTGCCTGCCATGAGCTTGACCGGAGCAAAGGTGAGGTTCGTGGCCTGCTTGTCCCGACCGAGATAGTGAGGACAGCGCCCTCATCGACCCTCATGTGGCGGTGGTCGTCGATGGCGCCGGCATCCCTACGTCCCTGCGGTCCGGGTGCTCTCATTCGGTCGCGTGGTATTCCCGCACCTTGGCCGCAAGGCTTCAACAACGACTCGCAGACCGAGGAGCGGCAGCGGCAGACCCTTGCCTCGCGGTAGGTCAAGGTCCACGATGACGTCACCCTCATCAGCGCACGTTTCCACCATGAGCGGCGGCCGTCGCCAGAGGCCGCCGAGTCTGAGAGCCGCTGTCAGGGCTGCGACCGGATCGCATCGTAGATCCGACGGACGGCGGGCGCGGAGGTCTCTGCACCCGTGCCCCCTTGCGAAACCACGACAACGACCGCATATCTGGGCCGGTTGGCCGGGGCGTAGCTCGCGAACCACGACGTACTCTGCTTGCCGAAGACCTCGGCTGTACCGGTCTTTCCGGCCACGGGATAGGTCGCCAGCGGGAAGCCCGCAAACGCCGCCTTGGCAGTTCCGCCGGTGACAACACCCTGGAGTGCGGAGTGCAGGAACGCCAGCATGCTCGAACCTAGTCCAACCTGCCCGCGTGCCACCGGCTCGATGGTCCTGACCGACGTCCCGTCGGGCTTGGCAAAGCCCGCAGCAATCTGCGGGGTCCACAGCGTCCCGCCATTGGCGATCGCGGCGTAGGCCGATGCCAGCTGCAATGGGGTAACTGCCACGTCGCCCTGCCCGACGGCGAAGTTGGCCGCATCGCCGGCCCGGAACTGGAACCCGCTGCTGCAGTTCTCAACCGCCAGAGCGCTGAGATAGGCAGCCCGTGCGGAATCGTTCTTGGCTACGTCGGGATATCCGCTCCGGGCTCGCGCGCAGCTGTCGGCCTTGGTGTCCNGCCAAGTCTGCTTCTTCCAGGACCGGTCCGGAATCCGGCCGGTNCTCTCCCCCGGCAAGTCGATACCCGTCCTGACACCGAGCCCGTAGGCCTTGGCCATGGCCACGAAAGGGTCGCGNGCATCAGAGGTGGCGCCCAGTCCCCCTTGGGCGAGCCATGACTGGTAGGCGAGCTGGTAGAAAATCGTGTCGCAGGAGATGACGATCGCNGTGTGCAGACTGATCACGCCGTAGGGCTTGGACTCGTAGTTGTGNAAGTCCCTGTTGCCGACCCGGACGCTCGAGCCGCAGTTGTAANTCCCCGACAGGCTGTTGCCGGCTGNGACCGCCGCCGGCAGGGAGATCACCTTGAACGTCGAGGCCGGGGCGAACGCCGAGGACGTCAGCCTGTTGATCAACGGCCCGCCCGCGCGAGCATCGGTCAGGTTCGCAAGCTCAGGGCCGCTGATGCCTCCCGTCCAGACCTCGGGCCGGTATGTCGGGTAGCTCGCTGCCGCCACGACCGCACCATTGGTGACATCCATGACCACTGCCGCTCCCGAGTCCGCCTTCCACCCGTGGGAGCGCGCGGCGGTTACCGCACCCGACAATGCCTTCTCGCTGGCTGCCTGTATCGGAGCGCTCAGGTGGGTGATCACGTCCTGGCCGGGGACGGCGTTGATGGCCGAGATCTGGCCTGTGACAACGCCTCTCGGGTCGATGGAAACGGTCGTGCGGCCGCTGACGCCACGAAGGACCGCGTCGTACTGTGCCTCCAGACCGGACCGGCCGATCAGCTCCGTGTCGGCGATCTGCCCCCGTGTGTGCGCGACGTCATCCATGGTGGCTCGGTCGAGATAGCCCAGAACATGACTCGCCTGCAGTCCGTCCGTGTGTGGGTAGAAGCGCCCGGGCTCGGCCACGACCGCGATACCGGGGAAGTCCTCTGGTCGCTCGAGCAGGCCCAAGGTCCGCTGTGGGTCGACCCCCCTGGCTATCGGGATTGCCTGGTCTGGCGTGCCGTTGAAACACCAGGGCGCTTTGGGCGCCCCTGCGCTCCCACACAGGTGTGTTGCGCCCCATAGCTGTGTGAACGGCACACCGAGCAGGGCTGCGACCCGTCCGATCAGGTCATGTCCCCCATCCCTGGCGGTCAACAGGGCCGAGCGCTCGACCGTCACCGAGGCTGCAAAGGTGTTGCCTGCCAACGGCTTCAGCGCGGCGTCGAGGATCCGGCCGCGGACCGCGGGCTGGGTGATGGCACGCGTATTCACCATCTCTGCTGCGCGGACGTAGGTATCGCGCTCGCCAATCTGGACCATCGCCAGCCGGCCGACGAGCGCGCCCAGGAGTGCGACCACCAGAACCACGAATACCCACAGTCTGGTCTGGCGGGGACCGCGGGACGACATGAGCACAGTCATGCCGGACCCCTGCGAATCAGCTGGCGTTCGGTGCGAATCAAGATCGGTACGACGGCCACCCCCACGGCCGTCGTCAACGCGATCGACCAGCCCGCGGCGACCCAGTGAACAGCCCACCCGCTCGCGACAGCTCGCAGGATGCCCAGGGCTGCAACGGTGCTCGCTGCCGCGAGGGTGGCCAGCGGCGGCAGGAACACGGATCGACTGCCATCGCGATGCCAGAGCCCCGATACCGCCCCTGCCGTGGCGTACGTCAGTGCCGCCACGCCGAGGGTCGCCGCAGCCGGGGGCATGAGGTCGACGACCCAGCCGGCACCAAGCCCAACGAGAGCGCCCCTGGTGGGGCCGCCGAGCAAGCCGGCGGCCACGACCACGAGCAGAACCAGATCGGGACCCAGGGAACCGACCCGCGGGAGTACCACTGTGGACAGGGCCGCGGCCAGCACAACGAGCGCCGCGCGCAGCAGCCCGAGCAGGCTGATCGGCGAACTCATTTCGTCGGGCTCAAGACTGGATGTCTCGGGAGAGATCTCTGGGTGGACAAGACCACGGCGACCACGTCCAGCGTGGCGATACGGACGGCTGGTTCAACGACGGCAGTGGAGGTCAGCTGTCCGTGATCCGGGTCGACCGAAACCACTGTCCCGACGGGGATGCCCGCCATGAATGGCCGCCCGCCGACGCTGCCCAGGGTCGTGACCCAGTCGCCCACCACCACGGTCCCGTGCTCGAGCAGCGCGAGACTCAGGCGCCCGGGTTCGCTCGGGGTCACGGCGAGGCTCGCCCTGGCCGAAACCGAACCGAGCCGGCCCTCTGCGCCCACCCGGACGCCTACCGTGAGGTTGCGATCACCGACGATCAGCACGTCCGAGGTCCACTCGGCCACAACGATCACTCGGCCCACCAGCCCCCCTCCGGCGATCACGGTCAGGTCCTTGGTGACGCCATCGCGGGATCCGACGTCGATCGTGACCCGGCGATCATCCGACGATGTTGCCGGGGTGAACGCAACGACCCGCGCAGCAAGCAGCGTGGCGCCCTTGGCTGAGGGTGAGGCCAGCAGGGAGGTGACCCCCCGAGCCTGCCGCAGGTTCGCCTCGTCCTGTAGGCGCGCCACCTCGAGCTCATCCCGCTCATGGGTCAGTCTCACGACATCCTCATTGCGGCCTGCCGTCATGGCCGTTTCAAGCGGCCCCAACGCCGCTGCGGCGCCGGTGCGTACAAAGGAAGTCGACCCGGGTCGGGACAGATCGAGCCCCAGCAGGAACACCGTGGCGAGGATCAGGACCGCCAGAGTCCGTCGACGTTGAGGCTGGGTCACGGCAGGTCAGAACCGTTGCGTACCAATGAGAACGCGCTTGAGTGAGCTGAACTCCTCAACGCAGCGACCCGACCCGTGGACGACGGAGCGCAGTGGGTCATCGGCCACTCGCACCGGCACCCCGAGCTCGTGGCGCATACGTTCGTCCAGCCCGCGTAGCAGTGCTCCCCCGCCAGTCAGCACGATCCCACGGTCGAGGATGTCGCCGGAAAGCTCCGGAGGACACACATCCAAGGTGACACGCACCAGCTCGATGATCTGCAGCACCGGAGCCTCGATCGCACGGCGCACCTCTGGTGATGAGATGGTGATCGTCTTGGGCAGCCCGGTTGCGAGGTCACGTCCCCGGACCCGGGTGCTGAGCTCCTCTGCCAGCGGGAACGCTGAGCCAGCCGCGACCTTGATGTCCTCGGCACTCCGCTCACCCAGCAGCAGGGAGTACTCACTCTTGATGTGGCTGATGATCGCCTCGTCGATCTCGTCACCGCCCACGCGCATCGACCTGGAGTTGACGATGCCGCCCAGGCTGATGACCGCGACGTCGGTCGTGCCGCCACCGACGTCGACCACGGTGCTCGCAGCGGTGTCGTTGACCGGGAGGTCGGCACCGATCGCAGCGGCCATCGGCTCCTCGATGACATAGACCCGGCGCGCACCAGCACGGGTTGCGGCATCCTCGAGTGCCCGGCGCTCCACACCGGTCACCTGGCTCGGTACGCAGACCACCATGCGAGGTCGAATCAGTCGAGAAGGCCGGACCTGGTCGATGAAGTAGCGCAGCATCCGCTCGGCGATGTCAGGATCGGAGATGACACCGTCCTGCAGGGGCCGGATCGCGTGCACGTTCCCGGGCGTGCGGCCGAGCATCTCCTTGGCCCGGGCACCCGCGGCGACCAGCCGTCCTGTGCCGGCCTCGATAGCGACTACCGACGGCTCATCAAGGACGACCCCGTGGCCTCGCTCGTAGACCAGGGTATTGGCGGTGCCGAGGTCGACAGCGAGATCTCGCCCCAACACCGGCCATCCGCGCATACCTGAGATCGTACGTGTCACCAGTAGAGGTCACCCACGCCTCCGAACCGTGTTGCGCACGCATTTCCGGTATGCCATTCGTGCGACTTCACAGCGCGGGTCAACCCTGGTTTGAGCCCGCGTCGAAGCCACGAACTGGCCCTATGACAGACAGAGGGCCGACCAGCCCCGTGTGCCACGGCCCGGTGACATCCCGTCAAGGGATCAGATGGTGGCCTCAGCTGGCCGGCCCGCGGAGGTCCCAGCGGTTGCCGCCAATGTCTCGAAATACTGCGACCTTGCCGTAGGGCTCAACACGTGGCTCGGTGACAAACTCGACTCCGGCTGAGGTCATCCGCGCATCGGAGGCGTCAGACTCCCCATCCGAAGGAAGAAGCCAGCCCGGTCCGCGACCTGGTTACCGACGACCGGGGTCTGGGTCGGGCCGGCCGCGCGCGATAGCAGCAATGCGATGGCAGCTCTGGGTGGTCGCACGACGACCCATCGTTTCGGACGGCCGTCGTTGGTCGCGGACGGTGAGTCCTCAACGAGCTCAACGCCCAGCGAGTTGACGAAGAAATCGATAGCGAGGTCGTGGTCCGTCACCACCGCAGCGACGAGCTCGAGATCCACGCAGCAACACTAGGCATCTTCCAGTGACCGGGAGCAGAACCTGCGCTGCCCCTGTCGGGAGCGGCTGTCCCTGCACTCTGCTTTGTCGAGCCGCCCTCGGCTGCACGGGTGACCTTCCTCGAGCCTGTGACACTGTCCGGAGACTTGGTGGTCCTGGACCCGCTACGCGTTGATGATCACGACGCCTTGGTCGAGGCCGCCGCGGACGGCCATCTCTGGACTCTTACGTACACCGGAGTTCCGCGCCCTGAGGAGATGCACACCGCCATCGACGGGTACCTCGCCCAGCAGGCCGAGGGCACGATGATGGCGTTCACGATCCGGCGGCGCGACACCGGACTCGTCATCGGCATGACGACCTTCTGCAATGTCGATGCCGGGAACCGACGCGTCGAGATTGGCAGCACCTGGAACGCGCGGTCGGTTCATCGCAGCGGCGCCAACACCGAGTGCAAGCTGCTCCTGCTCAGCCATGCGTTTGATCAGCTGGACTGCATTGCCGTGGAGTTCCGCACCCACTGGCTGAACCAGCAGTCCAGGAGGGCTATCGAACGACTGGGAGCCAAGCAGGATGGCGTTCTCCGAAGCCATAGGCTCATGCCCAACGGCTCGCTGCGCGACACCGTTGTGTTCTCAGTTACCCAGGCTGAATGGCCCGCTGTTCGAAACGAGCTACGGCGGCGTCTGGCTGAACCGCGGTAGACCAGCACATCCAGTGCTAGTCGGTTCAACCGTGCGCAAGCCGGCGGGTGTTGCCACCGCGGCTATCGAGGCGCTGCTTGTCCACTTTGCCGACGTCCGCGGCCGGGCGGTCACCCCAAGCGCGCGCAACAGTCTCGCGCCGAGCCCGCAGCCACGAGCCTTGACTGCGACATGGACCCGGGTGACCTCCCCACATGCGGAAGAAAAGGCAGCCCGCCGCATTCGCCGACGCCGAGCCACCGATTCTGCAGCTTCCTGGGCTACCAGCAGGCAGGGTGTCTCCGGGTGGCCATTGACGACGAGGATCGCCCTCGTGCTTGGGGCCTGGGAGATGTCGTTGACGGATGCGCCCACGTCGAGCAGGTGTCGGTTCGACCGGATGCGGCACGCCAAGGCTTGGGCCGGAGGCCTCGAGTGAGACGGACCCCCCATGCGCCACACCGGTAGATGATCAGTCGACCGGCGAGCCTGGTTCCGGCGGGGCCGAGTTACCCGTCTCGGTCAGGGACTGGCGCAACCGGGCCCACTGATGAGTCCAGCTCTCCAGCGGTGCCAGCGACTTCTCGAGTACATCCAGCTGGTGGTCGAAAGCCGACAACTCCGCCTGAAGCGCCTGCACCGTCAACCTCTGGGCATGGAGCTCCTCGACCAGGACCTCGAACTCGGCGATGAACGGCGGCGCCAGCTCTGCGAGCTGCTGAAGGGACTTCAGCAGCCGGTTCACGGTCGCCGGGACAGGCTCAGGCAGTGCCCCCAGAGCCCCGCCTCCCACCGACCCGACGAGGTTGGCCACGGCGCCGGTCGCGCCACGAACTCGTCCATTGCAGACTGCAGCAAGCCGTTTCGATGCGTCTCGCCCTCGTCAGCCATCGCCACCGCCCTCGTCCGGCATCCATTCGGGCCCGATCCGATTATCCGCCCCGGACGCCGTCTCGGGCCGCACGCCACGACCATTCTGGGTTTCGAAGGAAAACGACAACCAGGGATCGCGGGCACTCGTTGCTGGGCTACTGATGCCGCTGAGCCGCGGCGTACTCCAAGCGACGACGGCTCCACTCTGCCCGCAGGTCGTCATCGTCCATGACGATCGCGACGGTCGGACAGTCTTGCGGCCCGGTCCTGGCGTCTGGATGGCACAACGTGCACGGCTGTCCTGAACGCAGGGGGCAAGGGGCATCCCGGTGCACGCGTCTTTGGTTGAGCGCCAGGTCCATCACGGTTCCAGTGTCGCACTTGCCTCGGAGCGACCCGCATTTGTGCTTCGAGCCCGGTGATCACAGTCGTGAAGCACATCGGGATCTTCCTGTTCACTGATGTCGAGGAGCTGTACGCCGTCGGTCCGTGGTCCGGCGGGTTCAAGTAGAGCACGACAACGTCGATGAGCTTCTCCTCAAAGGCCGGGTCGCCCGAGAGTCTGAACGTCTTGACCAGGTGCGGCTTGAGGCCGCGCCCGGACCAGATCCGCTGAACCGTGGCCGGACTGNCCCCGACCGCCTTGGCCCATTGACCGGCNGCTCCAATGCGNTTCACCGGAAGGCTTTTCGTGCTGTGTCAGGCGGACGATCTCCTCGAGATTGGCCGCCGAGATCCCCGGCTTGCGACCACGCCCCGCACGCACCTGGCCGAACTTGGACAGCCCCTCGTCAGCGAACCTGCCCCGCCACGAGCCGGCCGTGACCGGGGTAACCCCAACCGCCGCGGCGATCTTGGCGTTGGCCACACCGTCGACGGCCATCAACAACACCTTGGCCCGTTTCACCTCACGATGTGCCGCTGTCAAGGACCGGGCCGGCACCGTCAACGCCTCGCGCTGACCAGCAGACATGACCAACGGGGCTGTAGTCTTGTTCATGCGAACAGCCAGCCAAAACACGGCTACGCATTGTGGAGACACCCCGCTAGATCCAGCTGGGCAGCCACATCCGCCTCTGCCACTGCACGTAGGGAATGACCTGCGCGGTGTAGATCGGGTAGAAGAAGGCGAAGCAGGCGACGCTGGCGACCACGAAGATTCCGGCCATCAGCAGGCCGAGCTGGCGGTGACGAGGCGAGGCTTTGGGTCCGCCGATGCCGAGCCCGAGAACATATACGACGGCGAGCACGACGTACGGCACGAACGCGACCTCGTAGAAGCTGAAGATGGTGCGGTGCTGATAGTTGAACCACGGCAGGTACCCGCCCGCCAGACCTGCCAGGATCGCGCCGGCGCGCCAGTCGCGGTGCAGGGCCCACATGAACAGCAGGACGAAGATCGCGATCACCGCGCCCCACCACAGCGTCGGGGTGCCGATCGAGGTGATGGCCTTGGCGCATTGTGCGACCACGCAGCCGTCCTGGCCCTTCTTCGGCCCCTCGTAGTAGAAGGAGGTTGGTCTGCCCTGGATCAGCCACGACCATGGGTTGGTCTTGTACGGATGGTCCGAGGTCACGCTGATGTGGAAGGCGTAGATCTCCTGGTGGTAGTGCCACCATGAACGCAGGGAGTCGGGCACCCACGCGAAGGTGGTTGCCTTGTTGGTCGCCGCCCACTGACGGTCGTAGGCATCCTTGGATACGAACCAGCCGGTCCAGGAGGCGGTGTACACGGAGACCGTCAGGAACACCATCAGCAGACCGGCATACAGCCCGTCCAGCACGACGGCGCCCCACCACCAGCGGCGTACGCCGGCAGCGCGGCGGGCGCCCATGTCCCAGAAGACGGTCATCAGACCGAAGGCGACCAGGAAGAACACACCAGACCACTTGGTGCCCGTCGACAGCCCGAGGCAGATGCCGGCGACCCAGCGCCAGGGGCGCCAGCCGAGCCAGGGACCGTACTTCATGGGGTCGCGTCCGGCGCTCTTGATGCCAGCGGATCTTTTTGCGACTTGCAGTTCCCCCACCTTGCGCGCCAGCAGCTCGCGGGAGTGGTCGCGGTCGATGAGCAGGGCGCAGAAGGCGGCGAACGCCCAGAACATCACGATGAGGTCCAGCAGACCGGTCCGCGAGTGGACGAAATGCTGGCCGTCGAAAGCCAGGAGGATGGCGGCGATAGTGCCGAGCAGCGTCGACCCGAACATACGCCGGGCCGCGCGGCCGATCATCAGGATCGAGAGGGTGCCGAGCAGGGCGACCGAGAACCGCCATCCGAACGAGCTGGTTGCGCCGAATAGGTGCTCGCCGAACCCGATGATCCACTTGCCGACCGGGGGATGGACCACGAGGTCGCCCTCGGTGCCAAAGACGTTCGGGGTTCCATTGGTGAACAGCGCATCCGGGCTCTTGATGCTCGCGGCGACTCTTCGCTCCTGGCCGTACTTGAACATCGAGATGCCCTGTTTGACGTAGTACGTCTCATCGAAGACAAGCTGGTGGGGTCGACCGAGCTGCCAGAACCGAAGGAAGCCGCCCACGGCTGCGATGATCAACGGCCCCAACCAGCCCCACAACACGTCGCTGGGCCGGTATCCGAGCAGCCGTGAGCGCAGCTGCTCAGTGGGGGTCATGGCGAACATCGTATGCAGCGCAACTCCCACCACGCGAACCTGTCTGACGTGAAGTGGGCGTCGATGCGACGGCGAACCAAGACCGGGAGAGCGCGAACTGAGAGGATCGACGGCGTGACAAACTCCGTAGCCGGCGTCCTCGTCCTCGCTGCCACCCCGATCGGCGACCCACGGGACGCAGCCCCGCGACTCACCCAGGAGATCCTGACCGCCGACGTGGTCGCTGCCGAGGACACACGGCGCTTCAGTCGTCTGTGCCGCTCGCTGGAGGTCAAGCCGTCGGGGTCGGTCGTGAGCTATCACGAGCACAACGAGGCGACGCGCACCGAAGATCTGCTGGCCAGGCTGGTGGGTGGGGCGCGAGTGCTGGTGGTGACCGATGCCGGAATGCCGTCAGTGTCAGACCCGGGGTATCGCCTGGTTGTCGCAGCGGTCCAAGCCGGCGTGAAGGTGACCTGCGTGCCTGGTCCGAGCGCAGTTCTCATGGCACTCGCGGTCTCCGGGTTGCCGGTGGATCGCTTTTGTTTTGAAGGATTCCCGTCGCGGAAGGCAGGGGAGAGGCTACGTTCCTTCCAGGCGCTGGCTCGGGAGCGGCGGACACTGATCTTCTTCGAGGCGCCGCATCGTCTGGACCCGACACTGGCAGCGATGGCTGAGGCGTTCGGCCCTGATCGCCCAGCGGCGGTGTGCCGCGAGCTGACCAAGACGTATGAAGAGGTGAAGCGGGGCACTCTGGGCGAACTGGCGGCGTGGGCGGCCAAGGGTGTCAAAGGCGAGATCACCGTAGTGGTCGGCGGGGCACCAGCTGAAGTGAGTGACCCTGAGGCGGCGGTGGCCGAGATACAGGCTCGCGTTGCCGGCGGTGAGCGGCTGAGAGACGCGTGCGCCGAGGTGGCCGCGGCGACGGGACTGAGCCGTAACGACCTCTACAACGCGGCATTGGCCGCTCGACGATGAGGTGGGCCGGGAAATGCGACCCGAGGTGGCAGGGCCCTCAGCCCTGAGTGGTCACCGGTTGGCGATCTGGGCGGCTGCGGCCCGCAGCGAGGGGTTGGCACTTGAGGATGGTCCTCCGTCGACGAAACCCGCCTCCGCCACCCGGATGACTGCGCCCATCTGGACGGAGGCATAACCCGAGTNCGGCATCGCGGCAGGTGCGCCCGGGAAGGTCTTGCCCTCAAGCAGCAGATCGTTGAGGTTTCCGGTTCCGTTGGCGTCCAGGACCTGTTTGATCGATGCTGCTGACTCGGCGGATGCCATCCGAATGCGTGACACGACAAAGAGCACAGGGCGACCGCTGACCCGGCCGGTTGCCAGAGACCGCGTCGCGTTCACACAGTTCTGGGTTTCGAACGAGTTCTTCGTCTGCCCGCGCGAGTGGCTCGCGCAGTCCGTAATCACATCCGTGACCCTTACGACATAGGCAGGTGGCGCGGAGGTTCGCAGGGCCAGGGACGTCGGCCCGGACTGGGAGCTGGCTGGCCGTGACAATGCGAAGCCGCTCGCGATCAGCACGGCGGCCACGGCGCCGCCCGCGACCAGAACCCATGGGGATGGCAGGCGCATCTTGGGACGAGCCGGGGGTGTGGCCGGCGCTTCGACAGGCTGAGCGAGCGGCGGGACGGTGATCGCAGGCTGCTCAACCGTCGCGTCGGCACCGGCAACGGACGGGGGACCGGGCCGGGCATCGCGCTCGGCGGTTCGGCGCACCAACTCGGCGATATGAGCAGCGGAGTCCTCCGCGTCGGAGCTCGAGCCGGAAGCCGTCGAGGCGTCGCGCGGTGCGTCCCCAGGGGAGTCCACGTGCTTGCGGGTATCTCGTTCAAATGGGGACATTGCCCTCCAGCATGCCTGTCCGGAGGGTCATGCTCCAACTTATGCCCTAGATCCGGCCCGTCCCGGCGTGCTCAGCAGTCGACCCAGTGGCACTCGACTTCGGGCCTTGTGGCGCAGCCGTAACGCGAGCGCCGGGACGACCCGTGCGGAGTCGGCGAGATACGGGAGGTAACGGCGCGCAGTCACCCGTGA
>JGI20173J14856_1000160_pt1 | contig 16442 bp, 15 predicted proteins | sample NGESurdeep072012_8_FD_14856 | JGI IMG/M metagenome (IMG submission 14856)
TTTTTGATCGATTTGCGAAACATGGGTGAATTATGAATCGAGCGGCAGCCTGATTCGAGTACCTCGGGCACGCAATCTTCACGCCTTTTGAATCGTAGTACGACTTTAGCATTGATCCATCTTCCCGTTGGAGAGCAATGATCACGCCTCAATGACATCGCCTCGGAGTGCGTTGATGCCGCGAAGCATCCAATGCATCGCCGTCGCGATTTTCACGGCAGCGACGGTTATTGTGTCGCCCGCCTGCTGGCTGCTGGGCGCACCTCATTCTACCGCGCCCGCCTATCGGCGCTGGGCAGGGTTAGCGAGCGAATCGCTGAGGTGCGGCTGGGTCAGGATGAAATCGTCATCAATGTCGAGTCTGACGCCGTGACCATCGTGCGCGAGAGCGATTGGGGCGGAATGAGGAAGGTATATCGCGGTGAAACCTAACCTCAATCAGCGAGTAGTGGATAAACCGGCGCAATCTTGTTGTGCCGATGACTCGGGCTCGAATATAAGAGAGGGAGCAAGTTCAATGGCAGCGGTTGTGGAGTTGGTGATGTCGGGGAAGGCTCCGAAGCCTCCCCTAAAGTGGGCCGGGGGGAAGCGCTGGCTCGTTGCCGACCTCGTGGATCTCTGGAATCAGAATCGTTCACGTCGATTCGTCGAACCGCTTTGCGGCGGGTTGGCGGTGTCGTTGGGACTCGTCCCAGACACTGCTCTCATCAATGACATCAATCCTCACGCCGTCAACTTCTATCGTCACCTCCAGAAGGGGCTTCGCATTTCATTAAAAATGAAAAATGACGAGACCTACTTCTACACGCGCCGAACGCGCTTCAACCAGCTTATCCGTCAAGGCAAAGCCGACAGCGTGGAGGCTGCATCGCTTTTTTACTATCTGAACCGAACCTGCTTCAACGGTTTGTGCCGCTTCAACAGCAAGGGTGAGTTCAATGTGCCATTCGGCAAGTACAAGAATATCAATTACAAGAAAGACTTTGGCGAGTACGTTTCGGCGTTTGCTGGTTGGGAGTTCTCGTGCGGTGATTTCGATCGTCTCGCGCTGAAGCCGGATGATTTCATTTACGCAGATCCTCCCTATGACGTAGAGTTTACGCAGTACTCTAAAGAGAATTTTGGCTGGAATGACCAAGTCCGACTGGCGAACTGGTTGGCGCGTCATACGGGTCCAGTTGTGCTGTCCAACCAAGCCACAGAGCGTATCCAGGCGTTGTACCGCGACCTCGGTTTTGAGGTCACTACGTTGGACGCCCCGCGTCTAATCAGCTGCACGGGTGACCGCTCGCCTGCTCGTGAAGTACTCGCGTTCCGGAATCTCTGAACGGGGTCATATGGCACCTCGTGATACGGGTACCGGGGCGGTTCTTGAGAAAATGATTCTGCCGGCACTGGACCGGGGCGGTTACTCCTACCAAACCCAAGTCCGAATCGGAACGCGGCTCGGCGGCGGAGCACACGTTGTTGACATCGTTGCGCAAAAGGCTGGGGCAGTGTTCCTGGTTTCGATGAAGTGGCAACAGGTGTCCGGGACCGCTGAGCAAAAGGTACCGTTTGAAGTAATCTGCCTGGAGGAAGCCCTGAAAATTGGAAAGTTCCAATGCGCTTACTTGGTGCTCGGCGGCGACGGCTGGAAGCTCAGAACCTTCTACACGAGCGGCGGATTGGACCAATACCTGAAGTGCTCCGGGAGGGTGAATATCCTCACACTGGAGGGCTTCATCGCTAAAGCAAACATGGCAACCTTGTAAGCGTACAGGGGGGCGATTCTAATGCCGAGACCGGAGAACACCGAGAATCAGCGAAACGTTTTTGATTTCCTTCTTGAACACCTTAAGTCACTGGACACCTTCACAAAGGATGAACTTCAGAAGGTGACTGACTGGACAGGTAAATCATTTCCTACCTACTGGTCGAAGCAGTATAAACAGTTTGTCAGCTCTGCCGGTGGAGATTTAGTCCGCGTCAGCGATGCTTTCCGGCCTTATGCGAAATGGGAAGCGTTTCAACGGCATGTCACTCAGGTACGTGGATCGTCCGACTATACGCTGTTTCGCCACGACGCTGTCCTCATATTCGAGTTCTTCATGCCGCTGACAAATGAAACGCATCTACGAATTGCGCTCGACGCGCTGTTTTACAAAGATACCATTCGTGCGCGCCTCAAGGCTCTCAACCGCGCCAAGTTGAGGACTCAGTTCCCCCTTCGTGATGGTGAAGGCGAAGAAGCACACCTTGACCGGCTATGCGATTGGCTCGCGACGCGGTTTCAGGGCTATTCAATTTCGACTGTGAACGGACGGTTCCGAGCTCAGAACCTGATGAGCATCATGGAAGCTGCAAGAATCGAAGAGAACTTCGATCGCTATCTTATAGATGAGACCACTGCAATTGTCAGATTCATTTTTCCTTGCGACAAACCCGCCAGACGCCACGTTGGACCAGCCGACGAATTTGAAGATCCAGACCCAGACCCCAACGACAGTAGTGGTCGAGAGGAAGCCAAGAGGGTACGATGGTTCTTCAATGCGCTCTTTGTTCAGAGCATAATACAAGTTGTCAACGGCGAGGCCGAAATCTGGATGGTTGAGAGTGGGCTAAGAAATAGACTTCATATCTGGAGGGTTGAGCCTGAGGGCAACGCTTGAATTGATATGGCTGAGCAAGACCTTGCGCGCCAATGGCTGCGCGAAAACGGGTACGAAGAAATTGCCGACCTCATCGACAACTTCATCTTGGAGTGGAAGGCGGCGGGTAAACGCACGCGTCGGAACTGGTGGGAGATGCTGGCGGGCGGCAGCCAAGGTAACCCCCGCACAATCAATGGTAAAGAATTCCCGGTCTTAAGGGCCGCACAAATTCGACAAGGCTTACCGGTTACTCCGAACGCTATTTGGCGCAGCGAAGAGAACGCACCTCCGCCTGCGCCTCGCGTGACCGGACGATGGCCAAAGCGGCGTCGGAAATCAGCGCGGCAGACCGTGAAGAACCGTCCCCGCGTCGTGAAGTCAGGAACTTCGCATCGCATACATGGGGATCTCCCGCGCCGCGCTTAGGTCGCCGCTCGGCTAAATTTCGCGTGGCAAAAGACAGCGATGAATCGTGATGTAGTCGAGCAGGCTACCTGGTTCTGTATTAACTGCGAAGCGTTGGAGCCGGGTTCCGATTTGCTCATTGTCGCGCCGGGAGATGATCCAGCCTCAGCCCCTAGTGTTGCGGAGAGTCCTGCAAGCATTCTCGCCATCCCTGAAGAGTTTCTGCGGTGCGGTACTTGCAAATCAGAGAAAGTGCGGATTCCAGAAAGAATTGAGCCCGACTAATCCCTAGCCCGCTAACCGTCGATCTCCGGGTTAACAGCACTCCCGCTCAATAGAATCAGCACTTCCATAACCGAGCGAGCGGCACAAGTAATCGCGGAGTAATCGCGGCAGTGAGTTTCGCGACGGAAATGGTGCCACCGGCCGCCAAGCGGCCGGCCTCCTCTCCCGTAAAAGTAACGAGCGAGGTGGAACCGGGATTCTTCGCTGCGCTCGAGAATGACACAAAAAAGTTCTATCAGGGCGAAGCCTGCATCCAGCGGCGGTGCCGATTCTCTTTTCACTTTTCACTGGATGCCGGGGTCACCCCTGCAGCGCGCGGACTCTTCCACCGCGTAGTCGCGAAAAGATGCGCTGCGCAGATTTTCGCGTCTTCTCACCGCGGGTGCAGGGGCCGCAGCCCCTGCCGCACACCGCGCAGGTGATTCTTCCTTCATGCCGCCCGCCCTTGGCGGGCTCGCCCCTGCCAACGGCTTAATACTGCGCTGCCGTCGCCACGGCCAGGGGTCACCCCTGCAAACCCACCGCGGGTTTCGCACACAATTTTGATCGATTCGCGAAACAGGTGCGAATTATGAATCGAGCGGCAGCTTGATTCGATGGCCGGTCCGCGACGAACGATAGCAAGCCTCGATCGCCTCGACCGCGCGCAGTCCGTCGTTCCCGTCAGGCGATGGTTTCACCCGGCCTTGAATCGCACCCACGAAGTTTGCCGCGAGTTCGCGAAACGGAGCGAGCCGATCGCGTGGATCGAAACGACTCATCACCTCGTCGCGCGAGAACCCCGGCGCCGGACTGCCGTCGGCTTTCAGAATCGAAATGTCCTGGCGTGGATAACCCGCCATCACCCTGCCCTCATCCCCGTAAATCTCGATCGCCGACAGCGGCGGCATGCTGCTCCAACTCGCCTCGACGACGCCGATCGCACCCGACTTGAAGTGGATGATCATCGCGCCCGTGTCCTCGACTTCGATCTGTTTGGCCAGGATGCCAACCTGCCCCGACACGGAATCGGCCTCGCCCATGATCCAGATTGCAAGATCGGCGACATGAACGCCAAGATCGAGCATCGCGCCGCCACCTGCTTCCGAAGCCGTCGTGAACCACTTCTGTCCCGGCGCCCAGGACTCCGGTCCGCCATGCGAAAGGCGCGCGCGAATGAAATGGGGCCTGCCAATCGCCCCGCTCGTGACCGCATCCTTGATGGCGCGCTCGACTCCGCCGAAGCGCTGCTGCATCGCGACCATCAGTACCCGCCGAGCCTTCGCCGCCGCATCGACCATCTCGCGCGCGGCGGCCGCCGTCGGCGCCATCGGCTTTTCCACCAGCACGTGCGCGCCCGCGCTGAGCGCCTTTACGGTAAATTCGCAATGCAAATGGTTCGGCGTGAAGATTCCGACCGCGTCGGGACGCTCGCGCGCCAACATCTCGTCGAAATCGGAATAGACCTTCGGCCGCCCTGCGTCGCCCGGCCAAATCGCCCGTGCAACGCGCTCGGCCTTGTCAGCGGTGCGACTCTGTATCGCGACGATTTGAGCGTCGGCGACGCTCCGCAGCGCCGGAATATGCGCGCGTTCGGTAATCGCGCCGGCGCCCGCAATCGCAATCCGGACCGCCTTCAGACGATGCGGCGTTCGCGGCGGCATCTCAGCTCCGTGCCGCGCGCGCCAGGCGTTTGCGCAACTCGCCGGGAGTGCATCGATACTTGAACGCCTTGCGATCGTTCACGAACAGAACCGGCACTTCGACTCCGAAGCGGGCCTCGAGGCCGGCGTCGCCGTCGATCTCGATCCGCTGGAGACGCGCGTCGAATTTCGGAAGTTCGGCCGCAATCATCTCTTCCATCTCGCGGCACAGCCCGCAGTCGTTTCGTGTGTAGAGAATCAGCTCGATCATGAATCGGCGGTCGTCTTGCCGCGCATCGGGGTACTCTAGCGATCGTCGCGCAGGACTCCAAGCCGATTTAGGACAAACTCGGTCGCGGGGCATGGCGACGCGCCCCCGCGACGGCGCGCTCGCGCCAACAGTCGCAGATGCGCCGCCAACAGCATCACGTCGGCCCATCGATCGATGTCATACCACGCCGGNCCCAGCGCGTACCGAATGCCGGCGCGTTCGAGACGCTTTACGGTTGAATCGAACACGCCGCCGCTGCCCCANCGGATCCCGGTGAAGATCGGGGGCATCGCGCCGCGCACGCCGACCGCNTAGTAGCCGCCGTCGAGACTCGGCGCGAGNACGACGCGATTGCGGCGNAGTGCTTCGAGGCTGGCTGCGAGCGGCGGAATTGGAAGAGACGGCGTATCGGTGCCGATCAGCAGCGCGCCGGAAGATGAAAAGGGTTCGAGCACCCTCGCCATCCGCTTGCCCAACGACCCATCTCCTTGATCGATCAGTTCGGCGCCGAATCGCCGCGCGAGCCGCCGGAAGTATTTGCTGCGCTCGGCGCCACCCGCTGCACTCGCCGCGATAACGATTCTGGAGGGGCCGATCGAGACTGCCTTGGCGAGCGCGTCGCGAATGAACGCGTCGGACAATGCTGCCGCGGCTGCGGCCGTCATTGCTCCGATCAATCGGGTCTTGTTCCGATGCGCGACGGGCTCGCGGCAAAATACGATCAGCGCTGGCCGCGACGGGCTCACTTGATCGTGTTCGGACGAATGATATTTATCGGCATCCCGAGGGTTTTCTTGACGAACTCCGCCACCGATGTGATTGGCTTCGGCGTGATCGACGGGTCGCTCACCGGGCCGCTAACGTGGAAGTACGCCGCGACCAGTTTACTCGTGCCCGCACTGATGCGTTCTCCGATCAGTGGAATATGGTTCACCACCCAATCCACCGTGTCGAACGGAAACATGCCGACCTGCATATCGAGCGCGCTCCCGCCGAACTGAATGCTGCCGTCCGCCGTGATATGCATCACTGGGCCACGCAGCACGAAATTATCCGTGTAGAAGAGCCCGCTCTCGCCCTTGAAATCGGCGATGATCGTTTTGAACGGGACCCCATTGACACGCGGGTCAGGAATCTTCGCGCTCAGCCAATTCTTGATGTCGATAAAACTGAGCAGGCGCGAAAGCAGCGTAAACTTGTTGAGGGTTCCGTCTCTGACGGTCACCGACATGTCGCCGGCAAGAGTTTCGAAGAAGTTTGTGTCGGTGTTGGCCCACAGATCGATGGCGAGAAAAAGATGGCCCAGCAATGGCGACTGCTCGTTCTTGCCACCCAGCATGAAGAGCGGCGCAGGGTCCATGTCGGTGGCGCTGCCCGTCATGTGTATCCAGTTGTCCGGAGCACGGCCGGTAAGATCGAGCTTCATCTTTCCGCTATAAGCGGTCGTGCTCAGGTTATAAACGTGCCAATCGCCGGCCGGGTCGCGCGTAAAATCGGTCTTGAGATCGGTCATCTGGAAGGCGGCGAAATTTCCCGCCCGCGCTTCGATATGCCCGCTGCAAGGAACCTGAAAATGGATCGACGGCGTGGCCGGCGACCACGGCATCCGCACAAAGTTCATCACCTCGAGATCGAGTTTCTGCACGGTAGCGTCGATACGAATCGACGGATGCGTGTAGTCGGGTACGGTGATGCGGAAATTGATCGCCTGGTCCTCGAGCTTCGAGCCCGGCATCGACAAGACGAGCTGCTTGTGACGCATCGTAAGCGTCGCACCTTGAACCACGATTGGCGAACGCAGGAAGTTGAATTTCACGTCGCCCTTTGCGAGCGTCAGCTTGCCCTCGGGGATCATGGCGCCGGGATTGCCGGGATCGCTGTTGACAACGACTTTGCCGCCGATCGGCCCGCTCACCGCGAAGTCGGACGGATCGACCAGCAGCGCCAACCACGTTTCCGACGGGAAATCATGAAGTTCCAGCGTCAGATCATGCACGGCGATGCCCTGCCTTGCGAAATTTACGGCGCCGTCCAGCGTCGCATCGCCGCCGGTCGCCGCCAGCATCAGCTGGTCGAACTTGATTGAACCCGGGTTGATGGCGACGGTGCCGCGTGAAACCTTGAGCGGTCCGGGCGAACCCTTGATGGTGAGGACGGCGCCGATGGCGTCGGCGCGCACCTGATAGACTTTGGGCGCAACCGGGGTCTTCACGCTCAGCTTTCCAGATGCGGTAGCAACCATTTCGACGCGGCCGCTCAGACGTTCGAGACGATCGCGTTCCTTCAGTTGATATAAATCAAGCGACTTGGCGATGGCCGGATAGAGCTCGGCGAGGTCTGCATCGACGCTCACGCTGGTCTTATAGTCCGCGCCCTCGATTCCGTTGCCGAGGTCGGCGTTGGCGACGAGGTCGTGGATCGCAGAGTTTCCAAACTTCGCGGTGCCTTGCGAGATCGTGAGCAGGCCTTTCGAGTAACCAAGCTGGGCACTCAGATTTTCGACCGGCGGCAGCTTCGTATCCGTTGGAATTGTGAAACCGACGTCCTCGATGGTCCCGNTGACCACCAGATTCTTGCGAATCGTATCGAGCGGCGCCGTCTTAATCTCGTCGAAGGCGGCGCTNAGCGTCGCGGCGCCGATGGTGACCTTGCCGGGTCTGAGCCGGTTGAGCATATCCACGAGGTCGGCAGGCAGATGGCGGACCGACAGCAGTGTCTGTTTGGCCGCAGCGGCGTCGAAATGAAACCCGCCAACGTGGATACCCAACTCCGGTTTCTCGTTTTGAGGACCTAGAAGCTCGGTATCGGCGGAAAGCACCGCCGTGTTGACCTTGCGCAAAACGATCTGCGTGACGGCATACTTGCCGCCGGTGATGTCGAAGCCGGCATGGAGCGAGTAGTCGCCCAGATCGACTGGCGCGGCGAGCCGCTGGCTCTTGAGCAGCAACTTCTGCGCACCCGCAGCGGCCTCGCCGATCATCGAACCATCGTCATGAAGTGAGAACTTGAGGCTGCCCTGTATCGCGCCGGCCAATGCGAAACCCTCCGCCTCGATTCCTTCCAGCGGTACGTCCCAGGCCCACAACTGCCCATGCGCAAATTCGCCGGGCCGGGAATGTTTCCCCACGCCAAGACTGATCTTCCCGCTTATCTGCGCTCCGGAAACGGGCGATCCAAGTACCGAGCCGCGGAACCCGAGCAGCCACAGCAAAGGGTCCCGGTGCCTGCGGTACGCGACGATTCCAACATGGTTGGCAAGATCGGCGCCGTCGGCGTAGCGCACCGTGGCGTCGATCGTGTCGACGTGCCACGCGATCCGCGCCAGCGCGTGCAGCACGCCTTGCAGCGCGCTTATGGTTTGCGCCCCGGGACGCGGCATGGGGACCGCGGCCGCGTCGGAGGAGGCTACAGGCAGCGTGATTTCGGGACTGGTCGCGGTCAGCCGATAGAGCGGAAGCCCGCTGCTGACCAAAATCGAATGGTACGAGACCAGCGCGCGGAGCGACTTCAGCTTGACGATTTCATGCCCGTTGGCGATGACCTGCGGCTGGTCGAGAACGACTATCAGGTGAGTGCCCAGATGAACGGAGATGGCGCGCGGGATGATATCGACGCCGGTGCGGTTGCGGATCGAGGCCAGAACGTAAACGACGATGCGCGACTGGTTGGCTGCAATCAGCGCCGCCGAAGCGCCGAGTACGATTGCCACGATGAGCGCGCAAAGCGCGGCGATTCGGACCAGTCTCATGATTGCCGTGACGCGATCCGCACGTCCGCGGTGGCGCCGTCCGCCTGGCTCACGAAGCGGTCAGTTGGTTTCGGCCATCTCCGCCGGCGGCGCGTCGATGTATCCCGCACGATGCTTGTTCCTGAGCGCCGTCTTGAGCACGCGGTTGCGCAGCCGCACCGACTTCGGCGTGACCTCGACCAGCTCTTCCTCGTCGATCCATTCCAGCGCCGTGTCCAGCGTCGGAATGCGTGGCGGCGAAAGCCGAATCGCTTCATCGTGGCCCGACGCGCGCATGTTGCTGAGTTTTTTTTCACGGCACGCGTTGACGGGCAAGTTTATCTCGCGGGCATACTCGCCGACGATCATCCCTTCGTAAACCGGCTCACCGGCTCCGACGAAGAATATCCCGCGCTCCTGCAAATGGAAGATCGCGTAAGCCGTGGTAGCGCCCTCGCGATCGGAAATCATCGCCCCGTTGGCGCGCGAACGAATCGTTCCCGACCACGGCGCGTAACCGTTGAACAACGTATTCATCAGGCCGTTGCCGCGGGTGCTTTCGAGAAATCGGCCGCGAAACCCGATCAGGCCACGCGCGGGGATGTCGTATTCCAGGCGCACCCGGTTGCTCGCATGGGTGACCATCGTGCGCATCTTGCCCTTGCGCCCCGAGAGCGTCTGCGTGACCACGCCGATGTATTCCGACGGGATGTCGATCACGAGCATCTCCATCGGCTCGAGTATCTCGCCGCCGGCCTGCTTGGTGATGACGGTGGGCTTCGAGACCTGCATCTCGTAGCCTTCGCGGCGCATGGTCTCGACAATCACCGCGAGCTGCAATTCGCCGCGGCCCATCACGCGCCAGGCCTCCGGCGTCAGTTGCTCGACGCGAGTGCTCACATTGCGCCGCGCTTCGAATTCGATTCGTTCGCCCAGCTTCCGCGAGGTGACAAAATCTCCTTCGCGGCCCGCCCATGGCGAATTGTTCACCGAGAAAGTCATCGCCACGGTCGGCTCGTCGATGCGAATCGGCGGCAGCGGACGCGGGTTCTCGAGGTCGGCGATCGTTTCACCGATCGCGATGTCCTCGATGCCCGCCACGATCACTATCTCGCCCGCGCGGGCGGTTTCGCGCTCGACGCGCGTGAGTCCCTGCCATCCGTAGATATGGGCGACCTTGCAGACCACCGTCTTGCCGTCGCGCCGGCACAGCGAATAGTTCTGCGACGCCGTCATCGAGCCGGCGATGATTCTGCCGACCGCGAGGCGGCCGACGTAATCGTCGTAGTCGATATTATTGACCTGGAATTGCAGCGTCGCTTCGGGATCGACTTCGGGGCCGGGCAGGTGCGCGACGATCGCGTCGAACAGCGGAACCAGGTTTTCGCTGGGAACGTCGAGCCTGAGCGATGCGGTGCCGGCGCGCGCCTGCGTATAGAGCACCGGGAAATCGAGCTGGCTTTCGTTCGCGCCGAGGTCGATGAACAGATCGTAAACCTCGTCGAGAACCTCGGGTGCGCGCGCGTCGGCGCGATCGATCTTGTTGATGCAGACTATCGCGGGCAGGTTCGACTCGAGCGCCTTCTTGAGCACGAACCGCGTCTGCGGCAGCGGCCCCTCGCACGCATCGACCAGCAGCAACACGCCGTCCACCATCGACAGAGTGCGCTCGACCTCGCCGCCGAAATCCGAGTGGCCCGGAGTATCGACGATGTTGATGCGCGTTCCACCCCATAGGATCGAGGTGTTCTTGGCCATGATCGTGATGCCGCGTTCGCGCTCGAGCGCGTTGGAATCCATCACGCGATCGATCACCTGCTCGTTGGCGCGGAAAACGCCCGACTGCCGCAGCATCGCATCGACCAAAGTGGTTTTACCGTGATCGACATGGGCGACGATTGCTAAATTTCTTATGTCTGGACGTCTCATTTTGCGCCGGATGCTAAAGCGCGGCCGAGCCTCATAGGTTCGCCCGCGCGTGAGCTCTATTGTACCTGTCGCTGAGAGCAGAGTAAACGCAGGCGCGCGGAGGACCGGCGAAACATTCCCGTAACGCGCGCGCTAAGGCGCGTCGAGATGCTTTGGTTGGTCGCGCTGGAGCTTTTGGAGCAGTTGCTCGATGTTTTTGATTTCGGTAACGCGCCAATCGCCGTCCTCACCGCGCGTCAGGTGGATTTCCCACTCCTGCCCCTTGTTGTCCTTGAAGTCCGTGAACGCGGTGTCGCCGTTTCGATGCAAGAGCACGATCGAGGCCGCCGCGGCCGCGCCGGGCATCTGCACCTCGCGCGCACCGTCATCGACTTTCTTGACCGCCCACGCCCGCGTTATCTGCGCCATCGGCTTGGCAAGAAGATCGATCGCTGCGTTACCGATCATCGCGCTGAGCGGGTCGCTCCCGCCCTGCTTGCGCACCATCTCGTAGCCCGCGTGCTTCACGACACTTTCAAAATCGACGTATCGGGAAGCGCCGTCGCCGTCGCGCGCGTCTATGGCCTGCTTCATCCGGAGCACGGCCCAGCTCGGAGTCCGCGGCAGGTAAAGCAGCGCCCAGCCGGCGACTGCGGCAACGATGAGAACCGCGGTGAAGTGGCGCAATACGAATCGAAACATCGCTAGTATCCTTTGACACCGCCCGGCACGCGGCCTGCCTGATTCAGCGCGGCGAAAGCAGACTGGCGGCGGCTTTGTCGAGAAGCCAAATGATCTCGCCGTCATGCGGCGCAACGATCTGCGCGGGGAACTTGTCCGGGTCGCGCGGTCCTTCCAGGACATCTTTCACCGCCGCCGCCTTACTCTGCCCCGCCGCCAGGAACATCACGCGCTGCGCATTGTTGATTACCGGCGGCGTGATCGTGAGGCGACCCCGCGGCTCGGCGTCAACCTCCACGGCGACCACCAGGCGCTGCGTTTCGTGAATCGCAGGATCGCCCGGAAACAGCGATGCAGTATGGCGATTGTCGCCAAGCCCCAGCATCACGAGGTCGAAGCGCGGGAATTCACCGTCGCCAAGGCCGAACCGTTTTCGCAATTCATCTTCGTAAGCGGCAGCCGCCGACGCTGGCGGGTCTTCGCCGCGCATCCGATGCACCTGATCCGGCCGGAGCGCGAGCTTGCTCAGCATCATGCGATTCGCCATCGCGTAATTGCTCTCGGCGTGATCGGGCGGGACGCATCGTTCGTCGCCCCAGAAAAATTGCACTTCCTTCCAATCGACGCTCAGACGAAACCGCGTCGCAAGCAAATCGTAGGTGGCGGCGGGCGTCGAACCGCCCGAGAGACAGAGCGTGAACTCGCCGTGAGTGCAGATCGCCTCGCCGGTGATATGCGCCGTTTCTTCGGCGGCACGGACGTAGAGTTCCTGCGCGTCGTTCAGAATGATCAATTTCGGTTGAGGCATACCAGTCCGTCCGGCAATGGAGTCGAGATCGCAAAGTTAGCCGATGACGCCCGGTCCGCGCCAGATCGTTCTGTTTTGCCCGCTAGCGCGCGAGCAATTTCAGCGCGCGTGCGACGACGTTGTCCACGGTGAAGCCGAAATGCTTCATCACTTCTTCGTACTTGCCCGACGCGCCGTAAGTCGTCATCCCGATAATGTCGCCGTCGAGTCCGACCCATCGGTACCATGACATCGGCGCGCCCGCTTCGACCGCGAGCCGGCGTCGAATGCTCGGCGGCAGGACCGAGTCGCGATAGGCCTGGTCCTGCTTCTCGAAAATATTCTCGCTGGGCATGCTTACGACCCGGACCGACTTGCCCTTCTCTTCGAGTTTCGCTTTCGCATCGACGACCAGCGACAGTTCCGATCCCGACCCAATCAGAATGATCTCCGGGGGCCGGCCGGCGCTTTCGGTCAGCACGTAGGCGCCGCGCCGGGCGCCGCTGGCGGGCGCCATCTTGGTGCGATCGAGCGTCGGAACCTTCTGGCGCGAGAGCGCGAGCAGAACCGGGCCATGCGTGTGAGTCATGGCGGTGCGCCAGGCCTCGACCGCCTCGTTCGCATCGCCGGGGCGAATCACGGTCAGATGCGGAATCGCGCGCAGCGACGACAGATGCTCGATTGGTTCGTGAGTCGGGCCGTCCTCGCCCACGCCGATTGAATCATGGGTGAAGACGAACACCACCTGGAGTTCCATTATCGCCGCCAGCCGAATCGACGGCCGTGCGTAGTCGGTAAAGCACAGGAAGCTCGAGCCGTAGGGGATGAAACCGCCGTGCAGCGCGAGGCCGTTGAGGATGGCGCACATGCCGTGCTCGCGGATTCCGAAATGCGGATTGCGTCCTTCGAAATGCCCGCGCTCGAAATCGCCGCCGTCCTTGACGTCGGTGAAGGTGGACTCGCTCAAGTCAGCGGAGCCGCCGAACAGGTTCCAGACTTTTTTCCCGATCGCCGCCGCGGCCTGCGAGGCTGACACTCGGGTTGCGAGGCTGTCCTTGGGCGTGAAGACCGGCAGCTCGGCGTCCCATCCTATCGGCAGATCGTTGGCCAGCGCCGCCTGGAATTCGGCCTCCGCGGCGGGATCTTTTTTGGAGTAGGCCTCGAACTTCGCGTTCCACGCCCTCTCGAGGTCCTCGCCGCGCTCGACGCATTCGCGGAAATGCGCCAGCGCATCGTTGGGAACGAAGAATGGCGGCTCGGTCGGATATCCGTAGAATTCCTTGGTCAGCTTCACCTCTTCGACGCCGAGCGGATTGCTGTGGGCGGCCGAGGTCCCCTGCTTGTGCGGGCTGCCGTAGCCGATGATCGAGCGGACCCGAATCAGCGACGGCCGGCTCGTCTCCTTGATTGCATTTTCGATCGCTTTGGACAGCGCCGCGAGATCGTTCGCATCCTCGACGACCTGCGTATGCCATTTGTAAGCGTCGAATCGTTTGCACACGTCCTCGTCAAAGGTGAGCTCGGTGTGGCCGTCGATGGTCACGTGGTTGTCGTCGTAAATATAGACGATGTTGCCCAGCCCGAGATGACCCGCGATCGACGCCGCCTCGCTGGCGACACCTTCCATCAAGTCGCCATCGCTGCAAATGCCGAAGATGCGATGATCGAACAGCCCCGATTTGTCGCGCTCGAAGCGTGCTTCGAGATGCTTCGCCGCCATCGCCATCCCGATCGCGTTGCCGAAGCCCTGGCCGAGCGGGCCGGTGGTCGTCTCGATGCCTTCGATCACGCCGTACTCAGGATGTCCGGGTGTTTTGCTTCCGAGCTGGCGAAATTGCTTGATGTCGTCGAGCGAAAGGTCGTAGCCGGTGAGATAGAGCAGGCTGTAGAGGAGCATCGAGCCGTGGCCGGCCGACAGCACAAAACGATCGCGCCCGAACCACTCCGGATTTTTCGGGTTGTGGCGCATGAACCGCGTGTAGAGCAGATAGGCGACCGGCGCCATTGCCATCGGCAATCCGCAGTGCCCCGAGTTGGCCTTCTGGACCGCGTCGATCGTCAGCACACGAATCGCGTTGATGCAGGTTTGGTCCAGGCCGGACCGGTTCACTTTGATATCCGCTGCAGTCGCCAAGATGTCACCGCCGTGTGGTTTTGGGGCGGTGATCGAATCCGACGGTTTTGTTTTTCCCTTTTTCACTTTTTTACTTTTTCACTTTAGTGGAGGATGTTGTCAAATCCGCCTGCGGGACGCATGCGGACGCCAATTGCGGGGCCGCAGTCACCAATCTTTTTTGTCGTCGTCCTTGGTGTCGCCGGCTTTGCGGCGCATCACGTCCACGACGGCTTTCGCGTCACCCTTGTGGCCGGCGCCGAGCGCGGCGGTGAATCGTTCCGCGATAACCCGCATCATCGCGCCCTCTTCCGGATCGAGCGTGCTTCCGAGATTAGCCAGCCGTTCCATCGCGATACGAATCGCGGCGATCGAGCCTGGCATGTCGCCGCGCTGGCGGCATGCGAGCGCGTCGCGCAGGCCCTCGCGCACACCGGCAATCGCAGGCCGGGCGCGCTCGCCGATCACAATCTCGAGTTCGCCGAGATTTTGTGCGAGTTTTGCGAACGGATCGTCTGCGGGATTGCTGAGCGGCACCGCTGGATTGTTTCATCGGTTCAAGTTTGGATGCAAGGCCGGCGTGTCCGACGAACGCAATCGCGTGCGGCGAGCGCGATCGCGGATTCTCGACCACGGCCGCCACCCGAGCTTGAACTATTCGGCCGCGGGCGACGTCAAGGCTGGAGTGCTTGGGGCAGTGAGCCCGCCGCATAGTCGGCTGGTTCGTCAGCAAAGGCCGCTCAAGGAGCTCGAGCGAAACTGCGTGTTGGGAGCTCCTGTTTTACAGGTCTGCTCGACCGTAATTTGTTAGTTAACCTGCTTCGTGCGGGGTTTCTTTCCGCAACCACGCGTCGAGAGACCATGACCCGGCGCCGACGCTGATTAGGAAAAGCAAGCTCATCGTCATCGCAAAGTCCGTCCGTGCGTCGCTTACCATGAACCAAAAGCCTTGGCCGGGCTGGAACAGTTCCGGGATCTTGGTCGTCGCGATCGCCGTCAGGATTACGATGAGGAGTGGAATGCTGGCGACGCTCGTGAACAGACCGAACAAGACAAGCAGGCCGCAAGCAATCTCGAAGGTTCCTACAAAATGCGCCGTGTATCCGGGGTACGGAAATCCGACTTTGGTAAACCGAAGAACACCCATGTGAGGGTCGATGTATTTGAGGATGCCCTGCGTCAGGAAGATTAGCCCCACAGCCAGTCGAATGAAAATCACACTCCCGACATTCCAGGTGGAAACCAAAAACTTGTTCATGGTTACTCCAGATACCGGCTACACCTACTTCAGCTATTCGTGCGACAAACCCCTGTGCGGCGGCGGAGAGCACCAACAGTTTGGAAAGGCCGGCGCGTCGGACTTGCGCTCTCGGCTTGACATTGTTATCCTAACTCGATATCGAAAGACGATAATACATGGCGGCATCCAAGGCAATCTATTCGGGTCTGATCCGGTTGCACATCCTTCACCATGCGTCGAAAGAGCCGATCTTCGGGTTGGGGATTATCGAGGAGCTGGGATGCCATGGTTACCGGCTGAGCGCTGGGACCCTATATCCCCTGCTGCATGGATTGGAACGCGAAGGCTATCTGCGCTCCTGCGAGAAAAGGAACGGTCGGCATGCCCGCCGTCTCTACAAAGCAACTTCAAAGGGCCGCCAAGCGTTGCGGGAGGCGAAGCGCAGAGTCCGCGAGTTGTTCGCCGAACTGTTCGAAGATGAGTGAGGACTCTCTGCTGCCGCCACAAGAGACTGCCGCCGGCACCCCAACCGCGGCTTGTGACGCTCGCGGCAGTGCGCTGAGGCAGATCGCGCTCTGGTTCCTGCGATTAGGTACGCAGCCGAACTGGGGATCAAGTTCCGCTTCGTTCAGGAGAGCGACTGGCTACCGCAGATTGGAACGTTTCCGATGTTGGAAGTGCCGACTGGATCCCACGGTCGGAATCTCGGGAGCGGGCACCTGCAGACGTTTTTGCCGATATGGCTCCAGAAGAGCATGGGCAAGTGGACC